>Ga0138264_1008356_pt1 | contig 33875 bp, 2 predicted proteins | sample RNAICE20151115_FD_105273 | JGI IMG/M metagenome (GOLD analysis project Ga0138264, IMG submission 105273) | Metatranscriptomics of polar marine prokaryotic and eukaryotic communities from Arthur Harbor ice station, Antarctica -... | ecosystem: Environmental > Aquatic > Marine > Unclassified...
CTCTCGATCCGTACAACGCGTTTGCGCTACCGGATATTCAGGTCAAGGAGGGTTCGCTCGGATATGCCACGGCAGATACCCGCGAAAGCACGGCTGGTCGCTGTCAAGGCCGTCCAGAACGCTTCGGAGTCATCCTCAATCGCACATCTGGAACGACGGGTTGCGGGATGTGGGAGCGACCGGTGGGGACGATTTTGAACAAGCCAATTTCGAGCACTGGTTTCGCTGAATTTTACATGGGAGGTTCGGACACGTGTTCCGGCGAAGTCGGCTTTGACTTCGCGACGCCAATTTACAAAGCAATTGCGAATCCGGCGGCTTCGATCGAAACGTTGATGAAGAACCCGTCGCTTTACAAATCAGGGCCGGGGGCCACTGTTTGGTACAGACTTTCCGACGCCGATGGTCGAAGCCAAGTCCAACTCAGTGGTTTAACTGTTTCTATGACTTTGAACTTAAACGGCGCGACGACGAAGGGCGAATGTGAAACTCCAAGCTCCGTAACCGGTGCCGGCGTTTGTAGAGTGGAAGCGGTTTCAGAATGGTTTTCCACTACTAACGAGCAAGTTGGACAAGCGACAATTTCCTTTCAATACGATTCGGTCACTTACGGAACGAGTCTTACCCAGCAGTTCACTTTGAAGAAACACTATGAACACGATGCGGTTTCTGAAGCTACTATTATTTTGGAAGCACCAAAATATCCTGTTTTTGAAGGAGAAGAAAGTGTCGTTGAAGTCTTTGTCAACACTGGAGATTACGGCTTATACGCTGGAGATTTCGAAATCTTGATCAGCGACGCTGGAAACGGAGAGCAATGGGATTCTACGTTTGAATACGTTGGGTTCACGTCGAGCGGTATTTGGCAAGCGAAGGCCAGCGAAGCCATTCCAGGTTATCTCATCTCGGTTGTCTTTTTATCTCCTTCGACAAATGTTCTCGAAGAAGAGACGAAAGGTACGAAGTTAAAGATCGGAGAGATAACGCTCAGGCAAAAAAATCACGTCGTACACGAGCTCATTCGGTACGTACGCGTGTGTTGCTGGAAGCTCCTGGTTTGACTGTGACCAAGGATTGTTATCAGCCACCGTTAGGCAAATGGCAAACTGGGGCTTGCGCACTTACGTTCCAACGGGAACTGCGAGCGTCGTAAATTCGTACTCTCGCAGTGCCCCTTCGGGTGGCTTAGAACCCGGATTGGTGAGTTCTACGAAGCAAGTGAAGATGTATTCAGCGATCGGTCAAACTGACTTGGTCAATGCGTACCCCATCACTTCGGAAGGTACGTCCACGAGCATCGTGACTTACGTTGTTTGGTCTTCGCCGAGCACTTCGGATGCCGTCCTTAAACCAAGTTCGTGCTCGAGCAGCACCGACTCCTCAACTGCATTCACCTTGGCCGTCAGCTCGACGGGTTGCGACATTACCATCGACGAAACGCATACCGGACACGGCAACTTTTCGATCACCACAACGAGTGGAAGTTTGAGTTCTTCTACCTCGCTCAACGTGTACTACCCGATTGAGTCTGAAATTGTCGTCACCGATGCTGTCTTGAACCCGATCAATTTACCATCAATCACAAACACGATTGCAATTTACAACGAAACGTCGAACACGACGTCTTATGAAACTTCGATTACTTATCCGTCGTGCTCGGAGAAACTTTGGCAGTATGCAGATATTAAGGCGTACGTGACATTTGGCGGTGATAACTTAGAATCAATTTACAACAACGACGTCACCTGTTATACCTCTTTTCAAGTGGAAGATTCCGAAGCAGACTTAGTTTCCCTCTCCAAGACGCGAATTACAGTGAACGAAGCGTATGCGTCGACGATCGAAGAAGTTACGGAAATGGTGGAAATTTATGACGAATTGACGAATACGACATCTAACGAAACTATCACCGCGTACCCAGAAGTTGGGGATGTTACTGTTTCGTTTGCGAGCCCGGCCATCCCAAGCATTTTGAACGCGACGGCAATCGTGACCGTGAGCGCCGTGGACGATTACGTCAACGTCACCCAGTTGCTAGGGGCTGTCGTCACTGGTACAGAACTTTTGAGCACCCCTGCTGGGGTTGCCATTGGTGCTGATTCGGAAGTGGCCGTGAGCGTCGAGCTCAAGCACGACTTCAAAAATGAATTAGATGAAGGTCAGATATGGGTTTGGGCGCACTTCACGGACGGGTCGACGAGGTACATCAGAAAATCCGATGGTTTGGACATCTCTGTCGCGGTAAATTCAACGAATGACTTGTCAGTCGCGGAGAATGTCAACGGTACATCTGACTTTCAATTAACAATTCCAGTTAGGGCAACTTCTGTTGATTCGCTCGTTGATGGTTCGTTATTGAAACCAATTTGGACGGTCTGCGAGACCCCGTACAACGTCTCTGGAATTATTCCGACTTTGGTTGACCTCGCGGTTCCTATTTCCGTCGAGTTTTCCGCAAACACGAACAGAATCACGCGACGAGGAGACGGTGCGAGTGAACAACCTATCGCAATTCCTGTTGAGGCTGTACTGACCTACACTATCAACTACGACGACGGATCCTCCAAGAATTTTATTCTCGATGATCGTGCGAATTTCACTATTTCGAAGGGTGAAGATTTGGCGGATGTGATCAATGGCGTCGTCGTTCCTAAAACCGATTCTAACGGGACCGGAACGATCACGGTCAGCGCGTCGTTGCCTGAGTATGCTCCGGAGCTCGGCACTGCAACAGTATCCATGACTTTGGTCATTCTCACGGATGTTGATATGCGCACTAATCCTTTTCCAGCTTACTCAGGCTCAACGTCATATGAGACGACGACGCTTCACAAAGTTGCGTGCACTCAGTACTACCAAAGTCTCGAGGCTTCCCTATCCGCAACCTTGTCGGATGGATCTGTTTTCGACATTTCTAAGTATGGTAACTACGCTACCTCCGATGTTTCCATTGGTCTCGTGTACGGTGCCGACAGCACTGTTGGTGGTGCAGGTGTTGGAGCCAACTTTGCGCGCGGGATCTCGGCGAGTACTTTTGATATGACGTCCAGTTTCGGAAGTGGTGAAAAGGCTTTCTTAGTTTCTCAAACGATCACAGTCACAGATACTCGCATCCGCATCGAATCCATTTCGCACGTAACGCAGTGGGATTCCGGAAATGCATTCGTTGCCTCATTTGGGACCTCTAAAGAAGTCCGAATGAAGGTTGTCTTCAGCGACGGAACGATGTTTGAAGACATTTTGGACCAAGACATTCCCGTTTCTGCACTCGTTGAGCTCTCCTCGAGTGAAGACGAAGTGATCAAAGTGGTTTCTTCGTTCGTTGAATTAAAGGCGAATTACTACAAAGCTGTCACTTTGACTGCTTCGAGTGTTTGCTCCGCTGCTCTTAACGCGAACAACGAGCATCCAACCGTCACGGGAACTGATGAAGTGTATGCGAATCTTTTAGCGGACTTGTACGATCTCGATATCGGTGCAAACACTGGAATTCCTTTGCCGCCGAAATCCGCAGGCGAGTTGTTTGAAGTTGCCGTCAGAATCAATACGGGTGATGAAATCCTCGTTGGTGCTCAGCTGAAAGTTAACTTTGACGACACTTACATCAAGGCTGTGAGTGCTGTCGTAGGCAGCGACTGGCCATCTTACTTCCAAGAGACGATCAATTATCCTTCAACTTCGGCTTCGATTCTTATTTCTAACACTGAGTCTACCGTTACAGGTTCGGCGACTGAAGTAGCGATAATTACGTTCGAAGTCGTCACGGATCAGGCTGTCGTGACTGAACTGGAAGTTGATGTTCAGTCTTTCATTCACAAAAATGAGTTTGACTCGACTTCTGAAATTCCATTTACATCTCCGAGAAGTGTGACCCAAATTGCCTTGAACTCTGCGTCTCGTCGAAGAACGTTGCTTTCCAACGTCTCGCGTCGTAAAATGCTTCAAACAGCTGATGATTGCGTTTCGACTGGTGTTACTGTCAAAAAGGGAACTATTGGTGTTGATTGCTATCCGCGTGTTTTTGGAGACGTGAACGGCGATTGTCTGTTCAACTTGGATGATGCTATTGTAATTGAATATCACTTGTTGGGCCAAACCGTGAATGGGATCGATTATAAGGATCTCTCCATTTTCTCCCAGTGGCAGCTCATGCAAATGGACGCTACGTTGAACTACCTAGATCCAGATTACGATCGAGTAGCGGGCGGCTGTAAGTTGTGGAACGGTGAGGAGAACTCTACCAAAGTCTGTCCCACGGCTGTCGATGGCTCGTACCTGAAGAAGGCAACTGGAGTTTACAAATTCCTCGCTATGTTTTCGACTTACGAAATTGTGACTCCAAAATTGAATAACGAATATTCGTATTTGACGGTGACGGCGAGGGTGTATGACCCAATTTTTGATCCTTTCAATATTGCTGGTTTGAATGGTGATTCGTGCGCTTTGGGCTATTTGCCATCAACTTCTCGTACGGTTGTCGGTGAATTGGATAACAGTTTTCTTGGCGATTACACGCATTACGCATATCAGCCTGCATATGGTGATGAGAGCTACGGCGACTCGTACTCCAAAGTTTTTATCGAGTATGGACGCACGGATGGCCGAGTGTTCAATAACTCTGACATGACGATTGTCATGGGCGAACGCTGGGGAACACTGTATAATCAAACGTTGGATGAATCGACGGTGAAAAACAACGTGATTACGAAAGCCTCGCAAACGAATGTTGGGACTTATGTTGTTCAAACGAAAGGTAACGAGGAGAACAACTACGCATTCAACTACGAATGGAACGAAGATGCTCCCACTGAGAGTGTTGCTGGCGTGACGATCATTATTCAAAATTATGCCGCAGATGGCTCCGACCTTGGGACGCACTATCCATTCTATGGCACTTCGGAATATCCGTACAACGTGTCTGGTTACGAGTTTGATCCTATCGCCCCGATTTCGATTCAACCCGCCGGTGATGGTCTCTTACTCGCGGATTTCGAAGTTTCTATGACGACAACTGCGGACTCCCCGGGATTACCATCAGAGACGACCAAGCAAAATGAGCCGAAAGGATATTACTCCAGAGACTTCTTCGCGTTCAACAATAAGGCACCAGGATCTACTGGTAGCCTGAAACTAACTGTTGGTAGCGACGACGCGTGTTCTACCGAAAGCTTAACGAATATTGAAGGTCAAATATCTGGCGAATACACCACTGCGCGAGACAGAGCATCTGAAATGTCTGTCATTCTGAAAAACCCGACAGTGGAAATAGGCGAGCCAATTTTTCGATTGCGCTACCAGTTGCGCGACGCCAACGGACGTCCGCAGATATTGACGTCAGGAATTTCTGTAACGTTCAAACTCACTTCCCCCGATGGCTCTGAAGAGGTTTTAACTGCTTGCGGTTTGCCCAGTGCCGTTTCCGGTGGCGGTGACTGCGAGACCACGATCAGCTCCGACTGGTTTCCGGCTTCAAGTTCAAGCGCGTGGAACTCCGACGTAACTTTTGACATTGAAATGTTGTTGAAGTATTCAGATGAAATTATTGCAACGTTTGCATCCTCTGGCACTTTGGTGAGACCACCGTCTAACGATGACCACCAGATCACGATGGTAAACAACCCACACGTTTACATGCAATTGAGATACTCGCCGGTGTACGCTGGTAGAGTGGAGACTTTTGATTTATACGCTGCCACTGATTCACAAGCGTTGATTTCGTATATGGTTACGTTAGAGTGGAACACAACTTATTTGTCGTACAACTACTTCAGTGTGAATTCTGAATTATTCAGCCCGTCTCCTATTGTTCAAGCGGTTGGAACGAACTCAGTTCGTATCGTATCTGTTGGCTTGAACGTGACAAAATCGTTCTCCGATACAAGTGGTTCCGCCGTTTATTTGGGGACGGTGGGATTTATTGTCGCGGCTGATGCTCCCATTGGGAAAGCTGAAATGCCGTTGTGGGGTACCACGAATGCCCTCGTCAACGAGGGTACTCGGGAATACGTTGTCAATGAAGAAATGCAATTTGACCACTTGTACGGAACGTCTTCGTTTGGTTCGCTTTTGGTTGGCCAAAAGACGCGCACGGGAGTGTACGCCTACATGGATCAAGCGGAAATTCTCAATACTGCCTACTTGACTGGCACGACGCAAGATCACTTCCTTACTGTCATGAATGTTTGGAACGTCGGTTCCGACACTCAAGTTACCGATATGGTAGATTGTGGTTCCAGCGCATCTTTTGCGGCGCAAGCCATCGATTCAATCGGTGGCTGCTCCGTTTTGATTTTGCCAGGCTCATCTGATGGGTACAAAAATATTCAAGTTTCCGCCAGCGTCGGGGACTACTCAGCTGTGGTTCCTGTGACGGTTTGGTTTCCACTTGATGTGGAAATAGCTGTTGCTCAGCCAGTTTTGCACCCTATTTCTGGTGCTTGTGCTGTCTGCAGTTTCACGGATTGTGTCAGTCCGCTGTATCAAACGTCCTCGATTCGTACTCTTGTCACGTATGGCGGTCAATTCCTGGACTCTGTCTCCGGTGTTGATGTCACCTGCTCCGTCGCGTACGAGTCATCGCGGTCTGAAGTTGCCGCAGTTACTGGAGCGACCTTAACTGGTACTAATCCAGGAACAAGTATTATAACGCTTTCTAATTCTAGATCTTCGGCTTTCGCTGAAGTCACCATTGATTCGACTGAAGTAACCGTGGCAAATTTGGAAGCTTTGCTTCCGAACTTGGCGCAATGGTCAGCTATTACGGCGCCGGAAGCCCAAATCGACTACAGCGTTAATGTGAAAGCAACTTTGGAGCAATCTCTCACGGCTGCTGGCGAAGGTGGTCCATTATATTTCATGGCCACGTTCAGCGATGATACTACACAGTATCTCACCAAGGGTATGGGTATTTCGGCCGGTATTTCTACCGCTGACTGCTTCGATAACAATGGTGGGGTAACCAGTTGCGCTGATTCTGTGAAAATTGTGACTGATGAGGACGTCATCAACGCTTACGTTGCTCCAAATGCAATAAGTATCTCGACTGAATCTGCAATCACAGCGCAATGGTCCAATATTTGTAATCAAGAAGTGATTTATTCTGGCGTTGGTAACGTAACAATTTCTTTGTCACCAGTTGCGGCTATCTTTGTCAATGCAGATACTAGATACATCACGGACTCTTCGTCCAGTGCGAAAGATCCACCAGCTAGCATTGCAACTTCCATTCAACTCACTGTTGCTGTCAGATACGAAGATGGAAGCGTGGTGGACTTCACCAATGATGCAGACAGACCGCCATCATTCAGTGTTTCCATGGGTACCGATATTGCCCAGGTTTCATCTACTGGTGAAGTCACCGTTTTACCCGATGGTTCCAAACAAGGAATGTTTCAGATTCTCGTAACCATTCCAGGTTACACCGAAGCGGAGGGCGTCCGTGGCTCCGCAACCTTTTTCGCAATTGATATTGCCGATGATGGTTTACAGACAGAACTTGCACCGTGGCCGACGTACTCTGGCGCGTCTTCGCTCGGAGATAGCGCTGAGCTTAAAGTCATTCAGTGCAGTGGTAATTACACCGCCGTCTCTCTTTCTTCGAAACTCGTATACACCGACGATAGTTCGATCGACATTTCTTCTCTCGTAACCGTAAGCTCCAGTGACTCTAGCATTGCTTCAGTTGGACTTGTAGATGGGACGTATGTAGTATATGGTAAGTCATTAGGAACTGCTATCATCACTACTACTTACGCGGACAAAACCGATTCGGTTTCAGTGACCGTTTCGTCGGAAATGCTGAGAGTTCAAGCCATGGAGCTCATCACCGGATTTCCGGCTGATGCGACTTTCACTGGCGTCGTCAAGACCGAAACGCAACTCTCTGCGAAAATAACGTTCGAAGATGGGACAATTATACCGGATGTCACGGTGCGTCCGGAGTTGCTTGACACATTGCTGCTCTGGTCAACCTCCGTAACTTCCGCGATTGAAGTTACAAACACTGGCAGAGCAATTTTGAGTGATAACCATTACGAGTCCATCACCCTTGGCATTACCGTGCAGTGTCCTTTCAACTCATCCTCAATTCTCGCGGACACAGATGCATCGGAAATGGTTTATGCCAACCTGAAACCCGAGATTGGGGATGTCGATATAGGCTTTACTTCCGGTGTACCGTTACGACCAAGCGTGTTTGGAGATGCTGTGGTCATTCCTATTTCGGTCAATACAGGTAAAGCGTCACTCGAGTCTTTTTTGATTGAGATTGAGACTACCGCAACTGACTTCACAGTGACAGATTGCACTGTTTCCAACGAATGGTCAAAGGAAATTTTTATTTGCAACATTGATACTGCGAGTGGGAAAATTTCTCTCGTCGGTAGTGCTGTTCAAGAAGAACTCATCGGGGAAGAGGCTGAGATCGCGTCAATAACGTTGTCTACTTTGTCCACTGCGACCACCAGTCTTATTTACACTCAAGTTTCATCTATTGTTCTTTCTGACGGAGCCACGTACTCAAACGAAGCTTCGGTAGCTGGAACGACTTACGTTAAGTTGAATGGTGCGAGACGTCGCTCTTTGCTCTCTGTTGGTGCTCCGAAAGACTGGGTGAACTCCAACGTCAAAGTACCAGCTCAGCACATGGCAGTGGTCCCAGCGACCACCAAATCTCCTGACGAAAAGCGAGCTTCGCACGAGTATTTAGCAGCTGAGAAGCGCTCCAGAAGCGCGAAACGTACGCTCCTCCAAGACTTTACGTGCTCGACGAATGTGCAAGGTGATGTTAATGGTGACTGTAAGTTCGACGCAAACGATTACCTCGCTCTCATGCGTTGGATTGCTGGCTCGGATGAATACACGAATCTTACTTCGACCTTGGGCGATGCGGACTCCTTCCAGCGCAAACAAGTTGATCCTACTATGGACTGGATGCGCGGTGAAGATTTCGACACATCTCGATGTGCAGTACATGGAGCTAGCGGATCACCATGCCCAGAACTTAGAGATGCGCAGTTCTTATTGAAGGTTCTTGAGGGGACTACCGGTTCTTGTTCGCGACGTCCGTTGATGATATCATCGTCCTCCCTGAATCTCCGTACGATTCGCTTACTTTCCAGGCACAGCTCTTCGATTACGCTGGTATTGGTGTCAGCGGAGAATACACCAGAGTCCGCTTCGAATTTACTTCGACTAACGAGACATATTTTGCGAATGCTGCCATGAGTTTTGCCGAGGCTGAATCATATATTTCAAGCGCAGATGGCGAATTACCGGTGCGCTATGCCGTTGAAGCTCCTATGTCTTCAGCTGGTTTGTTTTCCGTGACAGCCTCGGGCCCAAGCGGAGAATTTGCAAAAGAAAACATTACCGTTGCACTTGTCGTGGAGACGTGTAAATCTAAATGCGCTTCAAGCTCCGTCGGTTCTACGAGCGCCACGATCTTCCCATACACTGGTGTATCGCTTGATCCTCACATGTCTGCGCTTGGGTATACGTACACTCCGGTGCTTACGTTTGAAACCCCGGACCCCATCGCTGGTGCGAATGAAGACTCTTACGTTTCCGCGCTCCAACCGCAGATTATTTCCGATGATTATCAAATATCTGGAGATGGTTTTGGCATTGGCTCGACCACCTACGCGTCATTGGGTGCATTTTCTCGCGAATTCGGTATTTTCGTTCCTGGATCAACAACCACCACGAAAAGCGTTTCCGCCAAGCTGATGGCTGATCGATGTGGAGACTCCACCCCAACTGGTTTCACTGAAGCATCCGCTACAATTGCAATCTCTCGTCGTCCGGTGTCTTCTGTGAAGTTAATTGTTCTAACGAGCACGGTGTATCCAGATACAGCGAAATTGCAGGTGAGATTTCAATTGATGGACGCCACGACTGCTGGCACAGTTTTGCAAACTGGATTGTCGTTACGCCTGTCGGCAACGTTATCGGAAGATGCAACCTCTGTTGCCTCTATCGCTTGCGCCTTGCCTTCGCTCACTACTGGCGTTGGATCTTGTGAACTCGATGTTCCGACCGCGTGGTTCCAAGCCGACGAAGTTGTTTCTATGAAAGCGCAGCTGCTCTTCCGATACGGTATTGAGGATTCCTCGACATCGTCCATCCTTTCCGTCCAGCTTGCGAACTCTGCGACCTATATTGCGCTTCCCTCGACTGGTGGTGTCCTCCTTGAGATGCCGAAGTCCCCTCGCTTCAGTGAGAACGAACTCACAGTCCCAGTTTCAGCGAATACGGGCGGCTTTCCGCTCGGAGCATGGAGTGGTAGTTTGAAATACAATACCACAGTTCTTCGATTTGACTCTTTCACTACTTCTACCGGATACAACTCTGCGGCTGTTGGATTAGAAAGAAACAGCACGGAAGGAATCGTCTCTATCGTTGTCGCTGGAGCTACCTCCAGCGCTACACTGGCAGATCTCACGGGTGACGAAGTCATTTTGGGCTACATCACGTTTACCATCAACAACGTACCGGTGGGAACCTACAACGACGTGGCTGCACTCAATGTTGATTCCTTGGTAACGATCGGTGGCTACACATTCTTAGAAAGCTTTGACGCGTATGTAACGGATGCACGAGGTGGTAGTGTCACAAACGCCCAACTTATTGTACTCGACACCAACGAGATTATCGGTTCCTACAGCATTGTTTCCAAGACTGAGATCGTCAATACGGCAGTTTTGGACACCACGAGGGCAATACAAGAGACGGAAATTGTTGGATACGCTGTGTACAGAAACCCAGACAGTTACATTAAAAACGGAGGCGACGAAGTTATGCAAGCTGTTGAATGCTCTATAACGTCGAGTGCTGTACTTACCGTAGAAACGGGTAACTTGAAAATTAACGGTGAGGACGGGACGCAAAACGCCTGTGTGGCCAAAATTGGAAAAACGAACGAAGCTGGTGCTGCTGCGGCATCTGTCAAATTGACCTCTGGGGACGGTGTGCAGTTTGTCGTTTCATCTATCAGAGTCTGGTTTCCGAAAGTTGTGTCTTTAGAAGCGCAAGATAAAGTATTGGCTCCGGTCGAGGATGTGTATTACGAGGATTGCAGTTCAGTGTATCAATACACCAACATCTCTGCGTTGGCAACATATGGCGGGAGTGGTTTAACTGACCAAGATGAAGTTGACATCACGTGTATGGTTGACTTGTACTTGAACAATACAGAAGGGGATTCGTTCTCCTTTAGGGATGGCAGTACTACAATCGTAGAAACCAATGGCGTTGGTAAGGCGACAATTACTCTGATAAATTCGAATTTGGCAGTCGAGCCATCGGTGACTATCTCGGCAATTTCCGACCCTATCGGTATCGAGTCGCTTCGACCTGTACTTGTTTCCCGAGCTGAATTTACTTCCGAACAGATTGATTCGCAGACTCCTTCCGATTTGAACGCAGATACATACGCTGAGGTGTCTGTGAATATGATTCAAAAGTTGAATCGTAAGGGTGCGCAAGGCGCTATTGTTGTCTATGCCCGCTTTAAAGATAACAAAGTCAACGAACTTTCTCACCTGCCTGGCCTGACCGTAAGTACCGGTATCCGATACAACGGTTTGAGCATTATAAGCACGGCTGGCTCAGACAACACGGCCGCACCTTACTATGGAGAAATTGGAGATGTGAAAGGCGGTATGGAAGGCTATGATGTCATCCAGGCAAAGCTGCTTACGACCACCTGTAACGGTGCCGTAGGAGGTGAAGATATCATTTACGGCTACGGTGGTGTCGAAGCTGTCATCGCTGATCTCGAATATGTGAATTTGACTGCGAGTGCATCCAAGGTTACCTTTGAAGGTGATCTCTCTACGAACGCTCCTATGAATATCGGAAGTGTTGCTAACTTGGAACTTACTGGAACATACTCTGACGGTGATATTCAGAGTTTCACATCTTCAGCCACGTCTCAGTTTCTGATAAAACACAACAACAATTCCACATACGTGGCTGAACACTCATATGCTCGCGTATCTAACGATGGTGCGCTCACCATATTTGGTTCAACTGATGACACGAGCATCACCGTTATGGGCATTTGGACAGATGAGATGAAGACGGCGAAGGTGACAATTGACATAGTTAAACATATGAGCACGCAAACAGTGATGACTCCGTATCCGGCATTCACAGGAAGCAGCGACATTGAAAAACTGTCTTTGAACAAGATTGTGTGCACCAGTAGTTATCAACGAGCGATATTGAAGTCAGTTGTTACTTTAACGGATGGCTCAGTTTTTGATATCACCAGCGAAACATCTTACACAGCCTCTGACATATTCACATTGACCCAGTCCTCCACTTCTTCGGAGGTGATAATTGCTGCTGCTGGAAACACTACTGGAGATGCAACTATTAGTAGCACTTTCGCCAAGTCTACCATTGAGACGACTTTTACGCTTTCGGATACACCAGTAACGCTGACCTCTGTCCTCTTTGATGAAGATATTTGGGACGCGTCTACTTCTTTCATCGGCCTGGTAGACGCAACAAAATCTTTAGATGTTCACATGTACTTCAATGATGGATCTCAGATTTCCAACGCGGTGTCTTCGGGAGAAGTGCAAGCAGTCTTCGACTGGGAAGAAGTAGTCAAATTCGACTCTACTTTGCCCTCTATCATTGAAGTCAGTGGAAGCACGGCGACTTTGAAGAACCAGTATTGGACTCGAGTTCTCATTTCTGCTTCTGCTGTTTGCGCTGATGGCAGTGTCGATTACCTCGTATCGGCAACTTCTTCGATTGCCCCGAATCTCTTGCCAGCTGAGAATGACGTTTCCTTGGGTGCGTTGACAGGTATTCCGTTTCCTCCGAAGATTAAAGACGAAACGTTCGACATTGAAGTTCGAATCAATTCCGGATCTGCGAATCTTCGAAGTTTCCAACTCGTTACCCAGTTTGATTCAAATATGATCGCAGCGACTGGTTGCACGGTAGGAGACGACTGGGCTCAATACGATTTTGCCTGTACCAGGAATAACCCGTCCACTGAAGTGCTCATGATTGGTACCGAGCCGCTTTCTACCGTAAGTGGTTCCTCCATCCACGTCGCTACGATTTCGTTCTCTGTGAAAACTTCCTTCAAGATTTTGGCTCACATCGAAACCACAGTCCAGGTCTTGACTGTTGAGGGTACCGATGGTGCCGACATAACAGCAGCTGCCTTCGTTTCTGACATGACTGGTTCAGGTGATATCGCTCTTAACAGCTACTCTGGAAAGAAACGTCGTCGTCAATTGCTCGAGGATGGCTCTATCTCCGAAGTTTTGGAGGTGGAAATTGCCGTACTTCCTTCCCACATGAGATCACTCCTCCAAGATACTGATACCGAAGCGGTTTGTAATGGAGTCGGGACGTGCGCAAGTGGTGTTGATAGTGGATGTAAGTTTGGGGACGTCAACGGAGATTGTTCTTTCGATGTTTCCGACGTTTTAGCTCTTAAAAGAGCCATCATGGGCAAGAGCTATGATGCTGACTTCGATCTGAGCGTTTATAGCGATTGGCAGAGACAGCAAATGGACCCGAATCTTGACTGGTTGAAGTCTGGAGCTTACGTATCGCCAGACGCAGCAGATTCTCTGTACTTGCTTCACGCCTTGTCCAAAAAAGCTCGATTCATCGATGTCACGAATGGATTAACAAGCTATAAAGGGTTCTTGACATATGAGCCCGGAAATGCCACGGATGTACTCCTAGACATGGAAGTGAGAGTTTATGAAGAAAGCTCTGAAGCTGCAACGTCTGATGATACGAAGGTACGAGTCGAACTCAGTTTCGATGGTGGGTCCGATCCAAGTAACAACGATGCCATCACCTCCATTGGTACTAGAACTTCCGATTATTCCTCAGTCGGTACAATCTACGAGGCCAGTGACTTGTGGACCGCAGCAACAGATCAACGAGGCGTATTCAGACTCGTTTTGAAACCTCCTATTTTCAGAGATGGTTCGGCAAACTGGATTGGTGAAACCGATGTCGGTATATCTATCATTATCGATACCTACAATGACTTTGGTAAGGATGATGAATATGGACAAGGAGGCAGTGGATCCACGGAAGAAGCTGAGCGAATTAAAGTGTTCTATGGATCTGCCACGCCACCGCTTGATGTTACTTTCGGCGGCGGTTTTATTCCATATGTCAGCTTTGATTTGCTTGGTGTTGACCCGGTGCAATCCATTTCTCTGAAAGATATCACTATTGGTGGAGGAGAATTCGGCCTTGTTTCCTCATTGGATGAGACTGCGTCTGGATTTTCTACTTCGGTCCCCAGCTACAACGTTTACGTCAATGCTAACACTTCCACTGTACAATTGCTCACGTTCATTGACGATTCCTTGAGTTGCACAGCAGAGCAAATTGCCAGCGGTGATACCGACAATTGCTTTACGACTCAATCGGTCACTATCGATGGATCCGAAGCGTCTACGTGCAGTTTGCTGACGTGCTCTTACTTTTCGGAAATTTCACTCAACGTTGGCTCCAAGACTGTTCGAGTTACGGTATATTCAGCCACATCGGAAACGTTTTACTTGGTAACTTTCATTCGCCCAGATGTGCCTACATTTTCGAGCGTCACTCTGTCGAAGGGGCAAAATCAGCTGAATTTCTCTCCGAAAACGTTTACGTATTACCTCGAATACTCGTACGATAATAATGGCGAAGGTCTCACTTTCAAACCAATTGTGAATGGAGACACCACCCGGAGTGCGATCTCATTTGTTTCCTCCGGCGGGTACGAATCTACTGCTTCTTTCTTGAGCGGATCCTCTCAAGGTATCGAGCTCTCGACTACAGATACGATTGTGGTTATGACGGTTATATCTTTAGATGAGACTGTAGAGAGCACGTATACATTCTACGTGGACGTGAAGGAATCACCATTCTTGTCTTCTCTTGATGTTATCGGCGAACAAATGGTTCCTGCGTTTACGGCAAGTTCTTACACGTACGCCGTAAACGTGTTAGCCACAGTCTCTTCTATTACTCTGTCTTCCATTGTTTCTTCAGATGTGCCGCATGTTTCCCTCACGGTTGCGGCGCCTGATGGAACTAAGTCAATCACGAGTGAATCTTCACTAACGACTCCAGTTGCGTTAGATTACGGCGTCAATGCTTTGGTCGTAACTGTTTCTGGCGCGGAGGGCACGACTGTATATTCCATTTCAATTACTCGAGCAGACGCTTCATCGGTCACTGCACTTGAAATTGGCAACTATAAATGGGAGTCAGATCCCACCACCTCGGACGGCAGTCCATCAGAAAGTCCCTCATTCACCGATCCGACTGCATTCTCGAGCAATACATATATGTATAATGTGGATGTGCCGCAATACGTGTACGAGACTTTGATCACAATCACGCCGTCTTCATCTTCCGTCCTGTTTGTTGATGGAGTTGAGGTAACGTGTGATCAAGCCGATGTGAGTTGTTCTACTTCTGGTGCATACGCGTTACCACTACGAATCGATGAAGGTTTGAGCACGCACACGGTGACTGTTGTTCCTACGGATGGTTCCGGCCTCTCCTCTATTACTCTGCAGTCAGTTGCTGAGGGTCAAAACGTGGATGGCGGTTCGACGTACACGTTCACATTTACGAGGCCATATACTCCGAAACTCACGAGTATCGCTGTCGTGGACTCGAGTGACGCAGCGATTTTACTTTCGCCCTCGTTTTCAACATCCGTTTACGTCTACCGGTCTACAGTCGCTGCGACAAAATCTGAATTAGACATCTCTGTGGCATTCCTTGAAACTGGCGATGTTCCAGTCTCTGGGGCTTTCGTACAATATGGTAGTCTCTCACGTATTGCTTTCCCAGAAAGTGGGCGTTTGACTGTGCCAGTTGCGGAAGGCACGACGACGGCAATTACGATAACTGTGCAAGGAAGTCTTGAAATAGGTGGAGTCGAGTCTATTTACATGTACTATGTTACACGTGGCACGTTGCCAAAGTTAGACTCTTTGACCTTTTCCTCATCTTCTGTTACGCCAACCTTCTCAACGTCTCGTTACAATTACGTGGCTGCCTTGGGGAGCGCAGAGAACAGCTTCACTTACACCGTATCTAAAAACAATACCAGCTCTACGTGTCTAGTCAGTTTGAGTCAAGACTTCTCAACGTGCTTGACAAGTGGAGAATTGCAAACAGACGACACGACGGGTGTTACGGAAGATATCGGAGCACTGAAAATTTATGTGAGGGATTTGAGTAACTTGAACGTCGTGAACGTTTACACAGTTACCTTTACAAAAGAGGCACTCCCAACTTTGAATACTCTCAGTATTTCAGGCTCGACGGGTGCTAAACTGGACCCTTCTTTTGCTGCCACGACGTACGCATACGACATGCCAGTTCCGTTTGATTCCTCATCCGTTTGCTTCACCATGTCATTCGATACTGTGAGTTACAGTTCAAGCATTCAGATGGGTGGAGGTGCGCCACTCGCGGTTGCTACCAATGTCGCTTCTTGCGTCGAAATTCCGTTTGGCAAGATTGATATCACCATTGCAGTAACGTCGAGAACAACTGGATTTTCCGGTTCTTACATTATCTCATCGTCTCGTAAAGTTGCGCCATATCTTACATCTCTCAGTCTCACTCCGAGTGGATTCACGCCATCGTTTGATGCAACTGTGAACACGTACTCTGCCACGGTTGGGTACGACACGACTGAACTCGATGTTAGAGCGGCCGCTAACTTGGTTGCCAAGGCTGGGTCCGTTGTGTATGTATCCTTAGGAACTGGCGCAAGAACTTTGTTGGGTTCATCCGAGAGTTACAAAGTTTATCCTGACGTTGGTGATCAGAACTATGTGGCAGTCTCCGTGGAATACACAGAAGATGGTGTCACCGTCATCAACACGTACACAATACAGGTAACCCGAAGTCCCCAGAGTTCTGAGGACATTGCCATCTTGTCTTCTATTAATGCGTACGATATCAACGGTACGGTAAATGTTGGAGGTGTCGATTTTACTGGTAGTGCTGTGACCGAACCACTTTCGTTCGACGCTTCTGTTCTCGCGTACACCAGAAGCATCCAACATGGCGCCGACGCCGCCACAATTGAGTGGGAATTGTACCCAGGAACGTATGTCCGAATCAACGATGTTGTTAAAACAAATGATGCGGGTGATGCCATCCATGGAACGGATACGAGTTATACCGTGTATGACTTAGTTCCTGGAACCCCCGTTACGGTCAGCTTAACAATTCTTCCCAGTAGTACGAAGGATACTCCGGATGCGACGTGCACGGCCTCTCTCTGCACCACGTACACCGTAACACTTACGAGAATGACTGCAGGAGATATGGCGCAATATTACTCGCTTGAACCGAGTACGCAGCGTTCTACGTCCGTGTTCAAAGCATCGTCAACTGACAAAGTTGGCTACACTATCGAGCTCGACACCGAGGGTTTCATGGCCAATTCTAACACGGGATTAAAGAACATCGGAACGGTGTCTTCTACCTTGAAAACGCATTACTTCACCTCAAAAGTAAGCCAGTACTCGGGAAGTAGTGTTACGTGGTCCCCTACAATCATCGGAACAGATGTTCCAACTGTAGAAATCAATAATGTTTTAGTCATTGGCACGGATATTACAGCATCGACAGCTGACTCTACTTCGGCTGCGGTTTACGATGATAATGCATATTTTACAGTAGATAAGAAAATTGCCACTCGCTTTAAAGTGGAGGCTTACTTCATGAGCTTGTACGACGATGAGAATGAAGAAACCTTCGCTCTGCAATATTGGCCTACAGTGGGTAAGATGCTCGCTTATGAAGGTTATTTCGTTCAGGCGGGTACTGGGGCGCCGTACGATTCTACTACGGTTGTTCAAGCAAACCCCCCCATCATCCCCGATTACGAAGAGTTCACGGTCATTCCGGGTACGATGTCTGTCGCGCATACAATTTGGGACTTGCAGTATTCCGATACTTCTTCTACTACGGACAACAAAGGAACTGGCCAGTCCAGTTTTGAGTTGACTCCGTACGATAGCGTTCTCCCAAACAAAATTTCGTCGAAATCTTCGGGATTAGTCTACGGAGAAGACAAAGATTTCGTTGCTCGGGTTTGCAAAGTCTCGAGCAGAACTGTAGCAGCGGCTGATCCAGCTGGGTGCGGATCTAGCGCTGTGCCTGCGAGCGCCGTGCACAATGCTGACGGTACGTACACGATTTCTTACGATGCATCTGATGCAGGCTTCTACATTGCCATGGTGGTGTTCAAGAACGATGCGGGAAGCTATGTGTTTGGTGGTCAGTTGGCCTCAGGCGCAATGATCACTTCATTTGAAGTTTCTGAAACCGTCATCAGTCCAGAGGACTCGTATATGTACGGCGTCTGTAATGAAGGATCGGCGACGGAACCCTTGAATTCAAACGCCTTTGATTGTGTGGAAAGAGATTCTGCAACGGGTGGCAAGGAGAGCTTCACGCAAACTGGGACCGTCACTTACACAGTTGTCACACGAGGCTGGAATTCTGGAGATTCTAAAACAGTTGATAACTTGATCGATCTCTCTAGTGGTGGCCAAAGTTTGTTTGTCTCGTATCTTTGCAAATTTGGCACCGCCGCTGATTACACGAGCTGCGTCTTCCCTGCTGGTCATGAGAATGCGGGCCAAGCTATTGTTGAGAACGCGGGCCTGTCTGCTCAGCCCTGGAAAGACAATTTTGATGGCACGTATTCAATTTCACTCTTGATTAAGGCTCCGGTATTGATTGAGTTAGATGTAAGAATTGGAAGTGATGAATATGGTGATTCTATTTCTCAATTCGTTGATAATAAACTGCCGCCATTTGTCATCGACGTGAGACACGGTCCGATTTCCGAGGAGTCTGTCGCGGTAGACTTCCCGACATCCTTGATTGCGGGCGAGGAGGAAGAGTTCACGCTTGATCCTTTGGATTCTCAAGGGAACCAAGCCACGAATGCCGCGGAACTTCCGAGTGCAGGTGGTATCGTGTTCACGAGTACGCCTGCGTCGTCTTCATTTACTGACAGCATCGTCATTACTCCCTTGGATACGCAAGAACCGTATGACATTAAAATTAAGTTCACAGCTCCACAAGTTGCTGGCTCGTACACCTTCAAGATTTACGTCAATACGAATGAGCTTGCGGTTTCCAAGACAATTGTTGTAAAAGCGAGCACATACATTGCTACCTCGTCAACTACGGTGGATTACGGCACTAGACGTGTTGGAACTCAAAAAATAATAGTATCCATAAAAGATATCTATTCGAATCCGACGTGTGTTACGCGCGATAACTTCAATTGGGCGTGGGGTGTCACCGGTGGTGCTTTATCAGAACCAGGTACCTTCACATCGTGTATCTCTGCTGGTAAGCATCTTGTTTCGATTCCGTCAGTGAATACAGTTGGAACATATACGTTCACTGCGATGATAAGTAACCTATTGAATGTGGATACAGACCTACCATTCGATCGTGAAACTCTCAGTACATCTACCAGTGTCAACGTGGTTTCTGATGTACCAAGTACTAAGTCTACGATGACCACGCCGAGTGAATACATCGAAGTTGGTCAACCTGCTTACTTTTATGTCATTGCTATCGACCGTCTTGGAAACAACATTGCTGTTTCTGGACAATCCTCTGCATTTTCTGTCACTGTGACTGGGAGCATCTCCGGAACTAGAGCTGCAGAAGTTTCGAATTCTCTTTCTGATAGAACAGGGTCAGTTGGTTCATACTATGGATCATTTACTCCCCTGTACGCTGAAACATACACGCTTACAGTCTCAGTAGACGGGTACCCGCTTGATCAAGGATCGTCTACCCACATTGCCTCTGTGTTCCTCACGAACGAGGCAGATTACTTCAAGGTAACCGGTGCACCAGTTTTTGGCGTTGTTGGATCGAGTTTGACGTTCATCATAAATCAATGGAACCTGGAATATAATTTGGATATGAACACGATTTCCACGACGTTTCTCTCGAAACTTTCTCGACCTCAAAGTCAAGTATCATTGACTTTATCACCACAAGGAACCGGTGCAGGAGACGCGGATATGAATCGCCGTCTTTACGTGGACAAATTGTACACAACGAAGTCTGGGACTTACACACTTTCAGTATCCAAAGCTGATGCGGACACGCCTTCGGTCTATCATGCGGTGAAGGACTCGCCTGTTTCTTTCACTTTAGCTGCCGCGAAGGCAAGTGGAAGTGTGTCTACTATTACCAAGCCTGCAACTCCAGCAGGTGGGTACGCGCCCGGAGCTACGTTAGCGTTACCGTTGAGTTTGAAAGATTCATATGGAAACTCCATCACCACGGCTCGATTTTCGGATGACGTAATTGTCCAGATCAAGTCGAAAAACACCGCGAGAATCCAAACTTTGACTATTAAGGCCGACAGTACCGGAACTGGATTAGTTGCCGAAGGTGTACTTAAGTTCGCATCCGATCAATACTCTGTCTTGGCCTATGCCAGTGGAGTAGCATTGACGATGGTGAACCCAGAGATTATCATTGCGACGAATAATGTGGTTGCGCCGGCCTTGTTCGACGGAACTGCTTCATTTGCTGCTTCGGCAGGTTTACCTGCACAAGGAAGTTCTGCTGCTTTTGTTGCTGGTACGGAATATTCGCTGTACATCTTTCCCGCTGATGTATATGGAAACGTTGCGGTAAGTGACGTGCTAATGGTTGTCGTGCTTCGGGCGAACAACATTGTCCTTTCGCAGGGTGTTTGGAATACAAATACGGGCGGTTATAAGGTTTCATACACTTTCACAACGGCAGGTACAACACCGGTGACAGTTTCTGTGACACCGGCTGGAGCCACTGCGGCCACGGTCAGAAGCTTCACTGCTGTCGTAAGTCCTGGTGCCGTCGTTGGTAGCACGACGAAGCTCATTTCTATCACGAATGCAACGTCTGTGACTCGTGGAACATGGGTTGTGCGTTTGTACGATAGATATGGAAACGCCCTGACTTCTTCCCCAGCTGGATCTGTGGATGTCAAGGCTGAAATGATTTTGCAGTCAACTACGAAATCGAGTACCTTGTTTGGCTCTTTACCAGTAGTTTCTAACAGCGCTGATGCCATTTCAATTACTCTCGGTTCAGACGGCACTCAAATTGGTTTGGTGACTCTTCAGTATTTAGGAACAATCACGGGAACGTACACTTTAAAATTGTATGTTGACGGTGTTGCTGCTACCGACGTTTCAAGCTATAAAGCATACATCACCTCTGGACCTATCGTAGCTACGACTTCTACGGCCTCGGGTACGGGTTGGAACTCTGCCAAAGCTGGAGTGAAGTCCATTTTTGTCGTTGTTCCACGAGATAAGTACTCGAACAGAGTCTACACGAGTCCTGCGAGTGCCTCTTCTTCGTTAGTGGTATCGCGTGGCCTCGGTGTTACGAAAGATCTTGTTACGGAGACTGCACCATCCTTTGTCTTTGATACAGCACTCGGTCAGTACAACGTTTCGTACACTCCTTCAGTGGCTGGTACCTCTAGTCTCTCGTTCAAGATAAATGGTGCAAACATCGTGGATTCTCCTCGAGTTTTCACTGTTACTGCTGGAGCCGCTTCTGCTTCCAAGTCCTTCCTTAGTGGCGCGGGTGTCCGAGGAACTCTGTTTGGAGCTACGTCAGAAGTTGTCATTCAAGCTGTGGATTCCTTTGGCAACTATAAAACGTCGGGTGGAGATACTTTCCGGGCGAGTTTGAACCAGACAGGCTCTACGACAACTGTAACTGATAACAGTGATGGTACTTACACCATCACGTACACGCCTGTGGCTGCTGGAGCAGCATTGCTCAAGATTGAGTACGGCACTGGTTTTGTTCAAATTGGATGCGATTTCATCACCATTCCTTCATCAGGTTGTTTGTTGGATATCAAAACTGCCGATTCTGTTCAGACTTTGGATCCATTGCAGACTACCTACAAAGCTGCATATTTGTCCACCAGTGATGGTGATCTTACGCTTGGCTTCGCATCTGTAGCAAGTACGGGAAAACCCTCAGGTTCTTTCCGTATCTTGACATTTGATCAAGATGGAGTCCAAATGGGCAGAAATGATGTCACCATCCAGGTATCAATTGGTGGAACCGTACTCTCTGGATCTGATATCGCCATCACAGCAGTGGAAGGTACAACGGGTGAGTTCCGAATCGACTACTACTACAGTACGGCAGGAACGTGGCCGATATCTATCACGGCGAACGGCGTCGAAATTGGCGCTCGCTTACGTGAGATTGCTTTCGATGAGGCTGGTGCTAGCACTGATCTTGTTGACGAGTTTGGAGGATATTCTAATCTCGTCATCCGACCAGATTTCACTACAGCTTCCAGCGTTGATGTTGTTATTGCATCTGGTGTTCAAGGAACGAACCCGATTGTTGCTACCGCAGGATTTCCCGTTGAGTTTGCGATTTCGGCGAAAGATTCATACGGCAACGTGCAATACTATTCCTCGGATTACCCCGGGGATGTGTTCACAGTCACGGCTACCGCGTCACAAGCGGAAACTTTGAATGCTGAATTTACTTCGTTGGCATGCTTCCCGTCATCATCATTCTTTCCGGACTGCAGAATTTCTTCAAACTACGTGGAGGCGTTTCCTGATGGATCGGTGTCTGCTGAAGCTTCGTTGACTTTCTCCAACACCGCTGCATACACCATCTCTGTCAGCTTGCAACCAAGATTTGCTATGGGTATCTCAACAACCGAAGGATCGGCACCGGTCTCTGATGCGGTTCAAGTCAAACAATTCAAGGTCACAGTTGTTCCTGGCGTTGTGAATGCGGCAAACTCTCTCATGAATGGGGACGGTCTGTCTGGTTCTATCGCGGACGAACGAAAATCTGTGCTCATCTCAGCCTATGATGCCGGCTCTAATGCTCTCTATAAATTGTCAGAAGACGAGAGAGAAGATGCGTTGACTTCCTGCCGTATTGATTTTGTTGGAACCTCGGAAGGCAACATGGGAGAAAAATTTTCCTCAAGCTCGGAGAACTGCTTTGCACTCGATGGTTGCTTTGGTCTCACGACTGATCAGTGCTTGTTCGAAGTATTTTACAACATAACTTACCTCACGGGGACGTTTGACATGTCTGTAAGACTTTGCGCGAGTGGCTCACCGGATGATTTGGAGGTCAACCCTGACGGATGTCTTGTCTCTGGAGAGTCCGTTTCCATCACAGTTACTGCGGGTTCACCGAATTCCAAAACTTCGGGATTACTCGCGACACCTCCAAGTACTGTCACTGCAATGGAAAGTGGAACGTTAAAATTTGTTGCCCGGGATGAATTCAATAACGAAATCACAACTGGCGGAGACGGAAATCCGCTCGTTGTTTCTGCAATTCAAACGAAACCAACAGCTGGGTCGCTCCTCACCAATGTCGCTACCTTGTCTGATAATGAAGATGGCACTTACATTATTGTGTACACGTTGCCAACTGGCGGAAATGGTGTTGAATATCAGTTCAACATCACTTACGACGGTGATCACATTATCGGTTCTCCGTACACGATGTCGGTTGCTTCTCCAAATATCTCGCCAATGTACTCGTTCGCGTACGGTGAAGCTTTGAGTGATGCTACGATGACTGCCAGGGCTGGCGAAGTTACTTCGTTCACCATTCATCCTGTCGATGTGTCAGGCAACACGATCACGAAGATGCCTGATACGAACAAATTTAAAGTAGTGTCAAGAAATCTCGAACTTTCGGCCGGTGGTGGACAAGAGCCATCTTTCACTACGAACCCGGATGGTTCAATCAAGGTTTCTTTTACAGCCGTAGTGACCTCCCCGGCGCAGTTGACAATTTCTGCAATTCGACCAGTTGACGGCGTGAGCACAGAAACTGTCATAGATTCACCCGCCAACGGTATTATTTACGTGAATGTCGATCCTGGGGTTGCCGTAGCTTCAAGTTCGTACACAAGAAATGACCGAACAGTTCCATTGACGCAGGTAGCCGTTGCTGGTTCGGAACACAACTATCAGATTATTACTGCGGATAAGTACTCGAACCAATTGACGTATGATCCGTATGGTGCGCCGACGAATCTTACATTCGCGGCTCCGAACAAATACGGGCCTGAAGGCTACAAGTACATAAGCGGGCCAGCTCCTGCTAAGTATGGCTACGCACAAGAAATTGGTGCATCTGAACCAGGAAACTGGCGAGTGCGCTGGTCTGCGGAAACGACTGGAACTTATGCTCTCCGAGCATACATATCAGATGGGCTAGTCCTGGACGGCCCTGGTGGGTCTCAGTTCCCATTGAACATGGAAGTCATCGCATCTGATGCGGATTATTCGAAATTTACCCTCACTGGTGCTGGTATTACGGCATCTGCAACGGTCAACAGTAAGGCGACGTTGACTTTGGAGGCGAGAGATGTGTATGGAAACTTCAAGAAGGACCGCGGTAATCTCGTGAATGACATCATCGATGGTATTTCACAAACGATTTACTCTGATGATGCCTTATTAACGGAAGAATCGACCATCCAGGAACACTCTGTGACTTTTGACAGTGTTACTGGGAAATACACCATCGAATACACCCCATCTGTTATTGGTTACATGGAAACGGCCCTCAATATTCGCGGCGTGGATATTGCCAATTCGCCATTCCAGCAGGAGATTGTTGCTGGTGCTATTAGCGCGAGCTACACGCGCGCTTCTGGACCTGGTATTGTTGGAGGCTCTCTCGGCATCCAAACTTACATTGCCATAGATCCTCGTGATACCTCAGATTTTCTCGTCACGGCAGGTACGAGTGCCTCTTCGTTTGAAGTGACTGTTACCACGACTGCGGGATCGATTATTCAAAGCGGTCCAACATGGGACGAATCTTCCCGAGTTTATCGATTTGAGTATATGATTGAGGGTAGCACAGACGCTACGGTCACGGTCGATATTGCTTACGATAGTGAGGCTATTGCAGGCTCTCCGTTCTCGAACATACCAATCTCCTCTTCCGTAAGCACGGATGTGGATGAGAAAAGGTGCGTTATCTCAGGTCCTGGAATAACATATGGAGTTGCGGGTGAATTGACTGCCATCGCCATCACGCTTTACGACAGCCATGGTATATTGGCGGTACCATCCAAAGCACCTTCTCTGGTGCTTACTGTCTTCAATGGGAACAACGAAAATTTCGTTGAGTACACAGATTTTCAATTATTTGATTCATCGGTGCTTTCTGGTTTGGGCCTCGATCCAAGTGCGTTTGGCTACGTCAACGAAGATGCGGGTGGCACATACTTTGTTACTTTTACTAAGACTAGTGTAGCTGAAGCACCGTACAAATTGACGGTCGCTGTCAATGGTTTAGTCACCGGTTCTGTCGAATACGAGAATCCTGGGGAGTTCACGTTCGAACTCGTTTCTAGCGTCACGTCTAGTTCAACTTCCTATGTTCAGCTCGGGAACACGGATGGAAGCATCGTTGCAGGTGATAGCGTACCTGTTTACATTTACCCGAGAGATGCGTATTACAACGGCCAGGATTACAAGAATTTAGCGAATAAAGAAGAAACGTTCTCTATCGCCCTCACCGGTCCTGCTGCTTACACCGTCACTTACACTGGTTCGGCGAGTGATGGTACGATGAAGTTGGTCAAGGATACCGAAAATGACTCGTACTATTATTACGGTTTCATCAAACCTGTCAAGGCTGGTGTGTATAGAGGCACTGCGCAACTCGTTCAGAATGGTGTGACATCGAGTGTTCTTACTCTCGCTCAAGCTGCTCTTTCTCTTGATGTCAGTGCTGGTGCCCTTGATATTTCTAACTCAGTGGTAAGTGGACAAGGTGTGTTCTCAAGTAAGGTTTTGGCGAAGGGTGCTGTTAAAGTACAATTTCGCGACTCTGTTTCGAACCTTTTGACGGACGATATCGTTCAGTCCGTGAAATTCAACTTGATGAGGCGCGATGTAGTAGATAACGCGTTTGCAAATGATATTGAACTCGTGTATGTTAGTGCTCAATCTGCTTTTGTTGGTGAGTATATTTCTACTGTCGCGGGTACACTTGACATGCAAGTTAGTGCGTGTGATTCCTCAGACCCACCTGTATGTGAAGAAGTTCCCATCTCTGGATACACTGGTACAGTTATATCCCCTGGTAGTTTCGTCTCTGCTATGGCTGAGGTCGTCGGCGCTGATAGTACCTCCGAATTCAAAGTCGCTGAAGACTCGCTCGTGTATGTCTTCGGGCGCGACTCTCAAGGAAACACTTTGAGCACCGGTGGTGAAATTCTGAGCGCTAAATTAGTCCCCACGCTAACCACCGGTCAAAGCGAACTTCGCATCTCTCCATCGAACATCGTCGATAATGGCGATGGAATGTACACTATAACAGTACAACCAAAGCAATCTGGTGATTTCAAATTGTTGATCACAAGATCTGGAGCAGTTGTCGGTACAACAGATGAGACGGGCTTCCTTATCACTGTTGAGCCAGGAGTTGCTTCTACTGCGTCAACAGTCTCAGGAACTGGATTCGGATTACAGTCGACTGGTTACATCGTTGCCGGTAACGAAGCCAAACTTACCCTGATTGCAAGAGACGCCATTGGGAATGCCATTGTGTCAAGCGCAGATGAGTTCACGTATGAAATTTCTGCAGGTGGCTCGGTAGTTGATTTCGGTCAGTTTGCGTACGTTGAAGAGTCTGACGGCACATACGAAGCTACTTACACAATTGAAAAGTCTGGCGACTTGATCGTCGAAGTTAAGTTGCGCGGCGAATCTCTCCTTTCTGTACCATCTGGCGGTAAGGTGCTTCATTCGTCTGTATCTTTGAAGGACTGTTTGCTGTACGGAGATGCTTTGACTGCCGGAGTGGAGGCGGGTGTCCTCTCAACTCTGTCTTTAATCGCGAAGGATCAGTACGGAAATGTTGTAACTGACTTGCAAAACAGCGGTTTGTTCGAACTTAAAGTTGATACACTCAATAATCCTGGCTTCTTGCCGTTCGAAATCTCGGATGCCTCGATTGGCTTGTCAACGGTTGACTTTACTCTCCCCTCTGTTGACGTTGCGCCAGGTTTAGTGACTGTCGTATACGACAACGACTTGGCATTGAATCTGTACAAAAACTACGACACGAAAGAACAATTCTCCATTCAAGTTTATGTCGGACAGCCGTCCGCTTCTACTACCACACTTGTTGGAATTTCACCCACGATTCCGTTTCAAACGGACGTGGCTTCGACAGTTGAATTGTACGTTCGTGACGCGAATGGCAATGTGATCGGCGAAAGTGATGAGCTAACTGCAGTTCTTGATTCTTTGGCCCTGAACGTCTTCACAGTCCGAGGTCAAACTTACGCAGTTGACATCACTTTCACGTCAAGTAACGCCGTGAATGGTGATTACATCACTATCCTGAACTTCTCACCTCCTGCTGCGGGTTCATTGCGTCTCTCTCTTTACATTGATGGTTCTGAGGTGATTGACCCCACTACGGAGAAGGATTACGAGTGCACGGTGCTACCGGGTGCAATTGGTGCTCCGTACTCAACTTACTCAGGTGCCGGTATCTTTTCTGGCGCTATTGCTGGATCGGAATCTACGATTTACATTCAAGCTGCGGATAGAACCGGTGGTATTATCACAACTGATAAAAGCACTGATACTACAGCATTCACTCTAGAATTTGAGATTCTTTCCAATTCTGGCATATCGAATGCAACTGATAAGGCAAGCGCTATCTCTGGCGTTGAGATTATCGGGCCGACGTACACTGGTGCTGGTACGTACATGTTCAAGTACATTCCGTATGACCTGGGCTATCCGTATTCTATGTACGCTAAAATTGCAACTGGTAATGATCCGATCGGCACTTCAGATGGTCTCTCCGGTGGTGAAACCGTTCAAGTCTACGATGTTGCCTCGACGCGTGAATCGAGTGCGGAAAAATCAGCAGCTTTGTTGGCCATCGATTCGGACGGTACTCTTATGCTGGGTTCGCAGATTCCAGTTGCAGGTTCAATTTTCTTTGAAACCGTGGCGGGTGAAGCAATTGTCTTCTTCATTCAAGAACGAGACGTGAATGGATTAGATGTCGCTTCGAATAGTGCCACCGCTCCGTCTGTTCAAGTATCTTCTGGCTTTGTGCCAACTGCTCCGACTGTTGTTAACGATGGTTCTGGCACATGGAGAGTCACTGTCAAGCCTGAAAAGTCTGGTGAAGTTCCAATCTTTGTTGCCTTCGATGGCGTGGAGATCGCGAACTCTCAAATGATTTTGACTGTAATCCCAGCGGCAACTTCGGCGTTGACGTCGACCATTGAAGGTACAGGTCTCGAGCCCGATGAAACGAATTTGGTTCGTGCAGGCCTTTCGTCAAAATTTTCCATCATCGCTAGAGATGCTTTTGGAAACTACGCCGAGTACGACGACGTCGCCGGGAACGACGAGTTCCACGTTGAAATTGCTTCTTCGGTGGAGTCGGAGACTATCGTTGTTGAGGGTATCATCACGAAGATTGATGGTAATGGTTACGAATACGAAGTTGAATTCGTTCCGCGTTACGTTGGCACAAACACTGTGAGTGTTTACCTCGGACCTGTTGGAGGTAAGTTGCTTGTTACCACGGCATCTGTCGAGGTAACGAACGGTGTGGTGAATGTGCAGGCCACGGAGGCGAGTGTTACGACTGAAGAACTTTCAGGAACCACTGTGAGTGCGGGAGACAGATTTGAGTTCAGTATCTACGCCAAAGATATATATGGCTACGATCACGCTACTCCAGCGCTCCTATGGGATGTTGAATTGATTCCCAGCGATGCTTTGAAAGCAACCGGTGCCACTTCAAGGACTGGCACCATCACTGGATACTCTGGAACGAAAGAAAGCGGTGGTTACTCTGTGACGTTCACCTTGTACAAGGAAGGAACCTGGTACTTATCCTTGACTGAACGAGACGAGTCCGGTGGGTCAATGGTGTCGTCCATGTATGTTCCGATCACGGTTGTAGGTGGCACTGCGAATGTGTACAAAACGACGTTATCTGGTGGCATCGCATCTGGTCTTGTTGCTACTTCTACGGACCGAACGGTGTACATCACCACGCGAGACGTGTACGGAAACCTTGCATTTAGCTCTGGATTGCACCCATTCAGCGCGGATGATGAATTGAACGACTTTGAGATTACCATCGACCTTGATGAAATCGTACCCGAAGGTGCGGAGATTCAAGGATATGAGTACACGAATAACGGCGCCGAGTACGTTTCGCCGGGTGTCTTCAAATTTACGTATTCGACAATTCTGCCGGGCACGTACTACATCCAAATAATTCAAAAGAAAGAAGCGATTGGTGATGGTTCAAATAAAGTCATCACCGTGAAACCAGTTCCTGCGCCTGTTGTCACGGAAGTGAGATTTGCAAACTCTTTGTCAACGATCCAAGTTGTGTTCGATGTGGAGACAGATGAGGCTATGCAAATAGGCGCATCTGACTGTTCGAACGTCCTTGCCACAGCCACGATCAGTCTTTTGGGTACGAACCCATTGTGTAAGTGGACTAACATTCCGACCGATGATGGCGCTGGCTCGAAAACTCACAATTATTTGCAAATTACGCTCGGATCGAACCCTACGGTGAAGCCACAAACGTCGCAGAACGCGGCATCGTTCATCACCTTGAAGCAACAAACCATCCGAACGAAGGACAGAAATTCGTACTTCGCCGTTGCGTCGACGGGTGTCCTTGGACCTCTCGTTTACCCATCTGTAAAGGCCTCAATAACTGGTGTGGTCAGTGTTGGTACGTGCACTCCTCTCAACTTTGATGCGTTGAGATCGACTGGTGGTGGTGGTAGAGCCCTCACGTACGTTTGGAGAATTACCAGTACGCAAGATGTATCTAATATTGATATTTGCGAAGTTGACACAGCTAACAAGATTAATACTTGCACAGATAGTCTCTTCGTTCCGTACACGGACCTTGTGCCAGGCGGAACGTACACTGCTGAGTTTCAAGTTACGAACTTTTTAGGAACAACGTCAACTGCGACTTTTGATACGGCAGTCGCTGCTGTTCCTTTGCCCAAGATTGCAACTCCGGAAGAAGTTACCATCTACGCTTCGGATCGCTTGACAATTATCTCGTACGTATCAGCTCCGGACACGTCTTGCATGGATTATCCCGAGAATTTGAACGCTCTCGAGTATTATTGGGAGTTCACAGCGGGATCCTTGCAAGTTAAATCTTCTGATTGGATTAATACGCGAGGGACTCCGGAACTTACTCTTCCTCCAAACTCTTTCGAACCTGGAGAAACGTATGAGTTGTTAGTTACGGCAACTATTGCTTCTTCCGGCAATACTGCTCAAGCTATAACATCAACAACGAAAGTGAATGTCGCTTACCGTGAAATTATCGTCGAGGATAGGCTTGGTGGAGATAGAATTGTTTCACCATTTTTGACAAACTCACTCGTTGCGTCTCCGTTTGATCCGGAAGACTCACGTGATGAGTCTGGTGTGGCTTATCCGTGGAGTTACTACTGGTTCTGCACGAAAGCATGTGAAATTCCTGATGGTGAATCGACGTGCGAACTGGTTGAGATCGCCGATGGTGCAGATTGCTTCACTGATGCGAGTGCTATGTTTGCGACTGACACTGACACCATATCTATTCCAGGGAGTGATCTACTTCAATATCTCGGAACGAATAACATGTACGAGATTGGCTGTACCATCTCGAAAGGAGTTCGCGGTCAGTCATCGCTCACCGGAAGAACGAAAACAGCATACGTCACGTGGACGAGTATCACGTCCGTTTCTGTAACTATCGGAGACGACGATGAAGATTACTTTCAAGGCGAATGGTCACCAACCAGAGGTGGTACACTCACGTGCGAGTCACCTTCTGCGACTGCGGCTGTTGCCTCGGGCGAAAGTGTCACTTATCAATGGGAACTCGTGTCTGGTTCTGTAGGATTTGAAGGAGGTAGTTTGGAATCTTTAGTCTCGACTTCTTACGGCGTAGAACCGTCTGAAGCTGTGAAACAAAGCTCATTGACTCTTGCGCCGAATACTCTCTTGGCTGGTTCCGAGTATACGTTTAAATGTACCGTGATTTTGGAAGCTTCGGGAACTACTGGTGAAGCAAGCCAAACAATCACAGTTGGAACACCGCCTTCTGGCGGCTTCTTGGAAGTTAGGTATAATGAAATGACTTCGACGATATTATGTCCGTCGGCCATCAATGGTTGCGAATGTGGAGAAGATTCTTATAAGTCCGTACCTGCTGCTGAAAATGTCGTTGACGACGCCACTCAACAGGAAGTCTTGCTTGTGGATTACGGCTTCGAGGATGGACAAACCGAATTTGAGCTTGTTGCAAAACAATGGTTAGATGGAACTACTGATTGTTCTACATCTTGTTTGTACCAGTTCGCTTACGCCCTCAGAGGTCAAGAAAGCGAAGAAACAGCCATTTCGGGTAAGGAAACGACGAACACGAAAATTTCGGGCTTCTCGTTGCCCTCGGCTGGTGATGGTGTGAACACTGCTGATATCATTTTGATTGTTTATGTTTACGATGAACAAGGAATGGCAACGAGGTACGCAACAGACTACTACTTGAGAATCAATCCTCTTGCAGCTGCAATTGTTGACAAGGATACTACTCAGCAAGTTTCCTGTAACTTGGTCAGAAAGTTGACGGAAGATGCGGAGCAAACTTCCACGGCCGCGATTTTTGGCGACTCGACCTCGAGCTCGTCCTCAACCCGCAGGCGTATGTTGGCAGAGAACTGGAGATCAATTGCAATGTCAGGTACCAAAGCTGAGCGCAGAGCTAAGTTTGACGCCGAATCGATCAAAGTTATTCAGCGTATATCGAACACGGAAATCACGGATGCGAAAGACCCGGCTAGGACCGCGAAAGGAAGAAAGGTTCGGGCGTCTGGCCGTAGCTGGTATGCGGCATCATCAGAAGTCGCGCAGACTTTGATTAACACTGATTTCAACGCTTATGTCGGAGCGAAAGACACAGCACGTGCTTTATCATTTATCAACGTCTGGGGTAAGACTTGGGGCGTTCCACCGGCTACTATTAGTGATCAACCAACTCCGGCACTTGCATGCAACTCTGTCGAGACGGAGTTCTTAGCCATGAAAAATCAACTCGTTCAAGAGTACTCACCGTTGGATCTCGCATCTTCTGTAGACCCTGACTATCTCGAGAAGTATATTTGCTCCATGAATACTATATTATGGAAGCCAGGTGAGATTTCGAACGAAGCGTTTGACGTGTTGTTTAGCTCGGGGGCGACGTCTAAGATAAAGGGTGCGGTGTTTCAACACAGACTCTATGTGGACAAGTCGCTGAATGTGGACTTGCAGTTAACAGATGCTGCAAAGGTTTGCGCGGCTGAGTTTTTGAGTAATATGTTAGTGCAGGCGTACGTAGGCTGCCATAACAGTCCAATTATCAGAGACCAAGACAAAATGAACGATGTCATTACCGCAACTACGTGGCTTGGACAGGCAATTGCGGATACCTTGGTTCCCGGAGAAGACCCGGAATCTGTTGAAGCGTTCTATTTCACGGTGACTGGCTTCGCCGGTCAAAGACGTTCCCCAACTCAGATTCTTAGAAATGAACGTTCGACTGATTTAATGTTGACAGTACCGCAAATAACTAGCGACGTTACTGATGTGTCGGGTCCGCTATTATCCATGAATATTGACATTGATGACGATGGACCATGCTTTTCCGAGCTCGCTGGATTTACGTGCGGTAAGAATGTTACGTCTGATGACATCATTCGCGTCTCGTCAACTGTCTTCACAAAGACAACTTATTCATTGAGTGCTATGGATACGATTAATCCATTCTCTGCGAAAGTATTAATCGACGGTGGCGAGGAGCAATACGGTTACACGGCTATAGTTGTACCGCAGTTTGTGAAATCTGGAAATGGACATTTTGCGGAGCAAATAAAAGCGTTCAACTCTCCTGATAAAGGTTCCTTGAATCTCGGCGAGGATGCTCTCACAGCAATGATTGCTTCCACACCTACTGCGATGTTGAACTACACAATTGCCACGGATAACTTTGCGTACGCTGCTAGAATCCCCTCCAATGCGTCTTACTTTGACTTTACGATGCACAAGACATGGGATCAAATTTTTGATGGTCAATCGAAAGATCGAGAAGACTACCAAACCGAAATTCGACAGTGGCCGTTGGGTGATGATGGATTCGGGGACTTTGTGACGGAATGGTCAGACTTGCCGAGGAAATGGAGCCCAGATAACTTCAATGTTACGGACTCTACTTCCATAAGAGGATTCTCTACTTCTTTATATTCCGCGCTAACGTTTGGACCGTATTTCGTGGAGACGGTTTATTACCCGCCGCCACCGACTATTTACTCTCCACCGCCGCCTGCGCCTCCGCTCTCCCCGCCGATGCCAGTCTATGTGGAATATGTCGAGGGTGACTTGGATAGATCGGTTGTGATTGTCCCCTCAATTGCTGTGTTGACCGTCTTTGCTTGGATGCTGTGGATGTTCTTCAAACGCCGACGCAACTTGCAGATGATGCACATTGATTTCATCGATGAGGACTACGATGGAGCCTTGGATGAATTTGATTCGAGCTCGAGCGAGGACGATTCAGATAACGAAGGATCTGCCAACACTGGAAGTGGCGGTGGTCTCTTTGGATTTGGTCGTCAAAGACCAGAAGTGCAAGAGAGGTACAACCGCTCTCAACGCATCAGGGCGCTGGAAGAACGCTTGCAACAAACGCAATCTCAATAAGAGTTGATTTTTCACATGCGATGATGATGAATATGATGAATA
>Ga0138264_1703590_pt1 | contig 24243 bp, 2 predicted proteins | sample RNAICE20151115_FD_105273 | JGI IMG/M metagenome (GOLD analysis project Ga0138264, IMG submission 105273) | Metatranscriptomics of polar marine prokaryotic and eukaryotic communities from Arthur Harbor ice station, Antarctica -... | ecosystem: Environmental > Aquatic > Marine > Unclassified...
CAACTCGGACGATTTGTTGACAATCCTGCTGGGCGGGCCCTTCAGCGGACGCTGGGTGCAATCCTGGACATCCCGTAGTGGCAAATCCCCTGCGCAGCTGCTGGGGTCAGATGGCACTGCACCAAAATTCGATGTGTCTGTGGACGGAGGGAGCACGGTGGAGCAGAGTATCAGCTTTGACTCTGGCGACAAGTTTCTCGTATCCAGTGTGGTGCGCGATGCTAACGAATTGACCATGTTTCTCGTCGTGCGGCCGGGAGCTAACGAGACCAAGAGGATTATCCTGGGTGCTGTCAATAAGACAGATGCTGAATATGAGAGCACTTTTCTCGATTCCTCGGATGGACTTCCGTTGCATGGATTTGCATTGTTCCAGAATCTTGATTCCCACATGATCATGCAAGTTGGCCCCGACAGAGTGTCGGCAGAAATACCAGCCGCCGCCAGGAATGGTAGCAGGATCCTGGTAAGTATGCTTATCAAGTCTGGCGCTTGCGAGCTACGCATCAACGGCGTCAGCAGCGGCCTGCAGAATTGCCAGCCGCCTGTATCCAAGGGCAACCTTGTGCTCGGACGAGGCCCCACCATGACCTACTACACACCGGATTCAAGTAATCCTGGGTCAGTGGAAATCGACAGCAATGGCCAAAAAATTGCCTCGACTCGTGAGTTGAAGTCGTTTTCTGGTCAGGTGTTCGACCTGCTCGACTACGACACTGCACTCAGCCAATTGGCCGTCACCAGACTTGAGCGTGCTATCTGTCTAGAGAATGCTATGGATCAGTGCACGTCGCTGCAGACAGAGGCTGGAGTCATCCAGTGGAACCAGGACAACGTTACGGTAAAGGAGGGCCAGGGAGTTGTCGAGGTTTCCGTTGGACGTTCAGGCGGTACGGACGGCTACGCCCTGGTCTTCGTCAAGGCACGTGTTTTAGGTGGTGCTTGCTCTTCACTCGTCCATATGCGTGTTCCCGCGTACTGCGACAGTGGCCCCGATGGTGGGGCCTTGGATGTGATGATCGACCAGAACAAATGCTCTGGGTGTATCGGCTGCCAAACAGGCGATGTCAACGGATGCGTTTTCTGGTGGGAGTTCGGGTATGGTGATGATTTCAATAAGACACTTTCTATCGATATCCCCGATGACTGGGTGTATCAATCTGGAGACCGGACGATTGTGCTTGAGCTCTATGCCATTAGCTCATCTTACTCTGCTCTTCTGGGAAAAAGCTCCACGCTGAGTCTGACTGTACAAGGACCTGATGACGTTCAGTGGTCTGCGCTTGACAAGGCCGGGGTTTTGGGCGGCGGAGACACTATTGCTTTCACACAGCAAGGCTTCAATCAGCAGAGCAACTACACCTGTGTTTTCTGGAGCCTGGACCCAGTGACAGAGATGCCAGATGCTGTGGTCCATCGCTCCTCAATCACATTTGATTCTGGTTTCGTGTGTAATACCCCGACTGACTGGATAAGCACTGTCAAGATATTGTACCTACAAGTGGAGGACGCAGCACCTCTAAATCCGTTTGAACAACCGATTCTGTACTATTCAGGTATTTCTGGTGCTCACGACTTTGTCAAAGTGCAACAGTTCTGGACCTCGGTTTCGCCTGCCCAAACTTCAGCTGGTGGTGTCGGCTCGAACCTAACAGTAGTGGGAGAGGGCTTCACTCCGCTGTCAAGATATTTCTGCCAATGGTGTGTTGTTGGGAGTTGCACCAACGCTTCAATTGATAAGACGGTGCAAGCGAGAGTTTTCAATTCGACTAGCCTAACATGTCGACCTCCAGTTTGGACAGCTGGCTCCCAATCAACCCAAGCCTTTTTCCGCGTTCTTTTGGGCCAGAGTGTAACCTACGAGCGCAACAGCTCTATATCTCCAACTGATCAGATGTGTAAGAGCAATGGAGATGTGTCTTGTACCAACGGCAATCAGGGCAGCGCAGCCTTTTATTTCGGGTGGAGCTGGAAGCAGGTTACTCCATCAAGCGTTGCAGCCGCGGGAGGTCAAACCATCACTCTCACGGGGGAGGGATTGCGATCGTGTTCAGATACCTATACTTGCTATTTCACCAGCGATTCGATCTCCGTAAATTCTTCGGCGACGCTTGTAAATGACGAGGTTGTAAAATGCGACACTCCCTACTGGAGCTATGCTGCCAACACTGCTACGGTATCGCTGCAATGCGGCACTCTGGTTGTTGCAAAGCTACAAACAAGCTCGATCACTTTCCTGCCCGTTAATGTTACTGGGATATCGCCAAGTGTTGGACTGAACACAACTGGCGGCGACACTTTGACCATCGACGGCTCGAGCTTCGGGATCCCAATTGGCTCCTCTTTCAGTCAAGGTGTGGATATTCGTGTGGGTTACACTGCATGCGCCAGCCCACTTTGGCTGTCGCAGTCTTCCATCAAGTGCTCTGTAGCGCCTGGTATCAGCACCCAGCACCAAGGAATCGACGTCAGTGTTACTCTAGCAGAGCGCACAGCGATACTTTCTGATTCCTTGCGCTATCAGGTTCCGTTGAATCTTGAGTTCACGCCTGTCCCTAAACCTACTCTGGTCCAGAGAATCTCCGATCAGCCTCTCATTACTATCACAGGGTCTGGATTCGGCCCTTCAAAGCGCAGTGCTAATCTGACTGTCTTCCTCAACAATACTGCCTGCGAAACAACAAGGTGGGTGAACGACGCCACGATCTTGTGTACACCTCCTGAACCATTTGTCTGTGATGGTCCGTTTGGTGGCTCAGCCTCAATCTCTGTGCTGGTGGCGGACACTTCTTATCAAGTTGCTGCAAGTACAGGAACAGCCTCGGTGTATGTGCGTCCAGAGATTGCGTCTCTGCTGGCGAATTCATCTGCGGCGTCCGTGTCTTTCATTTCTCCAACAGTTGGCGCTGATGTCACGATAACTGGGGCTGACTTTGGTCCTGCTCAATTGAATCACTCGTTCACCATCGGAGACACTGACGCACACAGTGTGATGTGGACTAGCGATTCGAGCATCCAATGCTCCGTGCACCCGGGCACCGGTAAAGATCACAAAGTCAAGCTACATTCCCTCGGTTGCACGTTTGAGCACATGGGTCATCGGTTTTCCTACAGCTCCCCGGTTATGACGTCGATTACTCCAAACTGCCTGCCATTGGTGGGCAGCGGCATGATTACTCTTTTCGGGTCTAACTTTGGTATCTTCAACGACTCAGATGTTGAGGTGGGTCTGGAGGGTGGAGTCTGCACCAATGTCACCTGGTCGTCCGACACGAGCATCATGTGCAATGCCATGGCTACTCAAAGTGCGGCGCTGGATGCTTTCTACCCTACGACCACCGTCGATGATGTACAAGGAACCGCGCAGGCAACTTTCAAGTTCTTCAGCAATCCTTCGCTCAACCGTATTTCTCAGGCTGTTGTGGATGTTAATAATACCTTGGTTGTTTTGACTGGGGTTGGCTTCGGTCTAACAGCTGATCTGTCGGCCGAGCCGCATGTGCCTGTTGCAATCTTTGGAGGCACTGTCTCGGCGTCGACGATATGGCGAAATGACACCACCCTGGTCACCCTGGTTCCGCCAGGCGCTGGTGGGCAATTGCGCAAGATTGAACTGCAGGTGCGTGGTTTCACTACAACGCTAGTTGCAGCTTGGAAATACGCGATTCCAAGAGTTGAAGATGCCATGCAGTCTTCGGCTGTGAATGGAACTGCTTTCCTTTCTATCAGTGGTGCCAACTATGGGACGTATGACACGACCCCTATGGCGCGTGTCGGGGGCAGCGCGTGTGTTGCTTCCGAATGGACTTCCGATTCCAGTCTCAACTGTAAGATGCCTGCTGGTACTGGCCAGAATTATGATGTGAGCGTTACTGTTGCGCAGCAAAGGGGTGTGATGCCTGTGTCTTTCAACTACACGGCACCTACTGTCTCTTCTATCGCTACTGTACGCGGACAAAGCTCGGATGGCACACAGTACATTGGGCTTGCTGGAGACACAGTCATTTCGGTGTATGGAGGTGGTTTTGGTCTTGGCGACACGGCTGTCAAGATCAACATCTCCCAGTCTCCTTACAATCGAAGCGATGCGTCGGCCTGTCATTCAGTCGATTGGCTATCTGATAGTAGTATTTCATGCCGCACCCACAAACTCTTTGCCAATGCCCGATATGGTTTGTCGCTGGAGTTCGGTAGTGGCAGCAAGTCAGTGACAGTCAAGGCCTCCGACGAGGCCGTGCTGCAGTTTGCTGCATCATCGCCTTCTTGCAAATCTTTGACAGACGGACTAGCAAAGGCCGGTGTAGTTGCTGAGCCTGGCTATTACATCTTAGACCCTTCGTTTCAAGCCAACAGCGACGCGGTGCGTTCGTACTGTGGGCTGGGAACCGAGACCCTTGAGATCTCAATGTCGCGCCTGGGCACCGTGCGCACGCTGTACCCCCCCTTCCTCTGGCTCGACCCTGTGGCTGAGGAGACCATCTCACTTGACTGCGATGCGTCGCAATCGGCACTTTGGAATACGTCATTCCATCCCATTGATCATGCGCCGTGTACTAAGGTCAAGAGCTGGTCGTCTCGGCAGGAAGCCAGTTCCTGGGACCCAGAAACTCTCACTCAGCTCGATGCTGCAAAACGCCCCCTCTACATCCGGGAGGATGGTGAGCCGGCTCGCATTGAATTTGATGGTGCTGCTACCTTTTTGGAAGCTGCTAAGTTGCGGTCTGGCGCCACCACCTTGACCACAATGGTAGTTGCCAAGGTTTCGGCTCAGGATAATGGTGGCTGGATCATTAGTGATAACGATTTGTACGCTTCTCCCGTCAATGGCATCGGCCTGCAAGCAAGCGGTGGAGACAACACTTTCCTCTTCAGACCAACTGTGGGCAAAGAGGTCTTCCTGTCTCGGAATCAATTCAAGGACGACGAGTTTCATATCGTCACCCTCATTGGCACTGAAACCATGTTTGAAATGTACGTCGATGGTTCACTGGACGACGGCGTCAGCAAAGACGAAGAGTTGACTGTCCTTGGCGATTCAACGTCTCCTCGTGGTGTGGGGGTAGAGGCAGGCCAAGCGCACCTCACGCTAGGAAAAAGAGCTACTTTGGGCAGCCTCAAGCCTTTCTTCAAGGGCCAAATGGGCGACATTGTCATGTTCAATCGCACTTTGTCGCATCAAGAGCAACACAATGTCGAGCGCGCCCTGTGCATGAAGTGGAACATTACTGCATGCTCCAGGGGCGCGCACGCGGGTACTATCGAATGGACACAGCCCTCTTATATTGTCAAAGAATCGTACGAGTATGCAGTAGTAGGTGTAAATCGAACAGGCTCGTATGACGGTTACCTTGAACTTGCGTACGAGTGTAAGGCCCACTCGCCCACTCACCGTCTCTACTGCGACACCAACTGCCAATCCCACGCGTGCTATGGTACCTGTGTTCATTTGAGTGGCGACACGCAAGCAGGTATGTCGGATTGTCTCGGTGAGTGCAAGGCGGAAGTCAGTGCACGCATGCTGAATGCGAGCTGGCCCGTATGGACCTTTGCTGAGCGAAAGATGGCCCTGATCAAGGAGACTGCGTCATTTGCTGCGGTAGAAGGAACTGACTTCATCAGCGTCAAGGGTGTGGTCAAATGGGGACACAGAGAGCAAGGCTTCAAAGTTTTTACCGTCCCGCTGGTCGACAATGAGTTGATGCAAGAGCCTCGTTCTTTTGAGTGCTCTGTCCAAGTGGAGGAAAAGACCCCAGTTGCCAGCATTGTATTGCCTCAACCTGTTGATGTCGTGGTCCAGGACCCATATTGCTCTAGTGATTCTGCTGACGAGAAAAGGTGTGTCCCGTATCGACCCACGTCTTGGGAGAGTATGGATGCAACCCGGTCGGCAGTGGGGGGAGGATATGCGATCACCGTGATGGGAGCTGGTTTTGATGCTAATGTTACTATCATGCCTCAATTGGTCCTTTCTACAAATGCTAACTGGAGCCTGTCGAAATTGTTGATTAATGGCACAAACATCACTCGCCTGTGGTCGAGCGCATTGAACTCCACGCTTCCAGCAGCGACGCTTCCAGCATATGACCTTATGACCACCTCGGATACCTACGGTGCGCAGCTGAGCCTTTTGGCTGACGGCCAGGACAGGGATGTGCTTTTCTTGCCGGATTGCTGCCCCACGTGTGATGATACTGTCTTCGTACAATTGGATCTGGGTGACGAATTCAATGTATATGAGATTTCACGTTGGCTTGAAGGAGGTAACGGCAAGAGCTATTGCAGTCAGAAGGCGCTACTTTCGCTCAATGGTTCTTTCGCTGGTGAGGAGTCGGTGGTTTTCAGCTGTGGATCTTACAGCGAGTGTGGGCCTGAGGTCCAAGGCGGAAGAAAAATTCAGGTTGACCCCCCTGTCTATGCACGCTTCGTTCGGTACTACAGCAGCAGGACGCAAGATTCTGCAAGTGCGTATTTTACGGAAATTAAGGTGGTTGGGGCCAAGGAGGCACCCCTTTATAAGTCTCCGTACGGTTGCGCATGGTATACAGACACGTGGGTAGATCATCCGCCGGCCCCCTTTAGAGGCTTTGCCCAGTATTCGCGGGGTGAATCCCTTCGCCTAGGCAGAGGAGACCGCCTGAATGCCACACATATCGTATGCTACACTCCGACCTGGCCTCACAACTCCTTGCAGGTCAAAGTCAAGGTACTCGAGAACGGTGTTGGGATCGAGCAGCAAACGTTTTCTTCGCCTGCCTTCCGGTTCACCCGACCCCAGGTGACAGGGTCCTCACCCAACAACGTCAAAGCTGGGAGTGGGGGGCTTATTACAATTGTGGGTACTGGTTTTGGTATGGACAATTCTTCGAGTCCTTCCATAAGCATTGGCCCTACGGAACAATCTTCCGTTTCCTGGTTGTCTGACACTTCAATCCGAGTCAAGTCCTCCGCTGGAACAGGCGTAAACCCTATCTGCGTGGCAATTGGTCAAGTACAAGGCTGTACTGTCCAATTGAAGTTGACTTTGCCAGGATTGGACTTGAACAACTGGACTGCTAATTCAGGGTTTCAGCTTGAAATTCGTCAACAACTTGCTTCGGTGCTGGGCGCTGCCGTCGACGATGTTACCATCAGTCTTGTCTACAATACCACACAGCCAGCTGCCATTGCTTCGAACCGCCGCCTTCTTGCGACTGGTATCGAGCTGCAAGCTACTGCTACTTTGTCGACGAGCGCGCAGGCTGCTGATGCTGTTACGCATGCGCCAGATATTCAGAGTCTCACTGTCGGTGGCATTGTGTACTCGACTACAGTTGCTCCCCAGTACACGGCAGTATTTTCTTACGATCCTCCAAACGTAACAGCATTGCTGCCAAGTTCGCATCCCAATCAGGTTTCGGGTGATGAATATGTCATGACCATCATTGGCGAAAACTTTGGCGCAGAGGACACCACACCCAGTGCTTGGATGGGGGATAGTGCTTGCCTTGCCTCGGCGTGGACTTCGGACTCTTCGATGAGTTGCGTCACACCAGCTGGCAAGGGCAATCAGCCCATACGAATCAAGGTTTCTGGTTTCCTGACCTCTTCCAGCATCAAGTATACTTTCCGTCCCCAGCCAACGATCCAGCATCTACTGCCCAACAATGGTCCTGTAATGGGGGCGCAGTTCATCACCTTCGTGGGCGCTGATTTCGGCAGTGTAGACCATTCTCCTTCGATGACTTTGGGCAGAACTGCGTGCCAAAGCAGCAGCTGGGTTTCAGATAGCCTTGTTGTATGCAAAACGCCGTACGGATGGGGCGAGGCTTATGCGGCGAGGCTTGACATCTCTCTCGAGTCTCAAACCTTGTCGAATGCTTTCACGTACGACTCCCTAGCTATCACTGGTGTTGAGCCCATCAATGGTCCGCCTTCCATCTCCACGTTTGTTACCGTGTTTGGCGCAAACATGGGCAAGAGCAATCAGACAATTGCAACGTCCTGTGATCTTGGTGACGTTTCTGGTCCGCTTGTGTGGCTATCGGACTCGTCAGCAGTGTGTACAGTCAGCCCGCAACGAGCATATGCAGATTCGCTCTCGGTCTTTGTCGGGTCGAGGGCAGGCGAGATCCGCGGTGACGCGGGATTTCATTATGATACCCCCGAGATCACCTACATGTCGAGCCACACGTCGCCGACTTCAGGTGGTCCAATCTTGACAATCCAGGGTCAGAACTTTGGCGACGCAATGGCCGCCGACTTCCGTGCTAGTGTTGGACGCACTGTGTGCTCAGATATTGGCTGGACATCCGACTCTTCTTTGTCATGCAAGGTGCCGCCCGGAACCAGTCCAGGCACTGTCAAACTGGCTGTCACACGATGGGGAATTGAGGACGACGGCAATTCTTCAGCTGCCTACGTGGTGTACGAATCTCCTGTGCTCGTGTCTGAGCCGTTTGTTGGTGGCAATGGTCCTGCGACAGGAGGCACTATGATCACTGTCCTGGGTGTTGGGATGGGACCCTCGCCGGACGAGAACCAGAAGATGGTTCTTGGTGGCACGACCACGCAGTGTACCGGGTGGATCTCCGATACATCAATGGCCTGTGTGCTTGCTGCTGGCCATTCAACAAACGACGTGAATGTCGTGGTCAACCAGCAAGATTCCAACGTAGTCAATTCGTCTTTCTCGTATGATCACCATGTTGTGAGTGCGGTGGAACCAGAAAATGGGCCTCCAGCAGGTATGCCGTATCTCACCATTTCTGGTAAAAATTTCGGATCAGTGCCTCCTCCGAAGATCCTTGGCTTTATTGGACGGCTCAAGTGTTTGTCACCGAAGAGTCAAGGCCTTGTCGAGGAAGTGGACTGGGTATCAGATTCATCCTTGTTATGTGGTGTGCCGCCAGGATCTGGCAAGCATTTGGATCTTACAATCGAATTCCGTGGCAAGTCTGCACAACTTGATAAGGCCTTTGATTACTTTCCTGCGCCGGTAGTCATGTCAGCACCACAGATAGGTGTGTACCCCAGTCAACTTGGTGGGCCCCTCACCATCTTTGGTGTGCGATTTGCGGTGCGAAACGAAACCACGGGAACGCTCGAAAATCCAGGGCCTGTGGGCTATGTTGGAGACTCGACGTGTGTGGAGACAGTGTGGACCTCGGATTCGAGTATCATGTGTCAGGTCGGCCCTGGCAAAGGCTTGGGCTTAGACGTGCGTGTCCAAATTTACAGGGGTGTCGATACACTATTAGCATCATTTTCCTACTACCCTCCCCCGGAAGTAACCGCAGTCGAACCCAAGAACGAGGTAGTGGATGGCGGCAACCTTATCACAATCTTTGGACGCAGATTCGAAACCTCTGACACCCACCCCAAGGCCAAGGTAGGTCAAACGGAGTGCAATAGCACAAGCTGGGTTTCAGAGAGCATTGTTCTTTGTGTGGCCCCTAAGGCCGAATTAATGGATGGATTGCCTGTGTCAGTCACTGTGCGCGACCAGACTGGAATCATGTCCAAAGCAATTGACTACAGTGGTGGTGGTGTCGTAAATCGTCTAGGCCTAGTGTATCCTCTTCCAATCATATGGATGGATCCCAGCAAGGCGTACGATTTCGAGGCGGATGGCACTGTACGAGCGATCAAGTACGTGCATGAGTGGAGGCCTCGCTTTCAGCCTCCAAAACTTCAAAACCAGGCTGATTTTATTTTTGCTCAAACCGTTGACAGCAAGAGGCCGCAACTCGTGGACGGATTCCTTCGTTTCGATGGCATTGATGATTCGATGATAGCCAACCGTGTGCTGATGCGGCCGCGCAACGAAATGACTCTTTTCATAGCCGTTCGTCCTGCAAAAAGTTTCAGGAACACTCGAGGTGTGTGTGTCGCGCGACCTGTCATTTTCATCTCAGATGACAACAAAGTTCTGTGGATCCAGTCACCGAACGATGGTCTTTTTGTGAAACCGACACCGGCAGATCTTAACCCGCGTTTCCTACTTTATACCAACGAACCCAACGAACCCGGAGATGGGAGGGTCCTGACATACGAAAATGTCGAGTTCTCACCTGCTCAGGATGACCTCCCTGATAAGCTTATCCTCAAGGCACCTCCTGGTATTACCTACCCAAGGAATGGTGACAGTTTCTTTCTTGCTGTTCCCTTTGGCATGACAACGCCCTGCGCGCCTGGATGGATCTTCAGTGACAACGATATCGCAGGAGGTGGCAGTGGCGTCGGAATTTATCTCGACGAAGACAATCTGGTGAGACCGGTAGCTGGTGTTGATACCACAGCTGTTTCTCAGGAGCAGTTTTCTGGAGGATGGCATATCCTCACGCTCCAGATTTCCGCCAACTTCTATCGACTATACATTGACGGAAATATTGACGCTGGTTTTGAAATGACCAAGTCGAGTGATGATGCGCCTTGGTGGCAGCTAGCTGACGTATCGCAGCCCACCTTGAATATGGTTCTAGGATCACGGAGCACCGGAATGAGCCCCTCTGATCGTGGTTACTTCCACGGAGACATGGGCGAAATGGTAGTTTACAAACAGATCCTTACTGAGGAGAGTCGTATCAAGGTCAGTCGTGCTCTGTGTGTGCGCTGGAGGAAACACAAATGTGATCCGCCTGCTTTTGCTGGACGCTTTTTGTTTTCGTGGAAGGGGCTTGACCGTCTTGAAGTCGCCCAAGGAGTGTCGACTCCGATGGGTGTGATCAAGCGTACCCTTGGAAGTGATGGTTATGTTCGCATTCGCTTTTCGGCGGCAAACTCCACGGCTAAGGATGGTCGTGATTTCTCTGGCTTGATTGGCACTGTTGACTGGAAGCACGGAGATGTTTCGGACAGATTTGTGCAACCTGCGCTCATCCTTAACAGGGGCGAGTTTTATGGAGATGCCAAAGCTGGCATTGATCGCCTGAACCGCACTTTCTATGTTGTGCTTGAAGTTGACCAATCGGAAGCGCCTATCGAGCCAATTGTCACTCAGATCCCAATCATGAATGACGTGCCTGGAGTGTTCCGTGCCATGCCGAGCATGGGCCTGACCCGCGGTGGTGAGATTATCACTATCGAAGGCTTCAATTTTGGTGATAGTGACGCGCATGGCATTGTGCATCCAGCAAAGAATCCTCTTGCCATTACAGTATCAGTTGGCGTGTCTGCATGTGCCACCAGCACCTGGTTGTCCAGGAGCAGTGTGCGCTGTGTGACGCCGCGTGGTGGCACTCGAGATGGTGCTGCTCGTACTCTCTGTAGAGACCACTGTTGCATGCCCCATCCACAACACTTGGAGTGGCTGCAAGCGCACCATCTTTGGGCAATCGCCTGATATTTTTGACTTGGCACCTCCGACGATCGCTTTTGTCAAACCGCGTGACGATGTAGCCACGGTTGGAGTGGCAACTGTCACGCTCGTTGGCGCCAGCTTCGGGTATTCGGATCCCTCGGCGAGCGTCATGGTTGGCGACAGTGAGTGCCAGTCGAACAGCTGGATGTCGGATAGTTCCCTCAAGTGCAAGTTGCCCATGGGAAGCGGAAGGGATAAGACTGTCCGAATCGAAATGCCTGGCGGTGCCTCGGGCTTTCTATCTGCAGGTTTCAGCTTCCGTCCAGCCCTTGAGGTAACAGGAATCAACACAACCAACACGCCTCCAACAGCCGGAACAATGATACAAGTGATGGGTCATAATTTTGGCATCGTTGACAACACTGTGACAATCGCAATCGGCAGCACAACGTGCAGCAGCTCAGAATGGATCTCGCAGACGATGCTCAAGTGTACCGCCTCGCCCGGATTCGGTGCGGCCCAGGACATCACGCTCTATACAGCAGTTTCGGCTGTTTCAGTTCTCCCGGCAGCTTTGTCTTATGACGACCCCGATATTTCGATGGCCAGTCCAGCGAATGGTCCAGTAGCTGCAGTAGCTGGACAAATTGTAACCCTGTACGGTACCAATATGGGCACGTGGCAGCAAAATGTTTCTTTAGAAGTGGAAGGGATGAGCGCTACGGTTGAATGGATTTCCGACACTGCTGTTGTTGCAGCGATGGTCACTGGAGAATATGGCAGTCATGCCAATGTTAAACTGGATATTGCCGGACGGGTTGGATTTTTAGGCAGTCACACGTACAGCTACGATCTCCCCAAAGTCTTGACTTCGACGCTTTCATCAGGTGCGTCCATTGGTGCCTATAGCCTCAATGTCACTGGCAGCGATTTCGGATTGATCCAGCCGGTGCCCTTTTATATGCGAGTCGGGGAGACACGGTGCACGCCGTCAACATGGATCTCCGACACTTCTGCCATGGGTGTCGTGACCGGTGGTACTGGAGTAGGACATGTGGTCGGTGTAGACCGTGCAGCTGCCCTGGGAGTCGAAGGCCCTGCTTTCGCATTCTTTGCTCCATCTGTCAGTGCAATCATCCCTGACCATCTCCCTGTTGGGGCTGGTGGTGCAATTGCCTTGACAATTTACGGTACTGGCTTCGGCCCGTCGGCGCCGCCCGTGCCTGCTAATGCAATTATCGGAAGTTCTGCGTGCACGAGTGTCAGTTACATTTCTGACTCGTCGATGCAGTGCTTGGTGGCGAGCGGCACCGGCAAGGGTCATCAAGTCTCTGTAAATGTTAGTACGCAAGACAGTGCGAATGGCACGCAGGTGATGTTCTCGTATGACGCGCCCATGGTGACTGCGCTTGCTTTCACCGTCGCTCCGTCGACTGGGCATCCTGGGCTTGCTGTATATGGTATCAACTTCGGGAACTTGCCGCCATCCCCTAGCAATCTCACTACTCGAGTTGGAGACACAGGATGCACTACGATGGTGTGGACGTCGGATACTGCTTTGAGCTGTTCGGTTGTCGGGGGGGCAGCTGGGTCAGTCGCAACTGTGTACGTGAGTTTGTCTGAGCAGACATCTACGTCAAACGACAATGCAAGTCTCAGTTTCGTCCTGCCACCTCTTGTGACTGCGGTGAAGAGGATCAAGAATGCAAACACAAGCTTCACAGAAGACGGCGGTCGGATCGAAATTTATGGCTCCAACTTTGGAACGGGTCCAGCAGTGGCGGCCACTGTTGGTTTTAGCGATTGCGATCCAACCCTGTGGCTATCTGAGTCGAGTCTGAAGTGCAGTGTCGTAGCTGGCATGGGCAGCTTGCTTCCTGTTTCAGTTTATGTGAATGCCGGTGCGTCGACTCTTAGCAAGGCATTTAACTACACCACACCGCTTATTAACGCGTCCTCTCCAGCGGTTATGAGTGGCGATGTGCTTGTGACCATAGTGGGTGCTAACTTTGGACTACACGACCTGTCACCAATGCTACGGATGGGCGGTACCAGTTGCACAGCATCCTTGTGGATCTCGGCTTCTTCTATTACGTGTAAAGCCCCTCATGGAGTGGGAGGCAAAAAGGCATTGGTCGTGACTATTTCGCAGGCTGTCAGTACTTTGCTGGAGGGTGTGTCATACACGCCTCCGACTGTCACCGGCATCACTGATCTTTCCTCGGCGTATGCTACATCAGGGTCTGCGACCCTCATTATTACGGGACAGGACATGGGCACTATAGATCATGGAATGTCCAAGGTCGTGGTTGGGGTATCTGAATGTCGTCCTACTCAATGGCAGTCAGCTAGTTCGCTCTTGTGCACAATCCCAGCTGGTATCGGGTATAATTATGATGTCTCGTTACTTGTTTCTGGATTTGATAGTCCCTTCTGTGTTGGAGATTGCGGATCAAGCTCTGAACATTTTTCGTACAGAGCTCCAACTATAACTTCAATCGTGCCGTCTGTTGGCGCCAGTGGTGGTGGTGATATAATCACAATTTATGGCAATGACTTTGGGGACGTGAGTTACAACAATACTGTTGGGGCTGCCTTTGTCGGAGAGACTCCATGTGCTTTAACCATGTGGGTCGGCTCTTCGATTGTGACATGCAAGACGCCACGGGGAGCCCTGCACCAGCGCTCTGTCTCCATCGAGGTTGCTGGACAAACAAACTTGCTTGAGAAGGCGTTCAGTTTTGGCTCGCCCTCGTGTGGTGCTATTGCAGACGCCGAGCCTTCCGCAACTGACGGTTACTACTTGTTGGACCAAGATGGTGCGCATGATATGAATGAGACCTTTTTGAACAAGGTGTGGTGCAACATCGAAAACGAGAGAGCTGGTGTTACTGGACGTCTTGGTCTCTACAGCGGCAGCCTAGCTCTCTGGCTGGAAGCATCAACAGGATCGGATCTTGAAACCTCGGGACCCGATCGTCAAGTGCATGGAACTCCTGCATACGTGGATCGTTGGCATGCTCGGCGGCCTGTTGCTGCATCAGGTCTGCCGGAGTTGTACGGTACTGCAGAGATGCGACCTATATACGGCAAGGAAGGTGTTGTCACTTTCGACGGCGTTGATGATGTTCTGGTCACCACAGTTAAGCGAGAGACACGAAATGCAACCGTATTCGTTGCCTTCAGGCCTAATTTCGACACGCGGCCAGATGGTAAATGCCCCTCGGGAGCGAAGCCATCCCACCCTGTAATTGGAGGACGGGCGTGTGCTCCGGGATGGATTCTGAGTGACAATGATCTGAGCGACCCACGACACCCGAAAGGGCTTGGCATCCACGTTGGTCGTGATGGTCTTGTGCAGGCTGTCATCGGTTCTCAGACTGGCTTGTATTCAGCTCAGCCCCTCACTGCTCTTGCGAGTGGATGCATGCACATCGTGGCGGTTGAAACATCAGCGGTTCACATGAAGATGTGGGTGGATGGGTCGAGTACTCCGGATGTGTCGTTCCAATCGTCGCTTGACGCCCGGTCTGGAACTGTCAATATGACCATTGCTGCACGTGGCACGCATTATATCTCAGGCATGGGGGGGGGAGTAGTAGATCAGGACCACTTTGCAGGCCAGATATCCGAGGTGGTTGTGGTGGAGACGGTGCTTGATGATACGCAGCGTGCTCGCGTACAGAGGGCTCTTGTGTCTCGATGGCAATGCAATGCTGCACCGCCTGCAGATGGTGGTCACATAACCATTCGATCTGAGGATGTGGTGCAAGAGTCTGTCACCTTGCGGGTCGAGCTTGAACGCATGGGGGGTTCTGATGGCTACGTATCACTCTCCTTTCTCTTCGAAAACGGCACGGCAATGTACGGTGTCGATGGAGGCTTCCGGGTACTAAATGGGACAGACGGCAACGGCATGATTTCCTGGGATCATGGTGAGCTAGGCACTCGTCTTCTCCTCGTAGAACCCATTCAGGATCATTTGTGGAACGATAATACTAAGAACTTTACGATGAAGCTCGACATTGTCTATGCCGAGTTCATGGTCCATCTCTCGACTAGGGAAAAGAACATTGGAATCGAAAATAACGACCCCCACATCAGCGCGGTGTTCCCACGCAACGGCCCTGCACTTGGTGGTGCAGTCGTGACTGTGACAGGTCTTGCATTTAAACGCAACGATACCAGGATCTCGGCGACAATGCCGGATGCGAGTATCTACTTGCAGCCTGCGCCTCTGATGTACGACATGCGTCTTGGAGACACGTCCTGTCGCCAACTTCACTGGCTCTCCGAGACTTCTCTCACGTGTGTCACTGCAGCTGGGACAGGAGGAGCCCTCACTGTGCGGGTCAACGTGGAAGGCAACTACACAGAAGAAAGTGTCGCATTTGATTACAATGCACCGGCCAACATCCAGTTTAACCCGCCCTCAGCCCCTACCACAGGAGCTGTCGTCTTAACTGTGACGGGTAGTAACTTCGGCACTTCTGACTACAACGCCAGTGTTGACGTAGGTGCAACAAGATGCGAGTCCCTATGGACCTCGGACACATCGTTGTCGTGCACTCTGGCTCCGGGAGTCGGTGTACACCTTGACTTGAACGTGACCCTTTATAAAGACACAGAGCACGAGAGTTCGGGTAAATCGGCACAAACTTGGTGCTATCAGCGCCCTGTCATCAGCAGTGTGTCACTCGACCGTCAAACTGGAGCACTGCCTCGTGTGGCGCTGCTTGGCCACGGCTTCGGTCCTCACGACTACACGCCGGTTGTGATGATCGGCAATCTTGCATGCACGGAGACGGTTTGGGTCTCGGAGCGCTCTTTGTCGTGCCTGGTGCCACCTGGATCTGGTATCAACCAAGCCGTTACAGTAAACGTAGGAGGTGCAGTGTCTGAGATAGTTCCCGGCTTGACCTTCGCATACCTTGCTGCTCCCATAGTGAGTGCTTGGTCAAACCTCGTGTGGGGCAGGCAGGCAGCGCAAGGTAGAGCGAACATTACCGTGACAGGAGCTCGTTTCGGCTTGTCAAACTCCAACCCCAAGGTGCTGATTGGGGACACCTTTGCTTTGAGCACATCGTGGATTGCCGAATCATCGGTTTCGGCGCAGGTTGCTGCAGGGGTTGGCAAAGACCTTCCGCTTGCTGTGCAAGTGTACGCGCAAACAGGTGTATCGAACACGTCAGTTTTTAACTACCATGCGCCCGTCATAACGCAGGTGCATCCTATCACTGGCCCAACAGCAGGCAATTTCTCGCTGACTGTCCTTGGTTCGTTCTTCGGCGAGATGGATTACAATCAGACCGTCTTGTTTGACCAAATTGAATGCTTGCATTCGTCGTGGATTTCGAGCACCGCCATGGAATGTATTGCGCCGGCTGGATACGGCAATGTTGACATTGTGGTGAATGCAGGAGGCAACTCTGGTTCCGGGATTGATATATTCCAGTTCGCCGGTGCTTCGGGCAGCAGCATCTGGCAGACGCAGCCCAGACGTACTGTAGGAGGCGACGTGCTAAGGGTCTACGGCCAAGAGTTCGGACCCAACACAAGCTATTCGCCAGGCGCATTTGATGTTGTTGTGGGTCAAACCAGTTGTCAGTCAACCACGTGGGTGTCAGAGAGTGCAATTGACTGCGAGCTTGCAGCAGGCACGGGCACTGGTCTCAATGTAAAAATCATCATCAGCGACTACATTTCTCAAATGAACGGTATCTTCTCGTATGACGAGCCTGAAATAGCGAGTCTCGCGCCCTCGCACTTACCCACCAGTGCCAACGCAAGCATCTCAATTCACGGAACCAATTTTGGAACAGCATGTGCTGCCAATCCCGGCGACCAGCCCTTGCTGTGCTCTATTTCTGTCACAATTGGAGCAACTGCGTGCGACAATGTTGAATGGGTCTCGGATTCCACACTGGTGTGCCGTCGAAGTGCTCAAGGCGTTGGATTGGACCTCGCAGTCGTGGTGGAGGTGGATGGTGTGCAGGCTTCTTCTAGCAACACTTCTAGCAACACTTCAAGATTTTCGTATGATGCACCGATCGTGACGAAGATTGAGCCAGGAAGCATGCCAGATCACGGTGGCCTCAATCTCACGGTGTCTGGGCAGAACTTCGGCTTTGAGCCGCCTTCTACACCAGGAATTTCAGTGCTTGTTGGCAGCTCTGCCTGTGAGCCTGTTATTTGGCGCTCCGACACGCAGGTAATCTGTCGTGTTTCAGCGGGCACGGGATCGAATCAGGGCGTTGCAGCTTCCGTCAAGGGCAATTTTCGCCCAGCGGGACTGTGGGCAGTGACGTATTTCTCTGCGCCGCTCTTGTCGTCGTTCGCACCTTCCAAGGTGGCTCCGCTAGGGGGCCAAACATTGACCATTCATGGCTCCCATTTTACTCCCCTTGCACAAGAAGCTGCACCGTCCATCACTGTAGCAGGAGAGGCGTGTGCTGTGCTCGACTCGCCACGAACTCCAAACCTGTTGGCGTGCGTTATGCCGCGGCTGGGAACAGGACCTTGGCCAGTGGAAATTACGGTCGGGAATCGCAAGGGAAGAAAGGTGCTGGCTGAAGCTCCGCCGCGTGTGACTTCTGTGACGGCAGTCACGCCAGCTATGGCAGGTGGAGCGCCTATCACAATCTACGGCTCCAGCTTCGGTGGTACTGAGCCAGCTGTCCTGGATGCGACCGTGACCCGTGACAAGTGCAGTCCGCTTGAATGGATATCGGATAGCTCCATTGAGTGTACGCTGCCCAAGGGTCTGACGTCTAGCATGCCAAGTGTTGTGGTACGCCGCTCTGGCCTCGAGGGTGCACCCTTCTACTTCACCGCCACTGATCCCGACGACCCGAAACCACGCACGGCGATTGGGCTGATGAGCAAGGGATCTTCTGTGCAGTTGGTGTCTGTTGATGTTGTCAACGGTGCTGTCGCAGTGCTCTCGGCTTTCCGGCTGGGTGTCGTCGATTACGGTATGACAAGCTTCGATTCGGCGCTCAAGATGTTCCATGTTGTCACGTCCGACGGGCAGGGCAATTTTATTCTGACGAGCCTCAGCATCGACCAACAAGTCATCACGTCGAGTCTGGAAGTGCAGGGTGCTGGAGGTTCAGGCAGGAGAAGACTTTTAGCTCACGAAAATTCTGTACTAATCAATATTGAATACGACCAGCCGCGGCAGAACATAGTTGGCATCCTTGCCCATAAAGGAGCAAGCTTTTTGTCTGCTGATTGCGACGCTAATTGCGACGACCTGTGTGTGGCATCCTGCACAGCCTTACTGCTATCGTCGGAGGAATACATGCGCTGCATACAACAATGTAGACCTTATACACCAGGATGCTCCCAGACCGAGCTCATGATTGTGAATGTGGTTGACGGCACTACGACGGTGCGGCCTATTGCAAATGCCAGTATGGCTCTCAACGTTCGCGCACTCGACTCGGCATCTAGCAGTTTCTTTGCTATCGTCGAAGGTGCCCATCAGCGTCTAGTCGTTCTCAACACCGACGCCACCAGGCCTCCGTCTTCTTGCGAGAATGCAGGTGGAATGTGTCAGGCCATGCAAGGAGGCACTGACGAGTGCGTGCATGTTGCTTCCCAAGATTCCGAGTCAGAAGTTTCCAGGGCTGATAGCATCTGTGCGGCTCTTGGTACCGCCTGCGACTTTGCAGATTGGGAGGCATCTTTGAGCATGTACGTCATGCGCACACGCATTGGTGCGTCGATAACCTGTAACGAAGCGCAAGTTTTGTATGGACCTAAGATGCACGGCGTGCGTGCAATGACATTTGATGCAAAGCGTGCTCGTTTGGTCTTGGTTATCGAAGATGTCCTTGGTGTGCACAGGTCAAGCCCTGGTGACAATTTTTTGATTATCGAGATGGATGTGAGGAGTATTGCACCCTTGCCTCAAGAGTCCATCTATCAACGAGTCTACAACCGCCGCCTTTTGTCAGAATATACTTTCTGGGAAAGAGATGGTTTCTGGGCATCGCAGGGCATGACTCAAGATGCAGCAGGTCTACAACTCGCCATGCCGCAAACAAAGAAGCTTCTCGGATTCAGCTCTCGCCGAGTGCTTCCCGGCGTCATGGTGCTCTTGTATCAGCGAGGCCTGGTGTTGCTGCAAGAGGAGGCCGACTCCATGCGCGCGCTCAAGTACATTGTTGACCAAACACCTGTAAGCGATGCAACGGAGCAGTCAGAAATGGCAGCGCTGGTCAACGCGCAGTTCCGCGACCTTCGCGCACTGGTGCCTGTGGAGGACCTGCTTGCCCTAGCCCAGCCTCGTGTTGTCTTTATTAGCCCTACACTCGTGTCTGCACAGGGAACCACTGAGGTGACCATAATTGGTCAGAACTTCGGTGTCGTCGATTCCTCCCCAGTGATTCGTGTCAACGGCCTAGACTGCGGATCATCAATATGGGTCTCTTCTGTCGAACTGCTGTGTAGCAACGTGCCTGCCCTGCCCTCTGGCACTTTCCTGGATCTTGTGGGTGGCCGCGTGCAATTCAACGGACTAGGAGCCACGGCGTATTTCCCCGAGGCACTCAAATACGTGTCGCAGGCTACTTGGACTGATGCATGCTGCCGCACGTGTCACTGCCCCCACGAGATCTGGACGTGGGAAAGCTCTGGCCAATCTGGCTACCATCGCATTGCAAATTTGCTGTCGCAAATTGTGACAGACAACTCGCTTCTTCTATGCGGCCCAGCTCCTCGAAACTGCACATTGACCTTTGTTCAAGGCAACTCTGAGTTGCTTGTGCACAACACGCTGGCCCTGGATAATGCTGGTTCGCTCGAGTTTGATCTCGCGCCTTTCCAGAATGGGAATGCAAGCTACGACCTGCATGTTACGGATGGCTATGTTGAGACACGCAAGCGTATCAGCATTGTCAGTCTTTCCGTCAACAATGCGCCTGTTGTCGTCTTCAACTCGTCGTTGCTCTCTGTGTGTGAGGCATCGGTGGACACCACATACCGTTCCTACTCGGTTGCTCAAGTTTCGCAGGGCGGGTTGGGGCATGTCACAGATGAAGCAGAACAAGAGGTGAGTGTTTTCGTAACGCCAGTTGCGGGCAACTTTGGCGATCTTTTCAGAGTCGGTGATATGCCTAAGATCTATCCCGCATCGGGAATGATGACCTTCGTCCTGCAACCCGGCGCGTATGGCAGCGCCACTTTTAATGTAAGCGTACGAGATAACGGAGGAAGGGGCAGTGACATTCCTGGCACCCCTCAGTCGTGTGGCTCGTCTGGCATGGCTGCTGATGGTACGCTGGCGAGCTGCAATTGGGATCAAGGAGAGAATACCACGCTGACTATCCAAATTTCAAGGCAGAACACGCCCCCACATTTCGTGTACAACTCTTCAATCGCTGTGCACTCGACCGTGATGGCGGATGACGATGCAGCGCGTTCCGTCGTGGTGGACGGACAGGGTTTGCTCAAAATCTGGGAAGGTGCTGGACAGCTGACCCTCGACGGTTTTGCTGGGGGCATCATTGCAGGCTCTCGTGCTGAAGAGCATTATCAGTCGGTTGCATTCTCTGTTGTCAGGGTGTCACAAAACATCAACGTTCTCGCAGTGGACCCTGTTATCCAACCCGACGGCACGCTTCTTGTCACTCCGGGTGTAAATATTGGTGTAAAGGGCGGCCGAGAAGAGTTCATTGTGACTCTCACAGATGATGGTGTAACCAAGTGTGGTGGTTCTAATTTCTTTGCGCGCAACTTCACGGTCGAAGTCAATTATGTGAATCATGCCCCGAGCCTCACTGTTCGGTCTGATGTGACATCTTCAGGGTCAGGAGTATCCGTGCTCGAGAACGCGTGCTCTTCTGCGCCATGTTCCGTAGCTCAATTCGTGTCGCAATTCTCGGCCGGACCCAACGAGGCCTGGCAGAACACTTCGTTTGTGGTGCACGTAGTTGATTTGTTTGCACAGTCGGACTGCGGTGGATTGCATCTCTTCAACCGCTCCGCCTTTAGCTCGTCGGGCAAGACCAATCCACATATGGACGAATCGGGCGCGCTCGTCTTCTCCGTCCTGCCCTGGTGCAGTGGAACGGCATTAGTGGAAATTCAAGTGCTGGACTCGGGTGGAACTGAGCGTGGTGGCCAAAATCGGTCCGCAGTGCAGGCCTTCAATATCACCATCGCCAGTGTCGACCAGCCACCAAGCTTCACTCTTGCTTTGAGCGACGTTTCTGTTGATTCGGGCGACTTCTCCTTGAAGTCGTATGGCTCGTTTGCAAGCGACATGAGCCCTGGTGCTCCGGCTGGTCTCGACACAGCTCAAGCAATGTCGTTTATCGTGGTGCAACGCCATCAGACGGCCCTGCCTGCTATTAATGGTGGAGAGCTCTTTGCCGTCTTGCCTTCAGTAGACATAAGCACCGGGACGCTCACTTTTGCCGTCTTCGACGGGCAATTCGGTTTGGCAACATTCAATTTGACGCTGCAAGACACTGGTCTTCTCTCTTACACCCAGCAGATTACAATCACGTGCGAATCCATTAATGATCCGCCCATCTTGACGCAAGCACACAGCAGCTTCAACGCAACTGAGAACTCTGGGGACAATGGCCCCATGCTGCTCTTCAGCAGCGTTAGCCCCGGATTCGCGGATGAGCAGCAGAACATATCCTTTTATGTCAACAGAATGCAAGGCGATTACGGGCTCTTCGCTTCAGGCGGAAGCCCCTCTGTCACATGCACCACCACGCAAACATCGGTGTGCGCGACTGCCTTGCTCCATTTCACGCTCTTGCGGTATCGCTTTGGGCAAGCTTCTTTCGATGTGGTTGCGGTTGATAGTGGGCCAACTGGATCGGGACATAACAACACGGCTGCTGCTGAGTCGTTCTCGCTCACTGTAAGCCCTGTCAACAGCCCACCTTCGTTTTCGCTGCTGGCGCCGACGCTGGTGGTGGACCAGGATTCTTGGTGTGTTGAGGGCCCTTCTTTTGAGGGTCCTGGAAACTGCTCGTACACGTCTCAAGTGTATTCGGAGAAGGTGCATCTTGTGTCGGAGAAGGTAGCGCAGAAGATGCACCTTCGCCGCAACTTTGCCTCGTCCCTTCGCATGGGTGGCGTACTGGACCCCTATGAGATTCGTGCCGCAGATTCGTACGTTCTGAATGAGCTTAATCTTGTGCTCAACGTTAGTGCATCGGTTTGCCCTGACGAGCCGTGCGATCCACAGCTTGGCACCTTTGCGGTTGTTGCAGACAACCAGGCGGCAGCAAACCAACTGTTTGTGGTAATGCCTTTTGTGGCTCCTGACGGTTCACTCGTCTTCAGTCTGCGAGAGAACAGAAACGGCGTGGCGTCTTTCACTGTCACCTTGACTGATGATGGAGGAGCTTCAACTGGCGGCTTGACTTCGGAAGCACACGCATTCACAATCCAAGTGCTACCCATCAATGCTGCCCCAACCTATCAGCTGGTTCCACCAAACATTATTGTACAGCCGTATGCCATGGCGCAAGAGGTGCGCAACTTTGTGCAGAATATCTCAGTAGGACCAGTAGAAGAGGAACACCAGTCTTTCATTGTGATGATCCATGTGCTGCCCAGCGACCGCGCGCTCTTTACCGCACAAGGTCTTCCTCGGTATCGGACCTACGACAACTCGCTCTTCTTCATCCCAGCAGCCACGATTCCTGTCGATTCCGTGAGTATTGAGCTGCAGATCGAGATACAGGACACGGGCGGTAATGCCCGCTCCACAGTGCCAGCCTGGTTTCCAAATCCGGTTGGCTCTGACAATAGCACTGTAACGCCTTTTAATATCACCTTCGTGGGGGCGTCGCCGTCGGTAACAAGTGGGCAGACGTGGAGCAAGCTATCATCGGCACACCTCCCGCTGACGGTAGATGGTGTATCCATGACACCCCGACTTGGTCACGCTGTCGTCGAATTTATGGGTGATATCTGGGTACTGGGTGGCTACATGACACCCAAGGAGAATGCATCCGAGCCATGGCGCGGTAGCAGGCGTCTCCTGAATGACCACAATCCTGAGTATCTGCTGTCAGATGTGTGGCGCTTGCACCAAGTAGCTACGGGCATTTGCACTAGTCGCGGTCTGTGCCTCAAGCAAACGCGTGTGCAGACGCATGCCGCGTGGGCTGGAAGACACTCGCATGCCGCTGTCGTCATGGGTAGCCGCATCTGGATAATGGGTGGTGTGACAGCGCAAGCTTTGCCCTCGCATGACGTCTGGAGCAGCTATGACGGTGTGCATTGGAAGCTCGTGACGGCCACAGCGCCTTGGTCACCACGATTCAGCATGGCCATTGACACCATTGCCAAGCCAGCTGGGTCTGAGGATCCCGGGGTCATGATTGTGGCTGGCGGCGGCTCGTATACTGGCGATGGTGCCGTCATGTACAATGACGTGTGGACTAGCGCAGACGGCTTGAGTTGGCAGCTCCTGTCGGCCGACGCAGGATGGACGCCGCGCGCCGGGCATGCAATGACGTCGCTCCGCGGGCACGAGGGTAATATTACGCTCTGGCTTGCTGGCGGCGAGGAATTATCCGGCGCCACACAACGCGACGTGTGGTACAGTAGTGACAACGGTGCATCGTGGCACTTAAGCACTGCCGTCGCGCCATGGATGGACCGCGCAGGCCATGCGATGCTGCGATATCGCGGCCATTTGCTGCTCATGTCGGGCCGTTCGAGCATCCCCGTCAACATCGACCTCGACGAGCCCATTCTGAGAGATGTATGGACGTCACACAATGGTCACAGTTGGCAACTGGTGCTAGACCAGGCGCCCTTTGAGGGCCGAGAGCTCTTTGGTGCTGCTGTTCATCCAGACACAGACCGGCTGGTGCTCATCGGTGGCCAGGGCCTTCATGGCCGCATGGACGATGTCTGGGTATCTCCGCACAACTAGACTCAAGCCTTGTGTATAGCGCTGCTCGTCTCTCGTATACATACAC
>Ga0138264_1137246_pt1 | contig 17036 bp, 33 predicted proteins | sample RNAICE20151115_FD_105273 | JGI IMG/M metagenome (GOLD analysis project Ga0138264, IMG submission 105273) | Metatranscriptomics of polar marine prokaryotic and eukaryotic communities from Arthur Harbor ice station, Antarctica -... | ecosystem: Environmental > Aquatic > Marine > Unclassified...
AACAAGTCTGATACTTTAGCATTAGATGTATCGAATGATAATGCAAACTACATAATACACCGTGCCCTTGAACACCAAAACGTGTTAAGTCATCAGTATACTGCTTCTACAAAAACGCGAAGTGAAGTTCGTGGTGGTGGTCGTAAACCTTGGAAACAAAAAGGTACTGGACGTGCACGTGCAGGTTCAAACAGATCCCCTTTTATGGAAAGGTGGTGGTGTAATTTTTGGTCCAAAACCAAAAGTAGTTAATCACAAACTCAATAAAAAAGAATTTCAACTTGCTTTACGCACCCTTTTATTTAATAAAAGAGAAAGCCTTGTTGTTTTTGACAATTTTGAAATTGAAAATTGTAAAACAAAAGAATTTTTAAATCTCATTAGTAAAGCAGATAGAAATTTAGATTCAAAGACACTAATTATATTATCAAACGCTAATGATCCAATTCAACTAGCTGTTCGTAATATTCCAACTGTGGAAACAGTTTTAGCGACAAGTCTAAATATCAAAGCATTACTAAGAGCTCAACAAATATTTTTAGATGAAACAACTCTAAATCTAATTAAGGAGATATATTGTAATGGTTAATGAAGTAGATAAAAATTTACACAATGTTATTTCCATTCTGAAATATCCAGTCATAAGTGATAAAACGACACGTCTATTAGAGACGAACAAGTATACTTTTATGGTTGATAGACGAGCAAACAAAGTTACTATCAAAAAAGTAATTGAGTATGTTTTTGATGTTAATGTGACAAACGTAAACACATTAATGACTCCAAGAAAAAAACGTACAGTAGGTCGTTTTTCTGGATACTTATCTCAATATAAAAAAGCGATAGTAACTTTAAAAGATGGGGATAAAATAAATCTTTTCCCAGATATGTAAAAGTTATTTTTAATTTAGTTAAAAAATTTTATGGTTATTCGTATTTATAAACCAAATACACCAGGCACCCGTAACCGTGGAGTATCCTCTTTCAATGAGATTACCACAAAAAATAAGCCCGAAAGATCTCTAATCACGGCCAATCATAGAGCACGTGGAAGAAATAACCAAGGTTTAATCACTATACGACATCGTGGTGGTGGTCATAAAAGAAGATACCGCGTTATTGATTTTAAACGAAATAAACACAATATCGCAGCACGAGTTGCAAGTATTGAATATGATCCGAACAGAAATGCACGTATTTCATTGTTACATTATCAAGATGGTGAAAAACGATACATTTTAACAGCTCAAAACATTAAAGTTGGAACGACACTAATGTCAGGACCTGATGCTGAAATTCAAATTGGTAATAGTTTACCTCTTGAAAATATTCCTCTAGGTCTTGAAGTTCACAATGTGGAACTTATTCCAAATAATGGTGGCCAAATTGTACGTGCAGCAGGCACAAGTGCTAAAATTCTTGCAAAAGAAGGTAAATATGTAACTTTACGCTTACCATCAAAAGAAATTCGCCTAATTCGTAAAGAATGTTACGCGACAATTGGTGTAGTAAGTAATGGTGAACATAGCAACATTACAATTGGTAAAGCTGGTAAGAAACGCTGGTTAGGTATTCGCCCAACCGTTCGTGGTGTAGTAATGAACCCTTGTGATCACCCACATGGTGGTGGTGAAGGTCGTTCGCCTATTGGTCGAAAGAGACCAATAACTCCTTGGGGTAAAGCTGCTCTAGGTGTAAAAACAAGAAAGCGAAGAAAAGCAAGCGATATTTATATTGTAAGAAGAAGAAAATAAAAACATGGGAAGATCGTTACGTAAAGGCCCATTCGTGGCTTATCATCTTTTAAAGAAAGTTAACGAGATGAACAAAACCGACAAAAAACTAGTTATTCAAACTTGGTCAAGAGCATCAACTATTATTCCATCAATGGTTGGACATACCATTGCTGTATATAATGGTAAGCAACATATTCCTATTTTTATATCAGAAACAATTGTTGGTCATAAACTAGGTGAATTCGCACCAACCCGAACATTCCGTTCACACGTAAAAAGTGATAAAAAGGCTAAACGCTAATTTCTTATGAATGAAAATCAAACAGAAGCAAAAGCATTTGGTCGTTACATCCGTATGTCACCTAACAAGGTACGTCGTGTTTTAAACCAAATCAGAGGAAAAAACTACAAAGATGCATTAATGCTGCTTGAATTTATGCCTTACCGTGCCTGTGGCCCAGTATGGCAGGTAATTTACTCAGCAGCAGCGAATGCACAAAATAACTTAAATATAGACAAAGAAAATCTATACATAAGTGAAGCTTTTGCTGATCAAGGACCCGTTTTACGACGTTTTAGACCAAGAGCACAAGGTACTGGTTACGGAATCCGTAAACCAACTTGTCATATCAGCATCACATTAGCTGTAAAATAAAAAAAGCGATTTAACTTAAAGGATTCTAATTTTGGGACAAAAAGTACATCCACTCGGATTTCGCTTAGTTACAACACAGAAACACCGTTCAGTCTGGTTTTCTGAATTTGAAAACTATCCGAATTTTCTAGAAGAAGATTCACTAATCCGAGAATATCTTAATACAAAAGCAAAGCAAGCCGGAATTTCAAGAATTGAAATTAAACGCAATAGTAGTGGAAGTAAAATAGAAGTCGAGATTTTTAGTGCTCGACCAGGCGTTCTTGTAGGCCTTTCAGGTACCGGTCTTTCTGATATCTATAAAAACTTACGAAAGATTATTCTACAAGAAAAATTTAATCTAAAGAACCCTAATCTAAAAAAGACCGTAATTGTAAACATCGTTGAACTTACGACACCTGATGCAGAAGCAGCTTTAATTGGCGACTTTATTGTTGAACAATTAGAGAAACGTGTAGCTTTTAGACGTGCCATTCGACAGGCAATCAAACGTTCACAAGTTGCAAAAGTTGCAGGTATTAAAGTACAAATATCTGGTCGACTAAATGGTGCCGAAATGGCTCGTAGTGAATGGATTCGTGAAGGTCGAGTACCTTTACATACATTACGTGCAAATATTGACTATGCCGATAAACGTGCTAATACAATTTATGGTGTATTAGGTGTTAAAGTATGGTTATTTAAAGGCGAAACCCTGTAATTTTAAATATTTTTAATAAATTATGCTGAGCCCAAAACGAACAAAATTTCGTAAGCAACATCGCGGACGCATGCGTGGAAAAGCTTATCGAAACAACAAAATTTCATTTGGTGAGTATGCTTTACAATCACAAGAATGTGGTTGGATAACATCACGCCAGATCGAAGCAACACGACGAACAATCACTCGTTCAATTAAACGTGGTGGTAAACTATGGATAACAGTATTCCCAGATAAACCAGTTACTGCACGTGCGGCAGAATCAAGAATGGGTTCTGGTAAAGGTACAGTGGATTATTGGGTTGCCGTAATTAAACCAGGAACAATTTTATTTGAGCTTGCTGGTGTACCATTAGATGCAGCACAAACTGCAATGCGTTTAGCTGCTTATAAGTTACCAGTTAAAACTAAATTTATTACTAAGGAAAATATTCAATAATATGAGTTTTTCAAGTATGAGTGAAATTAATAAATTAGATGCCGAAACTCTTGAAAAAGAAATTATTCGTGTATCACAAGAATTAGTTAACTTACGTGTAAAAAAAGCAACTAGACAAGAATTCAAACCACATGAATTCAAACTTAATAAAGTACGTTTAGCACAATTATTAACCGTGAAAAGTAAGAACGAAATAAAACAACTTACGAGTTAATTTATATACTCTTAACTTTTAATTTCATTTAAAAACCGACTAAGTTCAATACTTTTATGGCGACAAAAGAGAAAACCGGGATTGTAGTAAGTAACAAGATGAACAAAACCATAGTTGTTTTGGTCGAGAACCGTTACGCACATCCTGTATATGGAAAAACATTAAAGACTAGTAAACGCTTCATGGCTCATGATGAATTTCAAGAATGTAACTTAGGAGACCAAGTTACAATTTCTGAAACTCGTCCAATAAGTCGTAATAAACGTTGGAAAGTTAAACAAATTATTAACAAAGCTATTTTATCAAACTAATTAAATAAATCAGTTTATGATCCAACCTCAAACATATTTAACCATTGCGGACAATACGGGTGCACGAAAGATTATGTGTATTCGAATTCTTGGTGGTAATCGAAAATATGGACGTATTGGTGATGTAATTATTGGCGTTGTAAAAGATGCCTCACCCAATATGCCGATAAAACGATCAGACATTGTTCGTGCTGTTGTTGTACGTACACGACATACAGTACGACGTAACGATGGTATGAGTATTCGCTTCGATGACAACGCAGCAGTAATAATCAACAAAGAAAATAATCCTCGAGGCACAAGAATTTTCGGACCAATCGCACGTGAAATACGTGATAAGCGTTTCACAAAAATTGTTTCACTTGCTCCCGAGGTATTATAAGGAATCAAAATGAAAAAATTAAAGATTGGCGATAACGTAAAAGTTATTTTAGGTAAAGATAAGGGTAAGGTTGGCACAATCAAAACCATTTATCATAAAAAAAATACCCTAATTATTGAAGGTATTAACACGAAAATTAAACACGTCAAACCAACTAGAAAAGAAGAGGCTGGGAAAATTATTACTTTTGATGCACCAATAAATTGCTCAAATGTAATGGTTTGTGATGAATCTGGAAAAACAACACGTGTTGGTTTTACAGTTCAAGAAAACAAAAAGCTTCGTATTTCTACAAAAACAAAAAATTTAATTTCATAACGTCATATGGCTCAAAAAATTAAAGTAATATATGAGAATGAAGTTGTGCCTTATCTAAAGGAAACATTTGAATATAAAAATATTCATGAGATTCCGAAAATTGAAAAAATCCAAATCAATCGCGGTTTGGGTGTTAATGCACAAAACAATAAAGTTCTTCAAAAAAGTATTGATGAAATTCGTCAAATTACTGGACAACAACCTGTAGTAACAATTGCAACAAAATCAATTGCTGGATTTAAAGTACGTGAAGAAATGCCATTAGGTATTACGACTACATTACGTAGAGAAAAAATGTACACATTTTTAGACCGCTTCATTAATTTAACTTTACCTCGAATCCGTGATTTTCAAGGCTTAGACCCTAACAAATTCGACAAAAACGGAAACTATAATCTTGGTATTACTGATCAATTAATTTTCCCAGAAATTGACTATGAACAAGTAGATCAAATGCTGGGTCTTAATATAACAATTGTTACATCAGCTAAAAATTCAAAAGAAGGGTTAGCTTTATTAAATAAGATAGGCATCCCTTTCAGTAAGTAAACGAACATTTTACAAAAAGGAGAGATTTAGTGGTAAACGATACTATTTCTGATATGTTAACAAGAATCAGAAATGCAAATAACGCAAAGCACCATTTTGTGGAAGTTCCTTTCACAAAAATGACTTCAAATATCGTCACAATTCTGAAATCTGAAGGATTTATCCAGGATTATGAAATGGTATCTGAAGACAAAGATAAAACAATCTTAATTTCTTTAAAATACACAGGTAAAAGAAGAACTCCAATTATTACAACACTAAAACGCGTAAGTAAACCAGGCGTTCGTGTATATATTGGAGCAAAGAATTTACCGCGCATCTTAGGTAATTTAGGAATTGCAATTATTTCAACATCACAAGGTTTAATGACAGACGCCGAAGCCAGAAAAATGAAGGTTGGTGGCGAAATCTTATGCTATATTTGGTAAAAATTGAAAATATAAAATCATGTCTCGTATTGGTAAATTACCGGTCAGCGTACCGAAAAATGTTAACGTAGAATTAACAGGTCAAGAAATTAAAGTAAAGGGACCCCACGGCGAGTTACTACATACAATACCAAGTGAAATCGAAGTTTCTTTAAACGAAGATAAAGTCATCGTTAATAAAAGAATCGAATCACGAATTGCTCGACAAAAATATGGTTTAACTCGAGCATTAATCAATAATATGGTTATTGGAGTATCCGAAAAATTTGAGCGTCGACTACAAATGATTGGTGTTGGTTATCGATCACAAGTTTCTGGGAAAACCTTAACACTTAGCGTTGGTTTCAGTCACCCTGTTGTATTCGAAGCACCAAAGGATATAGAAATTAAAGTAGAAGCCAACACAAATATTATTATTAGTGGGCCTGATAAAGAAAAAGTAGGTTTATTAGCATCACAAATTCGTGCTGTACGTCCACCTGAGCCATATAAAGGTAAAGGTATTCGTTACTTAGACGAGTATGTTCTACGAAAAGCTGGTAAATCTGGTAAATAATTAATTAACTGAAGCTGAAAAATCTCAATTATGGTTAATAGCAAGGAAAATGAGACGAGACCTAGAAATCGTCGTCAAAATACCCCAAGAGAAAAATGGAGTGAGCGTGTTATTCAAATTAGCCGCGTAACAAAAGTTTGTAAAGGTGGTAAAAAACTAAGTTTTCGTGCCGTTGTCGTTATTGGTAACGAAAATGGACAAGTTGGTCTTGGTGTTGGAAAAGCGGATGATGTAGTTATGGCTATTACAAAAGCTATTACAGATGCACGACGTTCAATCATTAAAATCTTCTTAACGAAAACGAAAACATTACCGCATGTAATCACAGGCCGTTTTGGAGCTTGTGAAGTTTTCATTAAGCCTGCATCACAAGGTACAGGTGTAATTGCTGGTAGTTCAATCCGAACAGTATTAGAATTAGCAGGAGTTAAAAATATCTCAGCTAAACAATTAGGCTCAGATAATCTTTTAAATAACGCACACGCTACTCTAACAGCACTGAAGAATTTAAAAAATCCTGCAATTGCAGCTGCAGAACGAAACTTACCAATTGAAAGATTCTATTCTTAAGAAATATGCAATCAAATGAACAGAACTCCGTTGGTAATAAAATTCGAACTACAATTCTTGTAATTTTTATAACGCGAGTAGGAAATTATATACCTGTGCCGAATGTGGACCAGGAATACTTAATTAATATTCTAAATTCAACGCCTATACTACGAAATTTTTATACAAATGAAAATTTAGTGCTAGGTATTTTTACTTTAGGTATTCTACCTTATATAAATGCCTCAATTATGATGCAACTTTTAACAAGTGTAGTACCTAGTCTTGAAAAGTTACAAAAAGAAGAAGGAGAAGCTGGCCGACGACAAATAACAAAATATACACGTTATTTAACGCTATTTTGGGCTGTAGTCGAAAGCGTATCGATTACATTTGCCTTACGACCTATTCTTTTCATTTGGAATTTTGATATCTGTAGTCAGATCGCTCTGGCTTTAATAGCAGGTTCAATGATTATTTTATGGTTAAGTGAAATAATCACTGAAAAAGGAATTGGTAATGGCTCATCGATAATAATTACAGCCAACATTCTAGCTGGATTACCTAATACACTTAAAACAATATTTAATTCTGGAAGTAGCTTATCTATTTTGTTAAACATACTTAGTTTTACTATCTTGATAACAGGAATCATATACGTACAAGAAGCCGTACGGGTAATTCCTCTTATCTCAGCAAAACAATTATTTTCACAAACGGAAAATCCTACAAAGACGTCATTTTTACCACTGAAAATAAATCAGGGTGGTGTAATGCCAATTATTTTTGCGTCAACAGTATTAACTTTTTTAACTGTTTTTACAGGTTTTATAGCAAAACTGGATACTTTTTCAAATTTAAATATTAGTGCTAATGTTCAAACTATTTTTTATAGTGGAACAAATTTCGCATTAATACTTGCATTTAGCCTATTTTATTCTAATTTAATTCTAAATCCAAACGAATTAGCGAAGGATTTAAATAAGATGGCTGTAACAATACCAGGCATACGTCCAGGTAATCAAACAAAAGAATTTTTAAATAAAACACTAAGAAGATTATCCTTATTAGGTGCTTTATTTTTAGCTTTAATTGTAACAATTCCAAATATTCGAAGCTCGTACGGATTTGGAGTTACATCTTTACTAATTCTAGTAGGTGTAACTGTTGATACAAGTCGACAAATTCAAACGCTACTAATATCAGAAAGTTATAATAAAACGAATTAAAAAATAAAATCAATAAAATGAAAGTTCGTCCATCAGTTAAAAAAATGTGTACTAACTGTCGTGTAATTAAGCGATCAGGTACAATACGTGTAATCTGCACAAATCCAAAGCATAAGCAACGTCAGGGATAATAAAAGAAACAAAGGAGCTTTATTGTGGTACGTATAGCCGGGATAGATTTGCCTCGAGCAAAAAGAGTTGAATATGCACTAACAAAAATATACGGAATTGGTGTAATTAGCTCTCAAGAAATTTTAGCGAAAGCAAATGTAGATCCAGATGCTCGAACTAACGACTTAACTGACGAAAATGTTAGTTCAATTCGTCAAGTTATTGAATCTGAATACAAGGTTGAAGGTGATTTAAGACGAGAAACAAGTTTAAATATTAAACGTTTATCAGAAATAAATTGTAACCGTGGCCGTAGACATCGTCAAATGTTGCCTTTACGAGGACAACGTACACGTACAAATGCACGTGCACGTCGAGGTCCGAAGAAGACAGTTGCTGGTAAGAAGAAATAAAGTTTAAATTTTTAGACAAAAAATAATATATATGTCACCAAAAATTAAACGTAGCAATACGAAAAAAGTAAAACTTAACAATATAACGGGGGTTGTTCATATACAATCAACATTTAATAATACAATTGTTACGATTACCGACACAATAGGAAATACAATTTCATGGGCATCTGCAGGAAGTGCAGTATTTAAAGGAGCTCGTAAAGGAACACCTTTTGCTGCACAAACAGCATCAGAAGCTGCAAGTTTAACTGCTTTAAATTTAGGTCTAAAGAAAGTTGACATTTTCGTTAAAGGTCAAGGATCTGGACGTGAGACCGCAATTCGCGCAGTCCAAAACATTGGTTTAGAAATCATATCTATAAAGGATATAACACCGGTACCACATAATGGATGCCGACCGCCTAAAAAACGTCGAGTTTAATTTAAAAACGACTAAGAATAAAAATAATGGCAGAGTTAAATTTTCAATATTTTAAGTCAAGCGTTGAGGAATCAGGTAAACTAACAGGACACTTTTTACTACAGTCATTAGAGGCTGGACAAGGACTAACTATTGGAAATGCTTTACGTAGAGTTTTACTTTCAAATTTAGAAGGTACAGCAATTACAGGAATTAAAATTCCAGGTGTTGCACATGAATTTTCAACAATACCAAATGTGCGTGAAGATGTTTTAGAAATTTTTCTAAACCTAAAACAAATTGTTTTAAAAAGCGAAAAACAAACACCAATTTTTGGTACTGTCTCCATTAATGGACCAGGTGTAATTACAGCAAGTTCAATTAAGTTTGATGATGAAGATATCGAAATTGTAAATCCAAATCAATACATTGCCACTTTTTCCGGCAATGACACTTTAACTTTTGACTTAAAAGTTGAAAAGGGAATTGGATATCAATTTGCTGAACAAGCAAATAATAATGACAATATAGATTTTTTAGCAATCGATGCTGTTTTTATGCCAGTTTTAAAAGTTAATTACAAAATTAATAATGTTTATCTTGGTTATAGTAAAACAACTGAATCGTTAATTTTGGAAGTAACAACAAATGGTAGTGTTTCACCGGAGAAAGCCTTAAGTGAAGCTGCCCAAAAGTTAATGACATGGTTTAGTTGTCTAACAAGTGAACAAAGCTTAGCACCACAAAAAGAAATGGAGGTTGAGCCCCTTGCGCAAAACGATGTAATTTTAATTGAAGAATTACAACTTCCTGTACGAGCTTATAATTGCTTAAAACGTGCAGGAATTAATTCAGTGGATGATTTAGTTAACTATTCACAAGAAGAAATTCGTGAAATTAAAAACTTTGGTAAAAAGTCTGCACAAGAAGTATTCCAAGCATTAAAAGATAAATTTGATATTGTATTACCTTCATTAAATTCTTAAAAAAGATAATTTATTCGTAAAATAAAATAATCCCTATATGAAAGATACCTTTGTTAACTCGCAGAAATTAACAACAAAAAAATGGTACGTAATTGATGCCGAAGATCAAATTCTTGGTCGTTTAGCAACTCAAGCGAGTACTGTTTTAATGGGTAAAAATAAAAATACCTATACTCCATTCTTAGAAAATGGAGACTATGTTATAATTATCAATGCGGAAAAAATCAAAACAACGGGTAAAAAAGATAAACAAAAACTTTATCGAAACCATTCAGGTTACCCAGGTGGAATGAGAATCGAGAAATTTTCAAGTCTAATTGAAAGACGTCCTGAAAAAATTATCGAACAAGCAATTAAAGGAATGCTACCAAAAGGTCCTCTTGGACGAACAATTTATAAAAATTTAAAAGTTTATAAAGGTACAGAACATCCTCATACTGCACAAAGTCCAGAATTAATTATGAATTAAACATTTATGAATTCGGAAACAACAAAATTTTATGGAATTGGGCGACGTAAAGAATCTGTTGCCCAAGCACAACTTACAGTAGGTACTGGTAATGTTTTAATCAACAATAAAAATGCCAAAGAATACTTACAAAACAATGAATCAAGATTTTTAAGAATCAACCAACCACTGGAAACGCTAAATTTAGCAAATACTTTTGATATTAATATCAAAACAAAAGGTGGTGGTATGGCTGGACAAACCGATGCGATTTGTTTAGCAATTTCTAGAGCATTAATTGAATGTGATCTAAGTAACCGTACACCTTTAAAACAAAGTGGGTTATTAACACGTGATGCTCGAATTAAAGAACGTAAAAAATATGGTTTAAAGAAAGCGCGTAAAGCATCGCAATTCTCAAAACGATAATTTTTGTATTATTCTATACAATAGAAAAAAATTACATATTATGCCAAAAAAAGATATTCATCCAAACTGGTTTGAAGAAACACAGGTTTATTGCGATGGTCAACTAGTAATGACAACTAGTTCAACAAAGCCTAATCTTTACATTGATGTTTGGTCTGGGAATCACCCATTCTATACAGGCTCTTTAAAGATTTTAGATACCGAAGGTCGAGTTGAACGCTTTATGAAGAAGTATGGCTCAGAAAGCGAATAAATAAAATTAATAGAAAAAAAAATGCCAACTGTACAACAATTAATTCGTAAACCACGCAAGAAAATTGTTAAGAAAACAAAATCTCCAGCATTAAAAAATTGTCCTCAACGACGCGGTGTTTGTACACGTGTTTATACGACAACACCAAAAAAAACCAAACTCTGCTATTCGTAAAGTAGCACGTGTTCGATTAACATCAGGTTTTGAGGTAACTGCTTACATCCCAGGAATTGGACACAATTTACAAGAACACTCTGTGGTTCTTTTACGTGGTGGACGTGTTAAAGATTTACCAGGTGTTCGTTACCATATTGTTCGTGGAACATTAGATGCTGGTGGAGTGAAAGATAGAACTCAAGGTCGCTCTAAATATGGAGTTAAAAAACCTAAGGGTAGTTCAGATTAATATATTTAAAATTAATTAAAAAAGTATATGTCACGTCGAAGTGTAATTAAAAAACGTTATCCACAACCCGATTCAAATTACAATAGTTGCCTAGTAAGCTTATTGACCGCACGTATTCTAAAAAGTGGTAAAAAAAGTTTAGCTGACTCGATTATTTTAGAAACATTTGCTTTGATTCAGGAAAAAACAGATTCTGATCCATTACAAGTATTCGAAAAAGCAATTCAAAATATAACACCTCTTGTAGAAGTGAAAGCAAGACGTATCGGTGGATCAACATATCAAGTCCCTCTAGAGGTAAGCCGTTACCGCGGTACAAATTTAGCCTTACGTTGGCTTATTGCAGCAGCAAAAGCTCGAGCTGGTCGAACAATCTCGATTAAACTTGCAAGTGAAATTATAGATGCTTCTAATAATGTAGGAAACGCTATGCGTAAACGTGAAGAAACACATCGTATGGCAGACGCAAATAAAGCATTTGCTCATTTCCGTTACTAAAAAAAATATAGAGATGTACGAAAAATAGGCATCGACTTATTGGACGAATCATCTCTAAAAAAGTAAAAAATAATTACTTAAACGCCAAAAGTATTAAAGTCTCAAATAAATAAAAAAGGAAACTCATAATGGCACGCGAAAAATTCGAACGAAGTAAGCCACATGTTAACATTGGTACAATTGGTCACGTAGATCACGGTAAAACAACGTTAACAGCTGCAATTACAGCAACCCTATCAACTGTAGGAACAGCTGAGCTAAAAAATTATGCAGATATTGATGCTTCACCTGAAGAAAAAGCACGTGGTATTACAATTAATACAGCTCACGTAGAGTACGAAACAGAAACACGTCACTACGCTCACGTTGATTGTCCAGGACACGCGGATTACGTAAAAAATATGATTACTGGTGCAGCACAAATGGATGGTGCAATTTTAGTTGTATCTGCTGCAGATGGTCCAATGCCACAAACACGAGAGCACATCTTATTAGCTAAGCAAGTAGGTGTACCAAACCTAGTTGTTTTCTTAAATAAAGAAGATCAAGTAGATGATGATGAGTTAATCGAATTAGTTGAAATGGAAACACGCGAACTTCTTAACAACTATGATTTCCCTGGTGATGATATTCCAATTACTCCAGGTTCAGCATTACAAGCTTTAGAAAAAGTTGTTAGCGAGCCATCGATTTCACGTGGTGATGACAAATGGGTTGATAAGATTTTTGCACTAATGGATAGTGTAGACGAATATATCCCAACACCGACACGTGATACAGAAAAAACATTCTTAATGGCTGTTGAAGATGTATTCTCAATTACTGGTCGTGGTACTGTAGCAACAGGACGTATCGAGCGTGGTGTAATTAACGTAGGTGATACAATCGAAATCGTTGGTTTAGCAGACACACAAACAACAACTGTAACTGGTGTTGAAATGTTCCAAAAAACATTAGACTCAGGTATGGCTGGTGATAACGTTGGTATCTTACTACGTGGTGTTCAAAAAGAGCAAATCGAACGTGGTATGGTTTTATCAGAGCCAGGAACAATTACTCCTCACACACAATTTGAAGGTGAAGTTTATATTCTAACTAAAGAAGAAGGTGGACGACACACACCATTCTTTACAGGTTACCGACCTCAATTTTATGTACGAACAACTGATGTAACAGGTAACATTAAAGCATTCACAGCTGATGATGGTACAGATGTAGAAATGGTTATGCCAGGTGACCGTATCAAGATGACAGCTGAACTAATTTCAGCTATTGCAATTGAAGCAGGTATGCGTTTTGCAATTCGTGAAGGTGGTCGTACAATTGGTGCTGGTGTTGTTTCAAAAATCTTAACTTAATCTAAAAACAAGATGAATTTAGCATTAAACGAAAAAATTAGGCTTAAACTAGAATCGTTCGATCATAAATTATTAGACTTGTCATGTAAGCAAATTATCGAAAGTATTAACGCGACACAGGCAAAAGTTGTAGGCCCAATTCCATTACCTACAAAACAAAGAATTTACTGTGTTTTACGTTCTCCTCATGTTAACAAAGATTCTCGTGAGCATTTTGAAATTCGTATACACAAACGAATTCTGGATATTTATCCACAAAATATAAATCAAGCACAATCGATTATTAATATCAATTTACCATCTGGTGTAAGTACAGAAATTAAATAAGTTTTAAAAATAATAAAACCTTACTTAATTTTTAAGCTAAAATAGATGTTATATAAGTAAAGTAAGAAAGTCAAAAACATTCGTTTTTAAGTTAATTTTAGGAGACCTTTAATGGGACTACCTTGGTATCGGGTTCATACAGTAGTATTAAATGACCCGGGTAGATTAATCGCAGTACATCTAATGCACACATCACTTGTAGCTGGTTGGGCTGGTTCAATGGCATGTTACGAACTTGCTATCTTTGACCCATCTGATCCAGTACTTAATCCAATGTGGAGACAAGGTATGTACGTTATGCCATTTATGGCACGACTAGGTGTAACAGATTCTTGGGGTGGCTGGAGTATCGCAGGTGAAAGTGTATCAAACCCAGGTTTATGGAGTTTTGAAGGTGTTGCATTAACGCACATCGTTTTATCAGGTCTTTGCTTCTTAGCAGCAATTTGGCACTGGGTTTACTGGGATCTTGAATTATTCCGTGATCCACGTACTGATGAGCCAGCTTTAGACTTACCAAAGATTTTTGGTATTCACTTATTCTTATCAGGACTACTATGTTTTGGTTTCGGAGCATTCCACGTAACAGGTCTATTTGGCCCTGGTATTTGGGTATCTGACGCATATGGTATTACTGGTAAAGTTCAACCTTGTGCTCCATCTTGGGGAGCTGATGGATTCAATCCATTTAACCCAGGTGGTGTTGCTGCTCACCATATTGCAGCAGGTACACTAGGTATTCTTGCAGGTATTTTCCATTGAACTGTACGACCTCCACAACGTTTATACCGTGGTTTACGTATGGGTAACATTGAAACAGTACTTTCAAGTAGTATTTCAGCAGTATTCTTTGCAGCATTCATTACTTCAGGTACAATGTGGTACGGAAGCGCTACTACACCAATTGAATTATTTGGTCCAACACGTTACCAATGGGATAGCGGTTACTTCCAACAAGAAATTGAAAGACGTGTAGAAGAGTCTTTAGATGAAGGTTTATCAGCAAGTGAAGCGTGGTCACGTATTCCAGATAAATTAGCATTCTACGATTATATTGGTAATAACCCGGCTAAGGGTGGTCTATTCCGTGCTGGTCCTATGGACAAGGGTGACGGTATTGCAGAATCTTGGTTAGGTCATCCAGTCTTCAAGGATAAAGAAGGTCGTGAACTTACAGTACGTCGTATGCCGGCGTTCTTCGAGACATTCCCTGTAATCTTAGTAGATAAAGATGGTATTATCCGTGCCGATATTCCATTCCGTCGTGCTGAATCTAAGTATAGTATTGAGCAAGTTGGTGTTACAGTTGATTTCTACGTTGGTAAGCTAAACGGTCAATCATTCAAAGATGCACCGACTGTTAAGAAGTTTGCTCGTAAAGCACAACTTGGTGAAGTATTCGAATTTGATAGAACAAGTTTAGAGTCCGATGGTGTATTCCGTAGTAGCCCACGTGGTTGGTATACATTTGGTCACGTAAACTTTGCTTTATTATTCTTCTTTGGTCATTTATGGCACGGTGCACGTACAATCTTCCGAGATGTATTTACAGGTATTGGTGCTGAAGTTACTGAGCAAGTTGAATTCGGTGTTTACGCTAAGCTAGGTGATCGTACATCACGTAAGCAAGGTGCAGTATAAGATTTAACTTTATCAAAGGATTAAACAATGGAAGCGTTAGTATACACATTCCTACTAATAGGAACTTTAATGGTGTTATTCTTTAGTGTATTCTTCAGAGAATCACCACGTGTAATTAAAAAAATAATTTCAAAAATTTACTTTCACGCACAAAATCGATTAGGCTTTCAAGAAATTTTACAAAGTTTGCAATAACTTTTGTTTTGTTAAGGAGGTTTTCTAGATTAAAGGCAGGATTGTTATCTTAAGTGGGAAAAAAAAGATTAAGACAGAGTTATCTGTCTTAATCTTCATGTTCCTCAAATGGATCTGCTAAAACTTTAGCATTAGGTCCGAAGGAAGTATAAATTGAATAACCTGTAACGCCTAATAATAGGCTTGATACGAAGATTATCAGAATTGTTGCTGTTTCCATAATAGAATGATTCCTTTAAGAATGTATTAATATTATTATTATGCTAAATAACAAATATTATTTCTAATATTTTAAATAAACTATGGCTTTAAGAACACGATTAGGAGAAATCCTAAGACCACTAAATGCAGAATACGGAAAAGTTGCCCCAGGTTGGGGTACTACACCAATCATGGGTGTAGTTATGGCTTTATTCCTTGTATTTCTAGTTATTATTCTTCAAATTTATAATTCATCATTAATTTTAGAAGATGTTGATGTTAGCTGGACTACAGTAAACTAAAAAATCGTTGTTATAGTTAATTTTAACTATAACAACGATCTTTTTTTATAAAAGGAGAGAGAGGGATTCGAACCCTCGGAACCGTGAGATTCATCTGATTTCAAATCAGACGCAATCGACCAACTCTGCCATCTCTCCAATAGATGTATCAATTAAAATATAATTGATACACCCTTATTTGTAAAGCCTAAAATTAATCAAATGTACCTTTTCCAGTAAATTTAACCTTAATAGGGTTTGGATTCTTACCAATTGAGAACGGTTTATTATTAACACCTACACGACCTGGATTAAGTTTTTCAGGGAAAACTCCATCTTTTGGATGTAAGTATTGAACTTCACCACTTGGAAAAATACGATAAATTTTGTAATCTGTGATTTTAAAAGTACGCAGTTGAGTACCTAAAGCTAAACACTGTTCTTTACGTGCTAGATATAATAAGTTTTCGCCTGAACGCATAATTGCTGCACCACCTGTAGGCATTTCAAAAATTTGTTCTTTCTTACTTGTCCAAGTAATAGCATATTTCTCCTCTACCTCTGCCGAACGTAACCAACCACCTGTACTTCCTCCAAATATTGGAGAAGGTGTTTGCATATTTAGAGTCATAATAAAAATCCCTATAATTAAAATTACAGTCAACTATTTATTGCAAAATATAAAAAAATTCTACAACTATATGACTAATTATAGATTGTATTTTTTTATTCTAAGCTTTAATTTTATTAAAAATTATTTATACAGCAGTTATAACATTAGCTTTTAATAATAAATTTTTAACAGTCTTTGTTGGTTGAACACCTGTATTTAGACTCTTAACGATATTTTCAACATCTAGTTTTGTTTCTTTTGTTAACGGATTATAAAATCCTAGTTCTCGAATCGCTTTACCATCACGAGGACTCGTTGCTTGCATAACAACAATACGATACATAGGCTGACGCTTTCGCCCACAACGTTTAAATCTCATCTTTAGCATAACAATATTTTAATAGACA
>Ga0138264_1158402_pt1 | contig 16803 bp, 1 predicted proteins | sample RNAICE20151115_FD_105273 | JGI IMG/M metagenome (GOLD analysis project Ga0138264, IMG submission 105273) | Metatranscriptomics of polar marine prokaryotic and eukaryotic communities from Arthur Harbor ice station, Antarctica -... | ecosystem: Environmental > Aquatic > Marine > Unclassified...
CAATATTTGACTAACTCTGCACTGTGTCACGGTTTTGTGTTTTCGAACCCAAGTATGCCTCGGGTATCGGAAGTATCAGGATCGGGAAGCTCTGGCACAAACACTATCTCCATCGGCATGACCACATCAGCACATATCAGCGTAGAACTCGTGAATGCTCCGAGCGACATTGCAGTACGCGAATATTCTGTCATCGTTGGTCAATCTGAAGTGAATATCAAGAGCCCAGCTTATGATAGTCAGACAAATAAAGCTTTGATCTCTTTCCCAAGCATTCAGATGGATTCAGAACAGGTAGTGGACACGTTGGTGGTATTTGGTGCCGTTGTCGGCGCTTGTTCCAGTACATGCTGCAAAGATGGTTCGTGTGCTACGGTATGTTCCAACCTGAAGACCGCTTGTTTCGCTCTTCGGTTCTATGACGATACAAAGCCTTCTCTTGTTGTCAGGCCGAATTTGAGGGGTCCAGCATTTGGAGGCGAACCTATAAATTTGAAAATATATAACTTTCCGGTGCCACTGCGGGAGCTGGATATATCTATCCTCTCTGGTAGATTTTCCGTATTTTTTGGAGCCAGTGACGTCGTTGGAGAAGTCGTGATTGAGTCTTCAACTCGAGAGGAAATTCAATTAATGATCATTCCCCCTGCATGGGACTTGAATGAAGGAATTGGACGATCAAAGGTCGCTGCTAGAATTGAACATTCTGCTCGACCGGACCATGTGCTTTCCTTTCAATATGTGTATGAAGTTGTCAAGCCTGAAATAGTAGATGTTGGACCTGTATCGGGATTCGACACCGAAGAGACGGAAGTGTTTTTGACAGTAGACTCCTTCCCGTACCCAACTGATCTGGCAATCACTTTCGGAGACATACAGCTCACGCCAATGGCAATTACGGTCTGGCCTGCTAGCACGATCGGAACGTCCTTTATCAGTTTGAGATGCCCGTCGCTTTTGCCAGTGGGATACTACACTGTAAGGCTTACTCCGAAGTGTTGTTCTTCGCCATGTAATAAACAGGTCAGCTTCATTTTCGAGAAAATCGATTCTTCGATTCCCAGGATCGCTTCACCTGTTCCTATTGTTGGCGCGATGTGTAAAGAATATCTCCCAAGCATTATTGTCGACAATATACCCGTCAACGAGGACATTACAGCAGTGATGGCAGAATTCTATGACAACATGGATCAATATATTGAAACCGTTGTTGTTGAAACTGTTGTCTCTGGTGACACAACGTCTTTGCTGATTCCTCAGCCTCAGGACATTATGGACGGGTGGTATTGGACAGGTTTTTTTGGGATTAATATTACCTGGCAAAACAAAGATAACCAGGTAATTGCCGACCTTCCAGATCTGGAATATTTTGCATACGATTGTTTTGCCCAAAGAATCGTCGACGTAACACCAACAAGAATTCCAAGTACTGCGACAACCTGTGGCAGAAGCTTGCCGCTGACAAGCAAAGTCTCGATAGTTGTTGCTAACTTCCCACTGGATGGAGAGATGTTTGCTTTTGTCGGAACTCAAGCCCGCGCAGTTGAAGTGGCGAGCATTCAAGAACTTGTAGCGTGTACAGACGATGAGAACGATTGCAGACGTAGTCAAATTGTTTTGCAGATGTCAGCCTCAGATCTGCCGGGCACCCAAGAGGTTGCACTGTACTCTTCGACCTCAAATTCGCCTCTGTACTTTAGTATTGAATATGTCATGCCGTGCGACTTGGACTCTTTCTGTGAAGGTTCATCAATGATACCAAATCGTAGAATGCTGCAGGAAGTTCCGTCAATTGAATGTGAGGTGAAGTTCTGCATTGATCCTTGGATGATTTCGGACCCTCGGATTATTGCCCTCACACCCACAAAGGGTTCAGTGGCAGGGGGCACGACTGTAGTGGTGAAAATAGAAAACATGCCAGCGTTTTCTGCCGCAGATCTAATTCTCGAAGTGGGATCCGTTGCCTCCAAAGTATCAGCGCAGATTTCAATGTTTTGGCAAGAGCCTTGGTCGAATTTGGTGGGAAGCGCAGGACTGATGCATATTCGCACTCCAGCAGTCCCAGCGGACACTGAGATGTTGACCTTTGTTGTCAAAACCAGAGTTTGCTCAATCGAAAAATCGGCTTCGTTCTCTTTCGAATATAGCCCTATCATAACTGGACCTGCGATAGTTTCGAGTGTTTATCCAACGACATTATGTCAATCACAGGATCTAGATTTGTTCGTCGAACTAGAGAATGTGCCCAAGCTATTCCAGCCCTACAATCCTTCATTGATTCGGGCGAAGGTACAGAATCGCGATGACCAAGCTGTGTCAAGCGTAGTTGCATCTGATCGTTCCAGAACCTTTGTAGTGATTCGAGCGTCAGGGCCATGGCAACTGGGAACCCTGGATGTGCTCGTGTTTTCAGCAGAGGCTGGAATTGCTGGAGCTGTTACTATTAGAATTTCTGTGTCGTCGCCACCAGTGGCAAGTGTACAAAGTATATATCCTCTCGTTGGTAGATCGGATGAATCTAATGTGATGCGGATTAAAGTTGCATACTTCCCGGTGGATCTTGAAGCTTCTGCTGCGGTTGCATCGCTTTTCATGGACTCTTCTGACACGATGTACACTCTCCCTGTTTTAGGTAGTCGTAATCTCTCGCCCGCATCGTGCACAGGACAGTGCTGTTCGCTGATTGAAATAGAGCTGGAAAGCCCACCTCTGAATAGCGAAGATCGGTTCGGAGGAGAGGGAGTTATCACGGTAGATTGGATGTTAAATTTATCAGTGTCATTTAAGTTTTCCTTCCGAGCTGCAGATTTCCCATCATTGGAGCTGGTGCACCCAAGAAAGCAAACGATTTGCCAACAAGGCAAGCAACCTATTAAGTTTTATCTTCGCAACTTTCCGTCTTTAACGGAATCTAGAAGCTTGCGTGTCCTGTTTGGGTCTCGTCCAGGTGAAATCAAATCAATTCAAGACCTCAATGGATTACTGCTTGTCGAAGCAATCTCCCCGGTCACAGGCTTGGCTGGATTGTTGACAGGCGAGATTTCAGCTACTACTTCAAATGGTCAAGCCAAGTCTGCATCTTTTGAGATTTTGTTTGAGGCACCAATGTCTCATGTAGAGCCCTTTGATGGGCCCGTGACTGGTGGGTCCTTGATAACCTTAACCGTTTATGGCTGGGGGGAAGCAGCAGCTGCTGTCTCAGTCACTGAAGATTTGTTTGTCATATTCAATGGTATCTACGGGAACGTTGTTTCATTGCTAGACACTGAATGGCTTGAAGATAGCTCATATGTGCGCGTTTTGATTCGCACACCGCGGGTAGAAAATCCAGGCTCGTTTCCCTGTACAATAGGAACAATTGATAGTTCAGCAGTTTCTCACTTTAATTTTGAATACTTTGATCAACCAGAGATCGTTTCTATTAGCTCGCAAAAGGCAACCCTTCATGGCAAAACTGAAGCACTGGACGGCCAGAGCGTGGAGATAATACTACAAAATTTCCCCGAGATCTCATCACCTGCAGATTTGCAAATTAGTTTTGGTACAGCACTGTGCGACGGTTATAGATGTAGCATTTTAGGCATGGCGATGTCGACAGACGGGGTTCATTTATCCCTCTCGGTTCCGAAATCGGATGTTCCAGGAAATGTCATGTTGACTGTCGAGTATATTGGAAGTAGGGCCATTCCAGACTATGCGTGTGTGGGAAATCCTGACTCGGCGTACACCATTTCCAAGAGAAAAGCATTTGTCGCGTTTAATTTCTATGTTCCTCTGCCTGTCATATTGACAACGAAGTGGTGCTCATCGTGTTATGGAGGGAGAACTTGTTTGAGAATGGGAAGATGTGGGGATCGAAGTATGCCATTGGTAAACAAGGCGCCACTGACGTCAAGTGGTGGAACGTTGAGTGTGTTAGTCAAAGATCTTTGTTTTGTGTCATACGATGCTACAGACGGAAGAGTTTCACCGGAAGATTCTTCACGATTGTCTCTTGCTCTAGGGATTAGATTTGCAGAATTCAAAAGGGTTGCCTTCATGGAAGACGACTTAACCATTTTGGAATTTTCTATACCTGAAGTTGACGTTGCGACATCGGTCACAGCTAAATTGTTGGTACACCCGCGTTCTAGATCGCTCCCTTGTTCCGCAACAATTACCTTCGTTCGATTTGACGAGCGACTGCAAATGACCTGCGAAAATTGCAAGACTTGCTCTGACGGATCGACTTTTCACAATATCGCGATTTCAAATCTTGTGCTGGATCCCGAATTGTCAGCGGTGGACCAAATTTCTGTGCGCTTTGGTTCGGTGGATGCAACAGGTATGTCTATTCAGTCCGCTGCAGAGAGCAGTAACGTGAGTGTGGAAGTCATGGCACCTCCTTACAGCTGTCCAACTTGCTCTTTTACGAATGGAATGGGTATTGTTCCTCTCACCCTTACGCTCAAACTTGACACAAACATAATGATCTCTACCGATTTCACGTATTGGTCACCTCCGAGGATCGTTTTTGCAACCATGTGTCCCTCTGGTACGATAATATATGTTACTTTTGACCAGAGCACAGATCGAGCACACATGTCGGCTGCCGATGATGACTGTGCACTGATTTTGGATCAAGCAACTATCCCACAGTTCGGACAATCGCCAAAGTGCAAGTGGTCTTCTGACACTTCTCTTGATATTTACTTGGATTCTGGTGCATCTGCTGTCCCAGGAAACACGATCACTGTCAGATCAGGAGTATTGCGGGGAGTAAATTCGCTTTGTAAGACTTTAACCTCGCACGCTTCAATCATGCCGCCCAGGATACTGCAGCGTCCTGCAGTTACATTGAGCGGAGTCGGTAGTATAGACCCATGTTCTGAGATGACTATTACTGCAATGTACGCAAGCCCTCGACCGCTGGTCTTTGAATGGGGGTGTTTGAACGATAACGCCCTGGACCAGGCTGTCCGTGCTTGGACAGGTGCAACTCTGCACCTTGGGCCTGGGACGCCCGAAATGGGTGTGTTGGATAAGGTATACGAAATTACTGCTCGGGCGACTGATTTCTTGGGCGCCATGAGCGCACAGATTGTCTTCGAGGTCCTCAAGAAAAGCTCTTCTGGACCTCAGCTTCTCTTTGATCCGCCTTCTCTCACAGTCTACAGGGATGAAGAGGTTTTGGTGTCTGTCCGTGCATCGTTCTCTGAGTGCCCAGTAGTAAGAGAGAGGATGGTCTTTTCTTGGCGCCAAGTCAGCGGCCCTGAAATCAACGCTCAGTACTTCAAAACCGGGTCGCAGTTCGCACTTCCTGGTGGAGTACTTGACACGTGCCAGCAATACTCAATTGTTGCGCAAGTGTCAATGGGCAGTGATCCTTCCAAGGCTTCTGAGAGCATTTACATTATCAACGTGTTACCGAGGCCGCTGGTTGCCCAAATTCAAGGTGCAGACATGCTGAGAGCGTCAGCAGCATCGTCCTTCACGTTGAATGCTGATTCATCCAGAGACCCAGACATGGAATTGACTACTGATCAAGGCCTCGTTTTCGAATGGTCGTGTACTATCAGCGATGGTGGCATTTCGTCTCAGTGCGTAGACTCTGGAGGGAGTGTGGTAAGCTGTACAATACGCCATCTATAACTATCAGTGCGGGTACGCTTTCCGCTACGTTTGATGTTCCCTACCTCTTTAGCGTGCGGATCTCAAAATCTAGCTCAAGTCCATGCTATAAGGCGATGTCTAAGTCCACGATGCCAGTGTTCCTGGCTGAGGAGGAGATTCCACTTGTTTACATTGCTTTTCAAAGTGGGTTCATGCATGGCAATGGTTATCTGCAAATCAATGTCAATAGTCCAATGGTTATGCAAGGCCAATGTGATACAAAAAGTCCACCCTACACTCTAGCCTGGGAGTTCAGTCCATCTGTGTCTCTTAAACATTTTGAGCTCTTGGGAGATGACAACCAGACGTTGTTCCTTGCGCCGGGGCAGGGTGTGTTTGTACCTGGCAACATGTACAAGGCAAAGTTGTCGTGCGCAGATGATTCTGGAGCAGAGAGTTATACGGAAATGACTATCATGATTAATACACCACCGACTGGGCCAAGGTGTGTTGCTTGCTTAATTGGAGAAGAGGGTTGTCTCAAGATAGGTATCCCTGTTTTTGACAAATTCCGATATTGTTGTAACAACTGGGCAGATCCCACCCTAAACCCTAAACCCTTGGAATATCAGTTCGGATATTCGTTTGATGACGAACGCCAAGAGGTCCGTGGTGATTGGGGCACTGCATCGTGCATTGATCTATCGTTCCCATCTGGAAGTATGACGCTGCAGGCTCGTGTGCGCGATAATCATAAAGCTGAATCAGAATGGACATATGATTTGTTGACCCTCTCGAATCCCATCCCAGTTTCTTTTGATCTTCAAGATTGTTTTGAATCTACCCCACTGATAGCAGTCCAATACTTCATGTATCATATTGTATATGACGACATGACTGCATCGACTGACTGCTTGCATAAAGATCAGTGTACAAATTATGTGAGAAGTGGGAGCTTAGAAGACGGCGATTATATAGACCTGATGGAGCCCGGGTTGTATTTGGTTGTCATCCAAGCAGATGGATACGCTAGCGTTGCATTGGAAGTGGAGGCAATCAAACGTCCCATCGAAGTGAACGTGTGCCTAATGAAGAAGCTTCCAGTGAACGAAGACCAGATTGTTCTCAGTTGGCATCACAGTCAAAACCTCGATTTATGGGTAGATGCAATGTGGAAATCTGGTCAGGAAGAATATGTAGGTTGGGAACATGATTTTGCTACTAACGGCGAGACCACTATTTCTCTTGACTTATACGACCAAGATGGTCTCCCCGAAATCGCACGCTTCAAAAGTGCATCGAATGGTATTTTCGAGGTGTGGGTGAACCTGTATAGTGAGGACTGTTCAAGAGTTTTCACTCTGGAACTTGTTGAGTCTTCGCCTGCAACTGTGGATGTGTATTGCTACAGTTGCCTGGATCAAGACGGACAGTCAGTGGCAGGTTGGGTCACTTCGGTGACTCAACCGACACAAGATATTCCAGCAAATGGTATTGCGTGGTGGAAAGTAGGTCAGTTTGTGGCACCAGCCACAGCTGATACGAATGAGAGGCTGCAATGGCAGACCTGCACGTCCAATTGCTACTCAGAACGAACAGTTCGCATTTACATGAGTGCATATGATCTTGTCCTGCGGAATGCCAAAACGGAAGCCACATACGAGATCTACTCAAATTTCCCTGGGAATACGTGCGAGAGTGATTTTTCGTGGTCTGACAAAGACTTTGATACCTGTGACTTTTATGACGCGAACCCAGGCTACTGTGAGAATGCCATGGACTATGCTGTAGATGGGGTAGATGCCAGGTATCGGTGCTGTAGCTGCGGTGGGAAAGGGGACGTCACATATGTAGGCTGCGAGAAGAGCTCGAGCTGCGGAACTCTTGTTACATCAGGCTCTGTAAACGACGCAGCATACCTTCCTGTTTGCAGTGAATTTCTGGTGGTTGTTAATCTTGCTGGCTACTACACTGGATATGTTGTGGTAAGAGCGAGTTCAATGGGAGCACGACAGTATGTGAATATGGTGAGAGAGTTGAACTTCGACCAAGAACGTGTGGTTTTGAGGTGGGACTACGGCATGGACTTAGACATAGAAACAACTGCGTACTTTGATTCGGGAACTTGCCTTGATTCCTCGGCCCATGGCCGCGTGACCTGGCTTCCCACAGAAAGCTCTTTGAAATCTGGTGCGTCCACCATTGACCTAGACAAATATTCCACTGATGGTAAATTGGGCCCAGAGACGATTGTTTTCAAGAGTCTCACGACCGGTGAATTTGAGGTCTGGGTCAACCAGTGGGAGGGAGTTTTCACGCAGGACTCAGTCAGATCATCTCCTGCGACAGTCGATATTTTCTGTCGAAACTGCAGGGATGACAAGGGGCAGGATCGAAATGGGTGGGCTGCTGCTGTCACGCAAGTGGCTTCTGATGTGCCAGCTGATGGTGCCAGCTGGTGGAGGGTCGGTCGGTATGTGATGACCGAGTCAAAAGGTCTGCGTTGGCAGACGTGTGCCGTCGACTGCTATTCAAACTCTCGAACGGTTCGTGCCTTCGTTTTGCCATCCGATCTGTTGACGGCCGATATTCTCACAGGTGTCACGTACAAAATGTTCTCAGGCTATCCAGAATCTTACATTGGCTGCGAAGTAGACTCGTCTAGCTGTGGGGAACTGGTTGCTCAAGTGTCAGCTCAAGGGGACATCCATGTCTTGGCGAATAGTGATTATCTCGGAGTTTTGGAGCGCCCGGGATATTACACAGGGTATTTCAGCTCATTCGTTGGGGATCTCGGCGTGAGGCAGTGTGTAAATATGTTGGAGTATATGGGCGCCGAGCAGGATCGAGTTGTATTGAGTTGGGGGCACAGTGCCGATCTTGATTTGGGAGTGAATGCCATGTTCAGTATGACCTCTTTTGCTTGGATAAATTATGAACAAAACATTGCAACATCCGAGAGCACAATCGTGTCTCTCGATCGTGACGAAGACAATGGCTTCAAAGGCCCTGAAACCGCTAGCTTCGATTCGATATCTGAGGGTTACTTTGAAGTGTGGGTCCATTTTTTTACAGGAGATGAGACTGACAAATTTACTTATGATCTTGTGGAGTCCACTCCTGCCACAGTTGATGTATTTTGCTACCGCTGCCTTGATGATCAAGGGCATCAGCGAACTGGCTGGGTCACCTCAGTGACTCAGTATGCAGACGACGTGCCTGATGCAGGCTCTGTGTGGTGGAGAGTGGGCCATTTTGAGGCGCTGGCATCAGGTGGCAGCGAGAGAATGCAGTGGCATACGTGCACGGTTGACTGCTACAAAACTCGAACAGTTGGTTTATACTTGTGGACGTACGATCTCGTTCGTTCAAAAGACGAAAAATTCTCACTTGCTGGTGCCACATATCAGATTTTCTCCAATTTTCCTGGGTTGGAGGGGTCAGAGTGTTACACAGAGTGTCAGAGTGACTACGAGTGGGTTGACACAGATGGCTATAGATGTGACGACTATGAAATCAACATCGGATGGTGTGATAATACCGCCGACAATGCTGTGGATGGGATCGATGCATCTGACCGCTGTTGCGCATGTGGTGGTAGAGGAGCAGTCACGTATCAAGGGTGCGAACAAAGCTCAAGCTGCGGACAACTTGTTACATCAGGCTCTACAGATGATGCTGCGTACGTCCCAACAAGTGGGCGGTACCTTGTTGTGGTGAACCTTCCAGGCTTCTACACTGGATATGTTCCGTACACAGTTGAATTGTCGTCTGCGCCTGTCGACATTTACATGGTTGCCGAGCTTGCGCAGGACCAACAACGGTCTGTGCTGAGATGGAATGAACCGCTCTGGGATCTAGATCTTGTTACTGTGGGATATTTTGGAGATGACGATGCTGTGATCGTAGACTTTGATCAAATGTCAGCAAACTATAATGACGTGAAACTGTCCTTGGACATTGACAACCAAGATAGTACACAGCCAGAAACTGCATCATTGGAAGGTTTGTCGACAATAACGGACGGATTCTTTGAGGTTTGGATTCATTGGTATGAAGGCAACATCACGCCTGAACTTGTGGAGAGCTCAGGTATCTCTGTTGATATCTTCCTCGGTGATCGGGATAGTCTTGTTGCTTCGGTGACACCCTCTGCATGCGATATACCGCAAGATTCGAAATGGTGGCTGGTGGGAACTTTTATGTCGTCGGATGGCTTCATCCAATGGCAAACGTGTACATCAGAGTGCTATTGGAGTGCAAGATCAAGCCGTTTTGTTGTGTGGGCATTCGATAAGTTCTCTGGAGACGCGCTTTTTGATTACTCATACAGAGTCTACTCCGGGTACACTTTGCCGTATCATGGATGTGAGAGCAGTTCGACATGTGGTACATTAGTATCAGAGGCTTTTTCGGGTGGGGCTGTGCATGTCGTTGCGGACGAAACTTATCTTGTTGTTTTGAGTCGTCAAGGCTACTATGATGAGTACTCTGAGTATACTGTGGGTGCATCAGGTGCATGGGCGTATTCAGAAATGATCGGGTCGATGAAGGCGGGCCAAAACAGGATAGTACTGAACTGGAATAACAATTACGACTATGATTTGTGGGTGAATGCGGTATTTGATTGGGGGGATGCCTCATATGTGTATTGGGATGAAAGATCGGTACGCGACGGTGAATCCTACATTTCTCTAGAATTGGACAACCGAGTTGGTACGGACGGCCCAGAAACAACACTCTTAGAAAACTTGTCTGCTGGTACCTTTGAGGTCTGGATCAATCTATACACTGAGGACGAACTCTTTACGGATGGACGTGTTGTTCAATCGCCTGCCACGGTCGATATTTTCTGTCATGATTGTCTCGATGATAACCGACAGGTTCGAAGTGGTTTGGTTACATCTGTGAAACAATTGGCAAATGAAATTCCAGCCGAGGGTGCTTCGTGGTGGAAGGTCGGGCAATTTGTCGTATCCAGTGGCGAGATCCTGTGGGAGACTTGCACGTCGAGCTGCTATGTGACATCAAGCACTCGAGAGGTTCGATTCTCTCTGACAGCGTTCGACGCGTTTACCGAGTCAACGGAGGGGGTTTACTACTCTAAAGAGCTCACAGTCTCATACGAGATCTACAAGAACTATGCGGATGATTACGTGGGTTGCGATCTGAGAACTGATGGATGTGGTGATCTGGTGAAAAGCGCTAATGATTGTGGTGATTACACCTCTTCTTGTCAATTAATGATTTTGAGTGAAACCTGGTATCTTGTTGTTGTGAAAAACAGCGGGTACTACACTGGATACTTTGAAGAATACGCAGAAATGGGAGGAGCAAGTCGTTACAGTAATATGTGGAAAACACTTGAAGCAAACCAACACAGGGCGGTGCTCAGATGGGATAACCGACCGGAAGAGGTGGTGGACCTCGACTTGACGATTGGTGCCTCACTCATAAATGAGTCCTCCACTGCATCGGCATGGGTCAATTGGGAGCAGGTAAAGTACGAGAGCAGTGCAGGCGACTCTTCTATTGAATTAGAACTAGACTACACAGACGGCCAAGACGGTCCGGAAACGGTGAAATTTGTCAATCTTGAAGCGGGAACGTTTGAGATTTGGGTCAACTTCTACTCCGTGGACGGCTCGGGAGTATTCACGCAGGACTCTATTGAAGAGTGGCCCGCTGTGGTCGACATTTTCTGTAATGACTGTGTTGACGAGCAAGACCGAAATTATGCTGGCTTGGTGACATCAGTGACGCAGAATGTAGATGGCTTGCCAGATGGAGGCTCGTGCTGGTGGAATGTGGGACAGTTTGTGTCGGTTTCGGCGAGTGGGTCCTCTACACTCCAGTGGCAACTTTGCCAGTCTGATTGCTATTCTAGCAGGGCGTCGGTTGTCTCTGTCGGTGTATCTGCTACGGACCCGATATTTTACTTGGACCGGGACCCGGTGGAAGAACTTTTGCTCATAGATGCCAAGGTCTCTATATACTCTGAATTTCCCACACCGTACAAGGGGTGCGAGATTACTTCAACCTGTGGCACCCTTGAAGTAGAAGGTCTTGTCACGACCCTCACTGGTCCTCTGATTGTCAGAGACACTTACCTTTGTGTGGTCAGTCTGGATGGTTACTATACCTCTTATTTTGAGACTTCTTCAAGTTCAAGTGGTATAGGTATCAGCCAGAAGATGAGCATGTGGCAGACGCTCGACACCAACCAAGATCGAGTTGTGTTGACTTGGAATCACATTGCAGACCTTGATTTAGTAGTGTATGGTACATTTGCGTCAGGCAACACAGCAAATATTGCTTGGTATGATAAATTTTATGAAGAAGAAGGTGGTGGGACCATTACATTGAATTTAGATAATGAGGATGGAGCAGATGGCCCAGAGACAACTAGGTTCGAAGGGATATCGGACGGTACATTCGAAGTCTGGGTCAACTTGTACACATACGACAACGACGAATATTTCACTCCGGAGCTCCTGCGTGCGACGCCTGCTACCGTCAGTATATTCTGCTATGATTGCTTCAATGAAGAAGCAAACACGACAGTCGCAGGTTTTGTAACTTCGGTGACTCAATCCGCAGATGATGACATGCCAAACGCAGGTGCATTTTGGTGGAAGGTGGGAGAGTTTGTGGCGCCTGCGCCATCCGGAGAGAGATTGCAATGGAAACGGTGTCTACCGACTCCCACGACATCATGCTACGATGACATCGGACCTGTGGGACCTGATGTCGACAGGCGACGATCTCGTACAAAGACGATCAAACCTCGGACAGTCTCTACACTTAGTCCGAGATTGCGGAAAGACGTTTACGGCAACAATACAGTTAACCAACCTGAAACACGAGTTTCTCGATCAACGCCGCTTTCTTCGATAGCAGCATCACGTCTGATTCGCAAAAATCGCTCGAAATCTCCTTCCAGTCGCACAATAACAAAACACAGGACGCCTTCGTCAAAGTGGAGTCGACAATCAAGTCGCCGAATCACGACGCCGCTTTCTCAGGTGGTGACATCACGTCCAATTCACAAAAATCATTCGGAATCTCCTTCCAGCCGCACAACAACAAAACGCAGGACGCCTTGGTCAAAGCGGGGTCGACGATCAGATCGCCGAATGAAACGTTCTAAAGCCCGGTCCTTATTGCGTGCTGACTTGCCAAATCATTTGAACGATTCTGTTCTTTCGCGCTCTACCACAAGTACGCGTCAAATCCAGAGCCAGAGACGTGTTCGTCGGCAAGTACCAATTGACAGGCCGGCAGGCGGTCAAAATAAAACGCTAAGAGTCGTGCGCCGCAAAGCAAAGAAAGATGTTCATATTGCTTTTCCTTTGTTTGACAAGAAACGCTCGTCTTCAATTACACGAAAGTTCGGTCGATTTGGACCGAGTCCATTTGGTGTTCCGACTAGTGTGAGGGTGCTTCAAAAGCCACGCGTCAGTGCTACCTCAAAGCTCATACCAGATCACCCCAACACTGAATTTCGAACAGTTCTCAAGAAAAACAGCACTGTCAGTTCAACAGGGTCTCCGCTGATATCTGCCTCGTGGCCGTTGGTACGTCGAAAGGTGAATATTGAGCAGTCTCCATCTGTCCCAAAAAATGCACGAAGGAAAATTCTGCAAGCGCAAGGAGAATCTGAGGCATGGAATCCTACTGCTAATCTTTTGCAGGAGATTCTTGATACAGAAAATTATGCTGCAATTAACCAGCTGGCTGGTGCGATTACAATGGAAGTCGACCAGTTGTTTGCAAACGGTTTAGATACACCAGAAGGATCTGCTGGGAAGAAATTGGTCATTCTCAAGACACTTGAAATAGCCATGATGAAAGCCGTCAAGAATGAGGGCTATGTTTGCGAGATTTTGGGAGTATCACAAGTATTGGCTGCAAATTCCCAGCTAATCATTCCTGAATCGATTAAAGTACTGGCAAATATTGTGAAAACTGTAACTTCGGTTGGCTCGGTTAACCGCCTATCATTGTATTGCACCCAGAGCGCAATACGCATCTTCAGCCAATCTCTGACTGCCAGTAGCCAACAAACGTGTGGCGGCCAGACGCCGGACAGCATCTTAACTTATTTCCTGAATAATCTTGAGGAAAGTATGACACAACTGATGCTCAAGACCACTTCCTCTCTGGTCACAGGGCAAACTCAAGAATTGACCCCGCATCAAACGGACAGTTTTACAACCCAACAGGTCAGCCGGAGTACGGTCGCAGAGCAGATTGGAATTAAGAAGTTCATGACAGCAGCGGCTGGAAGACTTGGCTTACAAGTATCTTACCAATTGCCGGCAAACATTCTCAATGACGTGCAAGCACTGAGACAATCTAGTGACCTTACTGTACAATTCGGAACGTTTCATCATGCACCGCGGGTTAATGGTGTTCAGCCCATCTCTCCCATTGTAAGTCTGAGCCTAGCAAACGATGCTGGCAAAATCAGCATTACTGACCTTACAGATCCTATCGAGATCACTATCCCCATAGTGAATCAGGCTGCTGTCTGCGGCCGGGACCAAACAGCGGAGCCAGTGGTTGCATGCATGTACTGGGCGGATGGTGAATACAAATCTCACGGTTGTGAAACACAGAAAATAGATGCAACGCGTGTGAAATGCTTGTGTAAGCATCTCACAAGCTTTGTGGTGCTCCCAATTCCACCGCCATGTGCTGTCGGATTTACAGGTGAGCCAGGAGGATGTGACCCATGTCCCTCTGGGACCTACAAGTCAGAAGAGGGAAGTGGTGTTTGTCTGTCTTGTCGAGCCAACTCTGACAGTCCCTCAGTCGGAAGCAGCATTTGCACATGCAATGCTGGCTCCTCCACGGGCCCAGATGGTGACTCATGCGAAATCTGCCGAGCTGGTACGTACAAGGAAGACTTGGGAGATTTGGAGTGCATAGAATGCGATGCCGGGAAATATTCAATTTTGATGGGAGCTACGGCAATCAATTCTTGCAAGCCCTGCCTTGCTGGAACGTACTCATCGACCATGGGCGCACCATCACAAGCAAGTTGCTTGCTCTGTGAAAAGGGTAGGTACTCTTCAATAGTGGGAGCATCGTCAAGCATGCAGTGTGAGAAATGTGTCGCGGGCAAATACTCTCCAGCATCAGGCGCGACATCAGTTGAAACGTGTGTCAGTTGTTTAAGGGGCAAGTATTCAAGTGTTTCAGGAGAATCAAGTCCAAATACATGCACGGATTGTGCCGCTGACACATATTCAACGGTGATGGCATCAAACACAGATGCCAACTGTCAAAGCTGTCTTGAAGGAAAGCTGTCTGCAGCTGGAAGTGATGCCGAGAACGACTGTAAGGATAAATCAGGCCCCTGCTCCAAAGGGTACACTGGTGAGGCTGGAGACTGTACAAAGTGTACGCCCGGAACCTTTAAATCCACCACGGGTAATTCACTGTGTGAGCTATGCCCGCCCAATTCCGACAGTCTCGAAGGAAGCCGCACATGCACATGTAATGATGGATATGTCGGCCCAGATGGTGGTCCATGCGAATCAGACATGCCACAAACCACTGTGCCACAAACCACCGATCTGATGACTACTCCAGCGCCACCTATTGTGGAACAGAGCTCAATCCTTGTTTCATCGCCTGCACCGATACCTGGAGAGCCTGATATTCAGCCTCCTGGTGGCAAGTTTGTTGGATATGTGGAGATCAAGATTGTGGCGTTTTTCGGTGTGGTAGACTTGAGTGTAAGCACAAAAGTGGAAGAACTAACATGCGAAGGCGCATTATCAGAAAGCCCAGTCACTATGGTCGTCCTCCAAAATTCCACTGCGAAGGCAATTTCGTGTGCCGATGGGATTGCATCGGTGGTGGCAAGTGAAATTTATGTCATTACACCAGGACCCATCGTGGAGGTTACTTTCAAAATTGAAGGGCCGTTGTCTGCAGCTGACATGGATGATGCCACCCGGACCACTTTCTTGAAATCATTTGCTGGAGTGCTCAGGCTTTCGAGTGAACGTATGAGCCTGTCAATCGGAGATGCCCGACGAAGATTGTTGGCTGTTGATCTCACGATCAGTATATTGGCCAACTCTTTAGCTTCGGCTGCAGAGATAAAGGCAAATGTGGAGAGCGCAGACTTGAGTACTGTTGAGCTCCCCGATGGTGCTACAATTGGAAGTATTAGCGTTGTTGTTAAGGATCCCAAACAAAAAATTGCCCAGGATCCCACACCAGAAACTCCCAATAGATCAATCGTCGCAATTATCGCTGTTGCCATCGGTGCTTTCGTGGCGGTGAGCTTAGGTGCCGCGTTTATTTTCTTTTATCTTCGGAGAAAAATCGTCCGAGAGAAGGAGCTTTCAGCGAAACTTCTGCTTCCAGTGCAACCTGCATCAGTGCCACCTGTCACGGTTTTGCCTTCGCCTAGTAAGGCGCTCGCTGTCACTGGGAAAGAGGCAGCACCCAAAATTATTGAGGAAAGCGCAGAGCCAAACTGGTCAGACTTGTCAGAGGCGTTGAATTCAATGAGGTTCCTGTCTTCAGATTTGGTATCAGCTGCCTACGCGGTGCCAGAGCCAATTGAACCAGGCATCGAGGGGGATGCCTTGTTCAATCGTGAAAAGTTCCAGTCGAATAGTAGTGTGTCGATCCTTTCGATGGACCAGAATGAAGTAGAAGAAAGGATCATGTTTTCGGAAGTATCTTCTATCCCTACTACGCCGGGCTATCGATCCAGTGTCGACGTCCGATCTGCTGGCAGGGCGGAACTGGCTCGAATGAGAGGAACAGAGGGGTGGGTTCCGACGAACATCTCCACGAAACCTCCAAGCTCTGGATGGGGACTTGAGCTGCTTCTTCCAACTATTGCTTGGCCACAGGATCAATCTGATGCTGCACTAGTGCTGCCTGCATCTCATCAGCCAGACTCGCTTACCTCTCCTAGGGAAATTTCGATTGATTTCCCCGAAGCCCAACCAGCATACCGCCCAGTTCCTCCATCGCCAGATACGGTGGCGCCGCAGTCATCGCAGTTTGGCACTGCAGCGACAGTCAGTTCTGGCCATTCTGTGGCCAAGGATCGGTTCAAGGCCAACTTGGCCAAACTTAAAACATTTCAAGACAAGTAAACGCTGCCTGAGAATTTGTTCGTACCTGTTCAGCATGGACTGGCTCAACATGATTTATCACTGGCAACAGAGTTTGTGC
>Ga0138264_1223990_pt1 | contig 16094 bp, 3 predicted proteins | sample RNAICE20151115_FD_105273 | JGI IMG/M metagenome (GOLD analysis project Ga0138264, IMG submission 105273) | Metatranscriptomics of polar marine prokaryotic and eukaryotic communities from Arthur Harbor ice station, Antarctica -... | ecosystem: Environmental > Aquatic > Marine > Unclassified...
CACCACCACCACCACCACCACCACCATTAGCATCATCACCTCCACCTCCTCCGCCTGAAGCTGGGCAGGTTTTGTGAGAGTAGCCAACCAAAATGCCGGCAGCGTTGAGATGCTGCTTGCGAATGTCCTTGGTTGTAATCAAATTCCACACTTCATACAAAATCCCCGGGGGGCGCCTGTGCCATTTTCAGCTTCCGTGTGTCCGTTTTCTACCACTGAAAAGACTAAGTCGCTGCTAAGCACTGCCGTGGAGGACACTTCGGACGGCACTTCCGAGGACGGCGGCGTGAAATCAACATTTACACTTTGCCTCGTACTGATATTGTTTTGCCCTTTTGCCACTTGTTTGCTCTCTGTGCCTAAACCGTTGAGACGGACTGTGACTGTTTTGGTGATAGGCTCCTGAGTATTTTGGGTGGTCGGTTTTTTGGTTTGGCCTTGGCCCACAAGCATGGCCGTCTCACGGTGTCTCTCGTCTGCAGAAAACTGAATTGATGGTTGCTGAGAAACATGATGATCTGCATCTATTTGGCGATTCGGTACTTCGGATTCAGAAGGTTTTTGCAGGAAAAACCTTGAAAACTCTTGGCGAGATATTTCTTGAGACCCATCGGCATCAATGGCTTGAAAGATTTCAGAAACCCGGTCTTGTGTATACCCGCTCTTCTTCAAACCTGCAAGTAGCTCGTCTCTCGAAACTGTTCCCGATTGATTCGTGTCGATCTTATCAAAGAGACTGTCCACCTCATTACGGCGCATTGCCGAATGTGCGGCATGATAAGGGTCGTCTGAGTGCAAGCCACCAAGCTCATCGTCGCTGTTGTAGGCATCATCGTCTGGCTCTTGTTCCGTTTCATCCTCTTCTTTCTTTTTCAGGCCAAGCAACACACAGATCGGGCCAAGGCAGCACATTACACCAGCAATAATTTGAAAGGGAATATTTCCAAGCCCTTCCATGTCAGCGAACGGAAGTGCGACGACGAAAATGTTGATGAACATCACAAGGTAGCGCATCAGCACTTGGTCGATCCCCTCCGGGTCTATGTCTGGGTCGCCATCGTTCGCCATGGAGAGCAGACCGTAAAACAGCGTGGCAAGCGTGCCGATAAAGGCAAAAACGGCCATGTTGTTGAGTTGAACAGTGCTGTATGGCTGGGCTTTTTGCACATACATTGTTACCAAAAAGGTGACAATGAAAGCGGCGGCCACCTGGAGCGGCTTGCCTTCATAAATAAACAGCAGCATCGCTACCATAAGAAGTTTCCGGAACGTCTCAAATAGCTCAAACTTCCACGCATTTGGCCTATAGGCGCAAAATAGGGAGCCTATCTCGCGCACGGCCAGTTTTTTGTCTTCCTCTTCACCATCCCATGCATAGGCGGCAACGCCAGCACACCAGACTTGACCAATGCCAGAATTCTTTGTGCGAGCTCGTGTTTCATACCTTCCTTATCCAAGTGCTCTACCCTTTCCTCCGCACCCATTTTCATCCGTTCCTTTTTGCTGGGACGTTTTTTCTTCTTACTGCCACCGGCGGGCTGATGGGGCGGATCGGTCTGCACTTCTGCTGCCTCTTGCTGGTGTGCGGGTTCAACTATGGTTTGGGCGTTTGATGGTTCCTCCCCTGCTTCGAGGTCTGCAAAGACGTCATCAGGCTCAATCTCTTTGGATGCCTCTGGAGTCTCTTCCTGCAGGGAATCCATGAGAGAGAATTCAGGTGCCTCGAGTTCGCCCCTGTCGCACTTGAACTCGTGTCTAATTAGAAGTTTCATCTGGGCACTCGTAAGCATGTTCATCTTGGTGTCAGGGCCTTTGAATTCTTTAGTTGACTGGCCGACTTTCTCCACAACGTCTGCAACAAGCTTGCGAAATTTGTGCAGGTCCAAGTCTTGAGTGACCTCCATGTGCTTAGTGACATCAAGGAGTAATTCCTTAAATTTCTTGTTGCGATCCTTGGGATTGACTGTCTTGAGATCCTCCAAAACGATGCGATTGCCGTTGCTAAGAAGGCGGAAATATGTTTGTATTTTCTCGTCCGACCACAAAATAGCGGCCAGGTTTTTGAGACAGACCTCGCACGTCTCCCCCATGTACATCTGAATCATCACTGACAGGCCACTTTGAATGGTTTTTCGAGTGGCTATTTGGGGGATCCGATACGCCTTGAGTATGAGCCAGAGTAAGACTGGGATGCCCAGAGGGTATATGAACACAAACGCAAGTGTGTATAAATATAGGAAATTATCCCCGTCTTCGCGTCCATAAGGGCATACAATGCTGACGTCAGACACAATCAGAGCGCCAATGGGAGGGCCAAAGTCCCTGCACTGAAGGCCCTTGAGTACAACCATACTCACCATGGGGTAAATCAAGAACGAGAAAAAGCAGATGTTATTCATCATAGTCCTCCTTGCAGCTTCGTACCTTGACTTCCAAGGACTTTCGCTGAGCCTTTTGCGGCCAAGGAATATATTCGCAAGAATGCAGGGCAGTATGATCAGTAGGTACAAACACAACGGCCCAATGGTATAACTCAGTAGCTTCATCTTGTAGCTTGTCCCCATAAGGATACAACTGAGGCCAGGTAACGTCATTACGCTAAAATTGACGTTCTCAGACATGAGCATCAGGTCGATAATAAATTGGGGCCACTTGACGTTGAAAGACAGGAAACCGCTGACGACTTGGTAGAAGGAGACGACGACCTTGAACATGGCTGTGGCGCCATCGCCTTCAAACAGCTCTGCGGGCAAGCAATCTTCGACTGTCTCCTTGCCAGCAGCCAGACAGTCCGTAATAGTCTCAAGTGTGCCCATTAAGCCGTCCACCGCCCCCGTAGCAGCATCATTAGATTCCATAGCACCACCTGCGTTGGCAGCAAATAGGCCCGCAATCTTGGCTATGAAGCCTTGAACCATGGGTAACAGCGATTTACAGCACAGAACTACCCATCCCAACAAAATGCCCAAACAAACCACAACCAAAGCGATCATGCGCAACTGGTCCATATCAACGTCCGATTCACACTTCTCACACTTTACACCGGACAGGGCATGACCAGGCAGGCATAAGCTGCAGAGCACGCCCATGCTACCCTCAAGACATGAGTTATTTTCTAGACAATAGCCAGGCGAACACGCAAAAACACGCAATAGCGTCATGTTCATGTAAGGGTTTTCTTCGACGTCTTGCTCCTCTTCTTCTTCCTCTTCCTCGGTGGCATTCGTGCTGTCAGCACCATCTGTGTCATCCTGAAGTAGCCGGCGCCTAAACAGGTGGGGGGCTTGCTCCAGGAGAAGACGACGGCCTTCGCGCCTTGCATCACGCAGATGCTGACGGCCACTTTCAATGGTCTGCCTCTCCAAGTCCCAACCCCTCAAGTCACCACGCCATAGGTTCTGCTTTGGCCCGTCCTCAACTTGCTCCTGGTCAGCACTTCTCCTCGAAGGTTTGAAACCGTTCCATTTCGACGATCTGTGCGGAAAGACATTGCGCCAAAATTCGTCGCTGTTTTGTATATCCGCGCCTCCATTGCAAATACCTCCATCGGGGCAGGGTATGCACCGTTGTTTTGCTGCCCCGGGAAATTCCTCAGCCAGGAACGGCTCTCCTTCGTCCGGATAATACTTTGCGATATCGGTACTGTACATTGTTTTTTCGCACCTGACGCATTCATCTCCTTCGTAATAGGGTGTTGTAACTCCTGGTTCGCCCTCATGACGCACGATAATGTAGCCGGGTGGACATTCTGTAACTCTTTTTCGACGACCGTCCGGGGTATAAACAATGTCCCACTCGGTGCCAGGAACGACGGAATCAAAGGTATCTGGATCCGGGCAGTCGGAACCTTTTGGACACTTCATGCAATCTCGAGGAAAGCAGATTCCAAGTTTTGTATTGCAACCCTGATCGAAGTCAAGCGTGTAGGTTTTGGGCAAGCACACAGTGCACTCCTGATCTTCTATCGTCGAGTTTACCAGCAGAGTGCCTGGGCCGCATACTCTCAGCAAGTATAGCCCATCAACCTCTTCCCATACTTCCCCTGGCCTCTTCTTGTCCTTCTCCTCCGGGGCAACAGGTTCAGCGACTGATATGGCTACCGATATATTATGACTGGCCTTCAATTGTGCCGACAAGCCAGCAGCCATGGCCGCCGTATCTGATAGAGCTGTCATAGTGGCAGCAATTGATTCTTCGCTGCCAGCGATCGTGAACATCACTTGGGCACGACGGCTGTTACCATCGAGCTGAATCATGGCCACGTCGATTCCAAGCATGTCAGCAAGAGCCTGAAGAGCAAGCTCCTCGGGGTCGCCAGATCCTGGTGGAAACTCTGGGAGAGTCATTGATGACTGCACCGCCTTGGAATCAAAGATAGGTGGTGCGCCGTTGGGACATACAGCAGATTTTGGGCACTTTGTGCACGTGGCGGTGTGGTCATTGGAGTCAACAATGTAGTAGTTTTCTTTGCACTTTTCGCACTTCTGTATGTGCAGAGAGGCGTTTTGTTTGTTGTGTCCGGTCGGGCAAGTGTCGAGGATGAATTCGTCCGTCTTCGCATGGCGATACCACTCACCAGGAATGCTGGTGCAGCGAGAGCAATGAATGCAGCCATTGACATCAGATTCACCCGGATATCTTTGGCCCTCGGTCTTGCGTAGCGCACAAGTGAAATCAGCGCACATAGCTCCTTCAGCACATTTCTCGCACGTGAATTTCGTTTCTCGTTCTCCCGAGACAGGGTCAATACGCAACGCCGAATAGAACTGTTACTTGCAGTGGCATTCGTCTAACCCTGTTCTCCCCTCCAGACCCAAAGTGGTTGCTTCAATCGGACATGGTTGGCAGTTGACCTGTGTCTTAGCGTTTGTATCTGGATTGAAGGTGTCCTTGGGACAATATCTACATGCTTGAGTGCCAATGATGTCTTTGTACTTTCCTGCCGCACACTGTGTACACTCTTCACAGACTTCCAGTGTGCATTCTTCTCCCTCAATACACTCGTCGCATTTTTGCAGCTCCCATTCGTCAGCCGCCAGCAAACCATTGTCGGGGCTGATTCTTCTATAACCAGTGGGACATGTCTTTAGCTTGTAGACGCCATCCTGAGGCGTCCACACCGAATCTGGCACTACTTTGATTACCACATTGTCACCCCGGCATTCAAGGCCTGGAGGGCACTTTTCGCACTTGTCTGCGTCGGGATCTATGATGTATTGATTGTCAAGGCATTTGTGGCACCTTCCTTCGTCATGTGTGTTATTCATCGTCTGATAGCCGGCTGGGCAACTTATAAGATGAAAGACTTCATTTCGAAGATATGCGTTTGAGCGTTCCCAAATTCCGACGATCGGGACAAGAGCGCGTCTGGAGGCATCGGGACACTTCCAAAGACCTGAACGAGGACCATGAACAGTGGCATTTGAGTTGAGGGCACAGGATCTTCCAAAATTACAGCCTGCTCCCACAGGACACAGCGAGCATACCGATCCGGACATGTAAAACGCTTCAGCACAAATGCATGTTGTAATAGCGATTTGCGCATTGTTGCCTCGAGTATCAGCTCCTTCTGGGCAAGGTAAACAGTCACCCAGGTTTCTTGCTCCTTGAGTCGTTCGGTAGGTATCAGCTGGGCATGGTGTGCATGCAATAGGCCCTTTCACTGATTTGTAAAAGCCAGCAGGACATGCGGTGCACTTAACACACGGTGGGGTAATGCATTCCATGCCTTTGTCGCACGGCACACACTTTTGTAACTCAGGCTTGAAGACGCCATCCATTCCATTGTATATCTGATATCCAAAAGGACAGCTCTGCAGTCTAAAAATGGGGCCATTTGCGGTCCAATTGCCTTTTTCTACGCCTTCGATTTTGCCAGACGGCAATTCTACAATGTCAACTGTGTCATCGCCATCACATGTCAAACCTGGCGGGCACTCGTAGCATGCATCACTGGGGACGTTGCTGATAATCTTGTAATAAGCTTTATCGCAGAGGCAATTCCTCCAGGATGTCTGCGCTTTGTTGCCGCCTGTATTCGACCCGGCGACGCAATCTTGGCAGTTTACAAGCTCTCGCGCACCAGGATCCTCACGGTATGTGTTGGCAGGGCATAGCTGGCACGATTCTGTTGACTTGGCTGATTTAAACTTGCCGGGAGCACATTGCACGCAGGTTGTACACGGCGGTGTGGTGCATTCCGCGCCTTTATCGCACATGTCGCACTGTTGGAGTTCTTCATTGAAAACACCGTCATTCCCATTATAAACAGCCATGCCATATGGACAAGTGTCGAGCTTGAAAATGGGTCCTTGTATTTGCCAAACGGATTCGTTCACTACCTTTGTCATTGATTCATCGCCATAACATGTCAACCCAGGGGGGCACACCTGGCATTCGTCTGTTATTATGTCGTATACCAACCTATAGAAAATGTCATCGCAAAGACAACTCTTCCAATGGGTCTGCCCTTTTTGGCCTTTCGTGCCGGACTTGGGGAGACAATCTTGGCAGTTGACTAGCTCTCTTGCTCCTGGAAGCATCCTGTATGTATTGGGAGGGCAGGCTTGGCAAGGTTCCGTTGACCTGGCAGATTTGAATGTTCCAGGTGCGCATAACGTGCACACCTCGCATTCAGCAAAGTTGCACTCTTCTCCCTTGTCGCACATTTCGCAGATTTGAAGGTCATGATCGAATACAGAGGGATCCTGTACACTTGCATTGATTTTTTTGTAGCCTGTTGGACAGACGGTGAGTTTGTATAGGTCGTTCGTTACATTCCACACACCCGTTCCAAACGCAACCTCGTCTGAGCCTGCAATACAGTCGCCTCCCGCCGGACACTGAAGGCAAGATGGATCATGGAATAGAGCACTTACTATGGGTGCTGATGGGGGGCGGCTCAGCGGACTCAACGAGTACGTCCCTGGTTTGCAAATTGCGCATCTCCCTGTCCGATACTGCAAATCAGCACTGCCGAAGAGACTGAGAATTGATCCTGGAAGACAGACACGTTTTCCAGCATGAAACTCAACGGAAAAGATAGTCGATGTCATCCAGCGTGAGGAAACGATGTCCTTGCCCTGGATGAAAATTTGTGGCTGTCGCAACATGGTCGTGATGCCGTCACCGTCTGCAGACACTTTTGTGTAGCTCGGTGTAAGCGATATTTCAAATGTGCCTTCTCCTAATGTGAGCTCACTGAACTTCTGGCCCGCAAGCGTGGCAGACGGGTCCGGAAACACGCTTCCGTGCAAGCTCGTCAGCACCGAGATACCAGACTGCGAATCGCTGGTTATTTTTTGATTGTACTGGTCTTTCTTTTTTACTTTCAGATGGAAAACAGTGCCGGCATATGCTTTGTTTGTTGGTGACGGTACGTCTTCTACCAACAGATAACTGTATTCAGTGCCCACGCAAGCTCCATAATGTGCGGTATTGTTGCGATTTAAAAATCCACATATCCCAGTCGCGTGGTCGCCCAATCCGAGATACACGCCCGTGTTTGTGGACATGAGATGTCTTCTGGATGTAGAAACACGCCCATCCCTGGCTTTTTGGAAGGCTGAAATGATAGGTGTTCTCATTTGACGGGGACTTGATTTACTCGTATCATCGTAGAGGTGATTACGGCTGCTAACAAAGGACACTGTCGACCCCTTGGATTTGATTGACGGTTGGCTTCGGGTTGACATCAAACGACGGCTAGACTGTCCTACAAGGCACAGCCATTCCTCCTTGCTTCTATTGAAAACGGGCAACGAGTTTGCAGGGCACGGCTCACAAAGAAAAAGCTCATGAAATCCTCGGTCTGATCCCGCACGGTAAAAGCCCGGATCACACTTACAGGTCGAAATATTACTGTTTGCACCGGCTAATGAGTTGGAATTTGCAGGACATGCCGAACAGTTAGAATTAATAGGAGGAGCAGGTTTCGCGGCGTCGTTGCACGTTTTGGCGACCCAACAGAACTTGTCTTTAGCGCACTCGTTCGTAGTCGCGCTGGTGTCACACTTGCAAGCGCTAGTGATGGCGGTAGTATCAGAGGCCGTGCAATCCGTGGTGCTGCTGCCTCCGCCTCCGCCGCCTCCGCCGCCTCCGCCGCCTCCGCCGCCACTCCGCCGATTGCTCCTCCTCCTTCCTGCTCCTCCTGAAGACGGAGTATCATCTTCGAGGAGCAATCGGCGGGATGAGGATGCCCCATCTCCTTCCGCCCAATAATCCAGCCCGTTACAAACCTCTCCGTTGCAATATAAACCGTTACAGCCACATCCCACGCTTGACGTGCATAACGTGCATGTCACTGTGCTGTGATCCATGTAGTAGCTGACAGGGCACTTGCAAGCAGAGAGACCTGGGGGGTCACCACTGTTGGACGTTGACAAACGAGGACATGCCACGCACTGGCCTGAAGATGTCCTCCAGTACCCAGCATTACATTCGCAATCTCCTCCCGCCTCTGAGACAGAGTTTTCTATGCAAGCAACGCAGATGTGCATTATTCTATACAAGGCATCATCGAAGCTTTCCTCCTTGTAAAAGCCAGCATCGCACGTACATGAAGCAGGATCAGAGCTTCCAGACACTGAAGTGGAGCTGTCAGGGCATGCCTCGCAGCCGCCGGGGTTCCGTGGGTCTCCAAAGTAGTTTTCTTTACATGGACACTCTCCTGAGGCGGTGCATTCTGTGCATGTTGAATACCCGTCTCCGGTGAATCCTTCATTGCACACGCAGCCCTGAGCCGAGCTCCCTTGGGCTGATTTTGAATCTGCATGGCAATCATTGCAAAACTGTGCTCGTCCGTTTGAGAAGGTGCTGGCTGGACAAATGTTGCAAGAGGTGCTTGCGTTGTCGTTGGCATAGGTCCCGGCTGGGCAGGTACAGAACTCCTGCAAACTGGCTGTAAGTGCCCAGTGGACAGCTAGTGCAATTTGATATTGTAATGTGGTCTGTGAAGGGCTTGTATTTCCCGCGCGGGCACAAACTGCACACAGTTTGATTTATGTTGATTGAATATTTGCCGGGAGTACATACGCCAGTGCAATCCAACAGGGAAGTCGAGCCAGTGTGGAGGGTGATTGACAGATCGGTTGGGCATCGGATGCACACCGAGTCTGATGTCGCACCGATTGCCGCGGAGTATGTGCCCGCAGGACAATTCATACATGTGTGGAAGCCCTGTCCGGTTGCGTTGCCCGAGGAAGCATAGGTGCCAGGTTCACACGCAGAGCAGCTCGTCTGACCCACACGGGTAGTGTAATATCCAGCTGCACATTCAAGGCAAGTAATATTTGAGGTCGCCTTTCGATTGGTAGGGGAGTATTTTCCAGTATCACAGTTTAGGCAGTCGTTTGAGTCTTTCCCTGCATTGTTGGGATGTTTGGAGTATTTGCCAACTGGGCATTCTTTACATCTAGTGGAGCCTGGATTTGAATACGTCCCGTTCCCACAACTTAAGCACACAGACGAAGATGTGGCCCCAGTTTCTGTCCCATAAGTCCCGCCTTCGCACTTTGTACACACATCAGAGGTCTGTCCTACAGAAGATCCGGTATTCGCGTAGTATCCTGGGCTACACAGGACACAAAACGACTGTCCAGCCTTGCTCTGAAAAGAGCCTGCGACACACGACCGGCAAGAGGACTTGCCTTTCTCGTCTTCGAATTTACCCTTTTGACATAATGTGCATTCGATATCGCCATTGTTTTCCGAAAACGATCCTTCTGAACAAGTCATGCAGTATCCGCTTCCAGTGTTTTTCTTGTACCTGCCTTTGACACACTGATTGCACAGTGCATTTTGTCCTTGACCGCTCCCTCCATAGCCTGACAGGCACACACACAGCCTTTCAGAAACAGATCCTATTTCCTCGGTGGAAGTTTGGGCGGGACAGACTGTGCATTCCTGGTCAGAAATGGTTTGCTTGAACTGACCGACAACACACAAGGTGCAGATCTTGCTGGAGCCAGAACCAGAACTTGCATAACCCGGCGAACACTTACAGTCGTCAATCATGGTCCTGCTCGAGCTGTATTCGGATTTTGGCAGAATAGTGTTCATGTTTTCGGGGCACGCCAGGCACCAACTTGTGTTGAAGGCATAGGTTCCAGCAGGACAGGAAACATAGCAGGCGGAAGCGGTTGTCGACCCCAAAGGAGAGGCCTGATCGCGATATGGGCATTCTACACACGTTGAAGAACCGTCAGAATCTTGATATTTGCCTGACCCACAGCTTTGGCAGTCGTCAACATTGCCGACGTTACCTGGTGCACAGCACTCGTCGACTGTGCTGCCAGATCTGTCAGAGTATTTCCCTGCAGGGCACTCAGAGCAATCGGAATTGTAGTCAGGAGCAGCCGTACACGTGTCCGTTACGGCAGAACACACGGAAGTGGACGCGGAAGTTTTGAAAGTTCCTGGAAGACAACCGGTACAAGATGACTGTCCTGCAGGCATATGATCTCTCACACCACCTCCGCACACACAGCATTCTAGAATGTTCTCCGCAAAGCATTGAAGTTGGGTGGTTACAAAGCTGCAATCTCTCTCGATGATTATGTCACCGGTCTTCTTGCCATCCTTGCAGAGCTGGTTCGCCTGCTTGCCTTTGGGGCAAGCAACACAGTCAGAGGATGCAGTAGATGTTGAGTATTTGCCCACGTCACAGGCTTTGCACTCGGTTCCATCAACTCTCCATCCTGGTTTGCATATGCAGTCCGAGGGATCATACGAGCCCGTCTCTGAAGTAGTAGTACCAGGATGGTAATCGTTGCAATCGTAACACGCCTCGAACCCACTTGCTGTGGTGTTGTAGTACTTGCCAGTAGGACATAGTACACACGTTTCAGAGATAGGATCATATTGCGTCCCCTTCGAACAGAATCCAACGCAATCTTGTTCTCGTGCTGCGCCGACAATGCCGTCTCCGCTAGCGCATTTCTTGCATTTTCCTACTCCAGTGTCAACATCGTTGAAGGTCCCCGGCGTACAAAAGGAGCAAGACGTTGCCAATGATGTTGGCCTTCCGCATAAACAACAATGCTCTTCGAATGATTTTGAGTCGTAGCCTGATCCAATGGTCGCTTCGTATCCGCCAGCGGCTTCAATGGTCGCATCCCACCAGCCGGCTGCATAATTGTCTAAATCCTGACAAGTCGCTGCATCATTACCAGCAGCATTTTTTTTGCAGTCCATAGTATAAAGTTTACCACTGCCAAAACCCAATAGGCTTCTTCGCCTACGATCTACGTATTTCGTAGGTGGACCTGTCGAGTCCTTGCAGGAACCTGCTGAATACGTTCCAGCACCGCAGACCAAACAATCAGCGCTGTCAGGGTTTTCAGAGTACTTGCCCTCCCCACATTCGAGACAGCCGTCGCCGTCTACCTTCGTTCCGGGTCGGCATTTACAATCGTCCTCAGATTTAGATCCCATGCTAGTGGTTACGCCTCGACCTCGGTCTCCACGCTTAAAGGTCCAATCGTCGTAACCTTTAGCGTAGTGCAGTGAGCCGTCCGACGCATATGGACATTTTTTACACTCCATACTTCCCTCCTCATCCATGTATTGGCCAACTTCGCAATCAGCACAGCCGCTCGCAACATATCCAGACATAAATTTCCCCTTTTCGCATAGCGCGCAGGGCGATGGACCGCCTTTGCTGTACTTGCCAGGCACGCACTTCAAGCATCCAGAGGAAAGGTCTCCGCGAGATCCCGGAGAACAAAAACAGTCCTCCGGCTCGTCAGAGCCCGGCGATGACGTAAATCCAACAGGACAGGGCTTGCAATACGTCGCAGCAGGAAGGTACGCATACGTTCCTCCTGGGCATATCAGGCAATCGTCCATGCCTTTCGTACCTTTGAATTTTCCAGCATCACACATCACACAGACACCGTCTTGTCCTGTGACATGGCCGGCTACGCACACACAATCGCCGGATGAAGAGCTGCCCGACACGAAGGTAGAAGAATCCAGAGGGCATTCTGCGCAAGTTCCAGACGAGGAAGCCCCAACAGCAGTTGAATATTTGCCAACGTCACACTGGATACACGATGATGATCCGGTTGATTCGGAGAAGGAACCCGGGCAGCAAGGTGTGCACGGCTGAATACCACTCTCATTCTTGAAGAACCCGACAGCGCACGGCAGGCAAGAACTCCACTCTCCCTGAAAACCAGGCTCGCACAAGACTGCGACGCTCGGGGATTGACCGGCCCAAACCAGCACCCCTCCACCTCCGGAATTCGCGCTGTTATTCTTGACAACCTCACCGGGGCTTATTTTCACCCCGAATACGAGGACAGCATCAACGTGTGCCAGACCAAGACCTCCGCCCCCGAACTCCCCCCCCGCAATGTTGCTGCCAAAAACGCAGTACTCCAAGGAGAGCGAACCCCGGTTGACATATACAGCGCCACCATTTCCAGCGGACTTGCACTGCCGAAACTCAGAGCCCCAAATAAAGACAGATGAGAAAAGGGCAGGCATGGGCAAGGCAACAAAGATGTTGGCCCAGATCGCCCCTCCATCTCGTATGCCAGTACATTGCTCGAAATGGCTCGAAAACACGTGCAATGTAGAACCGTATATAGCGATTGCCCCGCCACTACCAAGGCTCTGAGACTTTCGAACAGTCACGCCATCCATAACAACAAGAGCATTGTCCCAGGCTCGGACAAGGCCTCCGCTTGCCGCAGAAGAGCATTTTTCGATCGTACTATGGGAGACAGAGAGGATGGCGCCACTTGAGACGTCAAATGTCGGTTCAGGCTTGTTATCTATGGCCTCATCACAAACGAGATGCAGTGATTCGAGAGTGATGTTGTCACAACCCTGTTGTCGATCACACTTGAACATCGACCGCCACCACGTTACTCTGCCTTTAAGTTTGATAGTGCAAGGGTAAACAGGAGCCTCCATAGGCTTGCAGAGCGTTATGATGCCCGTCAAACCCAGAGCATCAAAGGGTTTGTCGATATCATCATTTCCAATTGTCGTGTCTTCATCATAAATCTGAAGAAATTCATATTGGGTCTTGGGGAGGGTTACATCATCACGTGGCAAGGGCACCTGATAGAAGTCAACTAACCCTGCCGCGGAGCCTTCGCCGCCAACAATGAAAAGATCTCCTGAGGTGTCGCAGAATATCCCCATGCCGAACCGTGCCGGTGGCGACTGTCCTTTCAGGACAGCCGAAATCTCTACCCATGTGTTTAAAATCGTCTTATATTCCCAAACGTCTGAAAGAATATTTCCAAAGTCATCGCTTCCTCCCAAGAGGAAAAGTGAGTTGGAGCGTGGGCCGCGCCCACTGGCGAAGCCAGGGAAGCAGCGCGCCTTCGGCGTCTTCCCTGCGCTCATCACGGGATTCCATTGGGATTGAAGAGGATCAAAGACATAATGCACATCAATTCGCGGAGTGCAAGCACGAAAAGGGAGCGTCTGTGTCCCCGCATCAATCTGCCCCCAGTCAAACACGCCGCCACCGAAAAGGTGAACTTTACCATCGTTGTTCGAAACCAGCCCATGACCCATGCGGCCAGAGGGAGAGGGGCCTTCGGTCTCAAGGTTTGTCCAGCTGCCCACGTAAGTATATCCATTGGGAGCGTATGCTTGGGTCAACATCAAAATCCACGTGTCACTAAGTTCAGGCAATCGCTTGACTGTGAATCCACCGGAGAGGAGAAATGAAGTGTCGCTGTTTGGTAGCGCTGAAAATCCGAAAAACGAACGTCCGGCGGGCTTTGTCAAGCCAACATCGATTATAGACCAAAATGGCGTGCCCATAGGGAGTACAATCTTTTTGCTGTGGAACCAGAGGTCATTCTTTGCGGTCACTACACCGACGAAGTTTCCAGATATGACATCCCGATTGTCTAGAATAAACTTATCCTGAGCATCCGTTTTGAGCTCACTCCCATACGCATGGTTGAGGTTTCCAGATGTGCCACCAAACACTATTAAGTCACCGTCGGGGCCTGGCGCCATGCCATGTCCGTACCGGAATGTTGGATTGGTAGATACAGCCTGGGGAAAGCCTGGGGTACAGATTCCGTACGAGGAGCCTGGGGTTGGAAATGCGCAATAAGACGAATGCATGTCTGCGATTGACGATGAGCCTTTGCATGTGTCTTTCATAGAGCAAACTGCGCCATCGTCTACCTCTACAATTGCCAGGTTTTCAATGTCTGTGAATCTTCCGCTATCCAGGTCCAACTCCATGAATTTGCCCGTGCCCCCGGGCACTTTAGAACCAAAGTCGTCCGTTTCATCCGTACAATCCACATCTGGGCACATTATCAATTCCGGAGATATACGGCATGGGTCAATGTTCCCTTTATCCCACATGCCCAAATCAGACAACCTCTTATATTCATCATCTTCATAAAACCTGGTTGGGCCTATGGGGTAACCCGGACACTGGTTACCCCATGAATTTCCATCTTGAAAACCTCCACCACATACCACAAACTTGCCCGTGGCCTCTATAAAGGCAGAGGCGAAGAAGCTGGTGGCTGCTTTTGGTGTAACACTCACGTCCCGCCCTTGAATATATCCATTGTTTCGCACCCATTTGGTACTTGCAGAAGTTGAATCGTACTGCCACCAGTCCCCTGTTACAGGATGCAGCAAAAGCATGTTCCCTGTTGCAGGGTCTGACTGGAGAGCAAAGGAGCTTGCGGGTTCTGGACCGTAAAATTGCCTGCAGGCTACATCTGTTTTTGCGCACCCTGCGGTAGCAGAGGCGCCTGTAGAGGAGAGAATCTGTGGTTCTATCTCTCCCGGGCTGAGGTCTATTTTGACAAAGTTCGCGTAATACCATGTTGGCTCTTTTTCAGGTTTTATGCATTCTGTTTCGGTTGGCATTCCGGGCATTCCTGTTAGCTCTTCGACATCATCTGTCGTGTCAAAGACCACCATATTTCCGCCCAAAAGGTAAAGATAACCATCTACAGCCGAGGATAGACCTAAACCAGAAAGGCCAATGTAATTGTCACAAAACGTAGCGGCGGGTGTCCCAGGCTTGACTTCAACTTTGCCAGCGCAAACCGGTGCATAGAGGCTCTTCACTCGAATTTTCCACGTGATGTCTGCTAAGTCGAGTTCCCAGACGTCATCGTTACCTTTATCAGTACTGTAATCAGTATTGATAGACGGCGGTGCGATAGAAGACCATGAATATTCGCCGGCGCTGCCAACCCAAGCCCTCAATTTGCCTCCCACCATCACAATCTTGCCATGACTTCCCATTGCGAACCCCATATCGTATCTCGGAGACGGCTTGTCGCCCACCGGTGAGAGTTCAATCCATGTTTTCGTCATCGTGTCGAGCATGATCAAGTCGTCGAGCGCAACACCTGCTTCATTTCGACCGCCGAAAAGAAGAATGTTTACTTGCGACACGCCAACAAAGCCCATGGAATGTCGAGCAGAGGGATTAGGTCCATTGGCGATGACCTCAGACCATGCTAAACTCGTCAAGTCAAGCTCCCACAGATCCTTCATTGGCGCAGTTCCCGCCATTCCTATCCCGCCAAACATGTAGATCTTGTTTCTGAAGCCTTTTGCAAAGCCCATCTTGCTTCGAACTGATGGTCTCCATCCCGACAAGGCTCCAGTCACGTCGGACCACGTTCTTACTTTCGAATTGAACACGTGCACGTCGTTGGCGGGGGTTCCTTGTACATTCCCGCCGAAGATCACGAACAAGTCAGGAATGATTGCGGCGCCATATCCAGTGCGCGGCTGCGGGCGTGTTCCTCTCACCACCTGACCTTCAGGAAGCCATCCCCTGTTTTTACCAGCGTGGCACGTGTCGAGAAACAAGCAGATCAACACAAGAATGGGACGCATTCGAAATCCATTCCTTTGCATTGCAAACGAGTGGGGCTCAAAGCCACAGTCGGCCTTGGCCAACGCGGCGCGCCGCGTTGCACCGTCAGCGTGATCTCCACGCGGAGGCTCGGATTCGTCTCTCTCTGGATCACCTGGGTGCCGAGCGAGCCGGCGCCGCAGAGGCCTTTGAAGTTGTGCTCGCTGAGGCGCGTCGCCCAGTGGTGCTGGTGCTGCTCGAAGAGCGACGCCAGTCTCCC
>Ga0138264_1111022_pt1 | contig 15733 bp, 2 predicted proteins | sample RNAICE20151115_FD_105273 | JGI IMG/M metagenome (GOLD analysis project Ga0138264, IMG submission 105273) | Metatranscriptomics of polar marine prokaryotic and eukaryotic communities from Arthur Harbor ice station, Antarctica -... | ecosystem: Environmental > Aquatic > Marine > Unclassified...
CGATTTGAAACACCTGTACACGCATTCGGGCGACGATACAAGTGTCGTTCGGCGCCGCCATGAGTTACCGCGTGACGCCCTCTGGTGACCCGGAAGGGGACGACCAGGCAGGCGCAGGCGCCAGCGCTGTGCGCCCGTTCGGTGCGCTGGCCAACAGCGCGGCGCGCGGCATCGGTGCGGCCACCAGTGCTGTGCGCGGCGCCTTCGGCGGCGACGGCGACGACTTCACAATCGACCTCGGGGACGCCAACAAGAACCCGCAGATTCTCGTCGTGATCGAGGAGTTCGACCGAGCCAAAGACGGCACGGTTTGCCAGAGCGACCTCATCGCTGCAGCACAGCAGCTCCGGAAACTCCGCACGGCCGGCGCCAACCTGAACGACCCGGAGTTCCTCAAGGGCATCGCCGCGTCGAACGAGACGAACCAGGCGTCGTTCCCGCTGGCGTGCTTCCCGAAGGAGCTGCACGACACGCTTGCGGCATTCGACAAGAACCAGGACGGATTCGTGAGCGCGACTGAGATGGCGCTGTCGGCGCACCTGCTCGTGGAAGAACGGAAGAAGAAGGACGTGTTTCGCCGCTTGCTGTACGCCGCGGGCGTGCTGGTGTTCTTGCTCGTGCTCGTCAACTCAGTGCTCACCTCATGGATCGTGAACGCAGCCAAGGACACTTCCGTCCAGCCGAACGGCGGCGAAGGAGTCGTGCTCATGTCCAATGGCGGCGACCAGCAGGTCCTGGTGGCGAATGCCGCAACTGACGTCGTATCGCGGGTGATGCGCGACCGCGTCGACGGAAGTGTGGTCCAACAGGACACGATCAAGAGCTACGCGCTGTTGACTGACTTGATCATGATGCCGCTCCCTGTACTCGACAGCATCGGCAGACTCACCTTCTCGACTGCGGACGGCGAATTCCACAGCTTCTCCGGCTTCTCAGCAAAACTCTCTGCCCCCGGTGCCGCCACGCGTAAACTGACGCTGCTGACAACCGTGGCGGGGACGAGCATCGAGATCAACGCCGACAAATGCTACTTGATCACGCCAGCACTGACTGGCCAGTCGACACCAACTCGCACTCGCATTCTCGTCCCGGTGCCGACGGTGGCTTCGAGCCGCCGTCTTGCTATGCTCGAGGGCGGAGGAGAACTGGTGGACCGCTGCAACTTGGACGGGATCTGCCTCCACACCATGGACGAGATCATTCACCTGCATCATGGGTCCGAGGAGAGAGCAGGGCACCACGGCCGGGCGCTGGCGGCCTCTGAGAAGGCGGGAGGGGTGTCGTATGCCCAGTGCCAGATCGATCCGAACACGATGGCCTCCAGCAGCGGTTGGGTCTCGTGGGATGAAGAGGTCGGCGTCGGCGTCGTGCCTGTCGAGGCGGCGGCAGAGGCCGCGGCTTCTGCCGAGCCGGCGGCGCCGGCGGAGTATGACCAGCACGGCTGCTTGGTCCAGCCGGGTTTCGAGTCTTTCTCCTACCCACTGCTCGTCAGCACGTGCGTCAGCTGGCGCGAGACGGCCACGTGTAGCTTCAGCATCACCGACGGGAAGCTGGCCGTTATGCCTGGTGTGGCCACTTTGGATCGCGATGCCGAACTGGATTTGCCTTGCGCCGACGAACTTCCTGAGACACGCACCGGCTACTGCGAGTGCGGCAGTGGAAGGAAAGTCTCCGCAGGCGCCTGCGGCGTGGCCACCCCCGTCCGGTTCACGTGCGAGCAGGTGTGCGCAGCGGCAGCGGGGGAGGACGTGGTGTCATTTGCCTCGCTGGACATCGAGGGGCGTCTCCGCCGTGGCTTGGAAATGAGCCCCGGTCAAATCAACCAGTTCGTCACGGTGGGCGCGGACGCCGCAAACGGGACAACCGTCAAGCTGCGCGAAGACGTCTACCTCAGCACGCGTCTCGGGTTCCAGACCTCCAGCAAAGGCGCTGCGGCCAAGCCCGCGGTCGGCGTTTTCCCCGGCAGCGAGGTCAAGCTGCCGCCAACGGTCAAGAAGAGCGAGGTCCGGGCATGGTTCCAAGGCTCGAGCCTCTCCTCCAACGGCAAGACGTGGACCGACCTGTCCGGCAACGGCCGCGACGCAGTTGTGGTGGGCGCTTCCAACACCGCGGCGCTGAACGTCGTCCAAGCCAATGCTGTGAGCGTGGTGAGCGGCAAGAGCGACATCGGCGTCAACTTCCACGCCGATACGCTTCCGCAACCAGTGACCGTTAGCGAAGTAGGCGCTTTGCTTCTGTGGGATGCCGCAGGCACTTGTCTCAGCAGCGGAAAGGACCTATCTTCTGACCTCCGCCGGGCAAACGGCATCCCCGAGAATGCGCTCCTGACCGGGGCAGACATGGACTGGATCCGCTCCACCGAAGGTGCGTGCAAGCGGCAGAACTCGTTCTGTACGGACCAGGCAGCCGGCCAAGTGTACGAGTACAAGGATTGCGACGGCGACGGTATTCCCGACCCGACGTGTCGAACGCAAAACGGCCATATCAACGCCGTCTGGAGCAGCAACGGGTGCGTCACGTCCACCGCTGCGTGTGTCCCGGCGGGCACCGCCGGCAAGTCGAAGCGGGACTACAAGTGGTGGGCGCAACAGTGCAGCACGCTTGTGGCACAGGACACGGGTTGCGGAGAGTTCTTCGACGCGTGGCTGCCAGATTATGCCGAAATGCAGAAGCGGTACAACGCAGGCATGGAGAAGGTACGGACTTGCGTCAGCGGCGCCAGCCTCAAGTGCAAGACCTCCCTCGTGTCCGCTGTGGATGCCACAGCGCGCGGCAAGTTCCGCTACTCCGCGGACGTCCTGGGCAGCGCCCAACAGGGCAACCTCGGCGGCGCGTACAAGGGTTTCCACTACAACGCTGGCACTGCTGACGAAAGCACTGATCTGACGTACCAATTTTACTGCACCTCGGCGACCATGGTCAACTTCGAAATTGTCAGCGGCGGGCAGGCTCTGTTTCATGTATCCGTGAATGGCCAGGGCGAGGAGTATGCCGGTAGCACCGGCTGGCGGAGACTTTCCGAAGCCGCGACGGCGGGAAAATTTGTGGGAAGACGCAGACGGACCTCTTACACTGCCCCTCCCCCCCCTCCTGCTCCCACTCCTGCTCCTACCCCCGTCCCCCGCCCGCATCTCGTCTCAACGGGGGATTTCAGCGTGGGCAAGGTCCTTTCAGGCTGGAACGAACTGAAGATCCGGGCCAGCCCAGGCGCCTCGGGGACCACGGTGATGATCGGAGATGTCCGAATGGGCAACATGCACCGCACGTGCAAGTTCAAGCAGCTCAATACCTTCGTCCGCGATTTCCCCAAGGGGACCAAGAGCTGGGATGTGACCTCCAGCGGCAACGTGAACCAGCTGACCACGGTGACGGACGATGAAAGTTGGCGAAAGTACGAACCGCTCGCGTTCAAGACCATTGCCGGGACCGAGAACCCGCTCTACCTGCTGACCCAGCCAGATGCGCGCACCCCAAGCCCGCTCTGCCGCTGCCACCCGCCGAAGGCGACGTGTGCCAAGGCCGGCGAGCGTGTCGTGGCGAGCACCAAGTTCCCGGCGGTGGACCGCGGTATCGTGTGGACGGAGGACGATCAGTTCGGGGTGTACAGGATCAATACCGACTGGACGATCTTCCACGTTGCCCGTCTCGCGGGCGGCGCGGGGTCCAAGGGGCGGATCCTCGAGTCCGGTGCGGACTGGTACAGTGGATTCTCGGACGTGGCGTCTGGTGTCGCTCAGCTCGGCTCGGGCACACAGCTCTACATGCCGTACAGCCCCGACGAGACACAGAGGGAGTGTACGACTGCTGAGTTTGACGGATCGGACAGCGGGTTGAGCCACACATCGTTGGGAGAAATGGTCGGCTTCGGCAGGGAGGTCACACTTGCAGGGACTGGCTTCGTGTGCCCGCAGACGGCCAGCAAGGCCAATTGGGTGAGCCACGACGTTCGCCAATATGGGAACACGTTCTCCATTACACAGAGCGGCAGCCGAGTCACCGCTCGCCGTACCGACAGCTTGAACAGCACATGGGACATGTTGCTGAAAATCCAATGCTGCAAGCCGCTACCGACCACAGGTGTCCCCTCGGGGTCGTTTGCGCAGCCTGGCGCCCACGACGACGGCTGGGTGCTTTCCAGCTCCACCAACGGTTTTTACAGAAGCAATTTCGTCAACCGTGGCCAGGCAGTCGGGGCGATCTCGTTGCAGCCGTTGAATCTGCAGATCAACGGGGGTGGTGGTGTGAGCAGCGACTTTGAGATGGCCGAACTCATCGTCGTCGACCGCGTCCTGACTGCAGCCGAGGTGGTGGAGATGGAGACGATGCTATTCAAGCGGCTCAGCCGACTTTTCGTCCGCGGCCACTACACCCCAGAGAATTTCAAGAGCTCCTTGACGGTGGACAACTGGCTCGACAGTGGGACGTTCCTTCGCCACGCGACGTACGCCGGTACAACTGCCAAGGCGCAGTCAACATACAGCAGCGAATTGATCATCAAGGGCAAAAACACGGACACGTTGACCTTTCCCACGACACTGTTCCCTGCCAACAACGAGTACACGTCCCTACACGTGGCGCGGTACGCCTCGCAGGCCAAGGAGAACCGCGGGAAAATCTTCGCGGCGTCGAACATGGCCGACTACGCCGACGGTTTCAACGAGGGGATGACCGGCGTGTCCGACCACGGGCAAGGTCGCGTGTCAAAGGATTGGACGCCGTGCACATGGCACAACGGAGTGTGCGAGGCCTGTGCCAACTGCCTCCTGGCCGAGGCTTTCATCACAGAATCCCCGATGTTTTACACCGCCATCCCTACCTACTTGGGTGGCGGCGGGCGCGTGCAGAGCAGCAAGGGGGCATTTGACCCGGCCTACAAGTGCGCACTCTCGTTTGGTGAACAGGCGAACGCGACGGGCCGTCGTTTGGGTTGGGCGAGCGGGAGGAGGAGGACTGCGGCCCAGTCCAACGCTTACGAAGGACCCGATCCCACTGTTGTTGAGACGTTGCCGCAATAATGCATTGTTGTTGAGATGCGCGGAGCTGATTTAGGTTACGGCAACTATTTGGGGGGGGTGCTGGTCGGCTACGGCAGGAAGAACAATCTCCCATCGGCTGGCTACGTGTGCCCGACGGCGGTCAGCAAGAACAATTGGCTGGGCTCCGACACGTATGGCGACACGTTCACTGTGACGCAGAGTGTGAGCGACAACACTGTCACCGCACGCCGTACCGACGGCGACTTGACTGATGGGTGGGGCATGCATCTGCAATTCAGATGCTGCAAGGCCGCAGCTACCGCTGCCCCTGTGCCGTTGCCGGCGCCGCCGCCGCCGCCGACATGTTCTGCTGCGGCTCCGCGTTGCGTGGGGTACCAGGTTGACGCCGACGGCGTGGAGGTTTACGGCCAGTGTCTTCCGGCACGGTTGGACTGGGAAGCGCCGGACACCAACACGGCCGCGCCGACAGCGGCTCCGACGTGGGCGCCGACAACGCCGGTGCACGCGAACTGCACATTCGGCACCGTAACGGCCGCGCAGACCAATGCGCCAAGGAGCGTTTACGCAGATCCCGCAACGTGGGACAACCAAGCCGCCGCCTTATCAGTGTCCGCTTCGGAATTGAACGCTGACCAGCCCATCGTGCAGAATGTGCCCTCGACGCGCCGCCGCCGTACTACGTTCGTCGCTCCTACTCCTGCTCCCCGCAGCTGGGACGACGTTGACCCAAATTGGTGCACAACTGTGACGATGCGCGGGTGGGATGCGGGCCTGGCAAGCAATGGACTTGGCTTCGGCAGGAGGAACTACCTGGACTCCAAATACATTTGCCCGACGGCGGTCAGCAAGAACAATTGGCTGGGCTCTGACACGTATGGTGACACGTTCACCGTGACGCAGAGTGTGAGCGACAACACTGTCACCGCACGCCGTACCGACGGCGACTTGACTGATACGTGGGGCATGGTACTGATGTTTGAATGCTGCCTCGCTCGTGGTGGTGACGACGACATATCGTGGAGGCGGCTGGAGGCGGCGACCCCTGGGCTCGTGGGCCAAGGCGAGGGAGGTGGCGTGTGCCAGTGGACGGGGTTGTGCGGAAATTTTGCTGACTCCAAGTCCGCGGTGAAGTGGTGCGTCAGCAGCTCAGGATGCTGCGGCCCTGGCCCCAACTACTGCGGCTCCGGCACGCAGTGTTTGCCCGGCGAGGATGCATATGACGTGGTGCCGAAGGACACCGAGGTTATGGAGCGCGCTTCAGGCGCGGGCATGGCGGACGTCCTCTTGGAGTGTGACACGGACAACACGCAGGTCACGGTGAAGATCCAGGCCGGCGGCTCCGTTGGGACGTGGCTGCAACGCAAGGTTGGGCTGGCGTGGAATGGCGTGCCGACGTACGAGGAAATGTTGCGGACTCGAACGGTCTGGGAAGTGGACACCCAGGGAACAGGCGGCTATCTCTGGCACACGTGCTCGGCGCTGTCGGACGGCTCCAGCTGCGTGTACAGCGCACAACAAGGCAGCAACAAGCTTACCTTCCGGAACTGGGACACAGACTTCTCAATCCGCGTGGTCTCGATTGAGACCACAGGCGGCACCTGCAGCTTCGGGGTTGGCGCGTTGGGTACGTCTTCGACCGTGATGGCGCGCGCGGGCGATGCGAGCCTGAGCCTGAGCTCATCGCTCCAGCTGAAGAACGATGCCGCTGCCGGATCATACACACAGAGCAACGATGCCAGCAGCGGCAAGGCGGTCGTCCGCTTCGAGTGCGACGCCGGCGCGCTCGTGCAAGTCCACGCGACCTTGCGTGTCGACCCTGCAAGCGGAGGATCCATTATCCAAGACGGCGATGCATACGCGTTCAGAGTCACATTCACCGGTGCAGAAAAATTGCAAGCGGAGTGTTACACGCAGCGCGGAGGCTCGTGGCTCTCGACGACGGCGTGGAGGGAGCGTGAGCTGCGCTGCTTCACCAAGGGAACCAGCGTGGTTTTCAGCGCAAGCAAGGGCCTGAACAAGCTGGCGCTGACCCCGCTGAACAGTGCGCTGCAGATCAGCGAGTTCAAGCTGATCACCACGAACGGCAAGTGCCGCACGTCCGACTGGCAGCAGTCCACATCACAGCCCGGGCTCTTCCGCATGGACCGCCGCGACAGCACGTGGGCGTCGGCCAAGGCTGGCACGGTGGCGCCACACCTAGTCGTGAACCAGGGCGCCGGCACCGCCGACCACTCCGCGTTCCAGATCGCCGAGCTGGCGGTGTTCGATATGCTGCTGCCGCTTCCGCTGGTGGCGGAGCTGGAGACCCAGATGCGCCTGCGCCACCGCAGCTTGTTCGCTGGTGTCGAAGCCATCCCACGGTTTGTCGTGGACTCGAACTTCGCGGTCACAGGCAAGGGTGGCAGCACGTGGGCGAAATCAGAGCGCGAAACCATGAGCTGGTCCATCGGCCCCAGCGACTTGCTCGCCAACATCGCCTCGGGCGGCTACAAAGATAAGGTCACGCAATCGGGCTACATTCTCTCCTCCTACCGCCTGTCTGCTCCACTGACGGATGGGTGCGTGGCGACCCGCTCGACCGGGGACGCCGTGGCGAATTGGATGGTTGGCCCAGGGGCCGTCGCGGCAGCGGTCACGGCGGACCCGACCGTGGAGAAGCAGCGCAACTCGTACTGCCCTGGCTTTCCCGGCAAGCTGCTGCTTTCCAAGGGACTGTCGAGCCCAGAGGTGTGCGCAAGCCTGATCGTGCAGCAGCAAGATCAGTGTGGGAGCGTGTTCGAGTGGAGCGACGAGCGCGGCGAGAGCTCCGGCGCCGGCACCGAGACCGAGTGCCTGTGCTATCCACAGGCTGTGACCTCAGCGGCCTTCGCGTGCACAGGCACCGGCATCGAGCCCGCTGCTCGTGCCAAAACCAGCACCACTTCCGGTGGGTGGGTAAGCAACAGCCGCCGCGCCGACAACGGTGAGCTGCGCGGCAGGTCCACCTGGATCCTGTCGTCAGAAGGTGAGATGTCGGCAGATGTCTCGTTGGTGGGGATCCAAAGCCTGGCCCTGTGTCGCAAAATCACGACAGCTGTTGGCGCGATCAGTGTGCTGCCACCGTCTACGCTCTGCCCCATCTCAGGTAAGCCCAACCCGACATGCCAGCCGACCAAGCTGGTGCCGATGTGTACGGAGACGGGTGTGCGGTTCAAGTGGAAAGCTGGGTGCCGCAAGGCCACAACGTACCAGCTGCGGCGTGATCGGTCGAAGTTTATTGGGCAGGACTTCGTGAAGGAAGAAGCATCGGCGGAGGAGGGCACGAGCGCAGCTGCCCAAAAGGAATTCTGCTCCTCGTGGATCGAGCCGGGTCAGCAGCTTGTGGACGATGCTAAGGAGGTCGTCAGTGGCGTAGGCCGCACCTTCGAGTATTGCGTCAGAAGTATGGTTCCGTTCAAGGACGGCAAGGTCATTGCCTCGGAGTGGACATGCGCAGCGACTACGATCCTTTGGAGCGGGACAGTGACGGGATCAGTCATGGCCGCCCGCGGCGGTGCGCCCGTGGCCGGAGCGATCGTCAGTGTGGTGGTGTGTGACGTGGGCGACCTGCAGTGCGCTGGCCACGAGCGTCGGAAGATGCTGCGGCACCAGCTTGGCGACGGAGGGCAGATGCTTTCTTTTTCCGCCTTCGCGACGCAAAGATCCAACGTGGCCATCACTTCGCAGAACGCCGGCTGCTCGTATGCCGTCGGCGCACAGCTCAAGCTCAGCTCGGCTGCTGACAAGCCGACGTTTGAGCTCGTCATTGATCGCAACACCGGCCTGCTGTGGCACGCCAGTGCGCCGAGCTGCTGGCTCAGCGGTACCTTTTCCGGTGCCAGCAGCAGCCGCGTCTTCACCGTTCGTGCGCGCGGCATCGTGCAAAAGCCCGGTGTGAAGCAGGGGTTCGCATTCCACCTCCAGGTCATGCGGGAGCCGTCGTGGCGATTTATGTCCCGCTCTTGCCGCAAGGCATGCGGGCTGACGTCTCTGTTCGACGAGAGCAACAAGGACGGTTTCGCGTCCTCCGCGGTCGACAACGTGATGAGTGAAATGTTCTGCCTCAAGTTAGCCGACCGCTGCGTAGCCACCACGCTCTTCCCTGGCATCACGAACCCGGGACACCGGGGCGCGCTCATCTTCGGCGCAGACCAGAGTACGGCCGAGGATGTGCTCTGCGACCCGCACCAGCGACAGTACGCTTACTACGACGCCAAGCAGGGGCTCACGCGTTGTTGCGCTGGCGCGATTCCAAGCGACTGGGACTCCTGCAGCAAGCGCTTCACGACGTGCAGTACTGCCTCCGAGGGCGGTGTGGTGGGCGAAGCGGGCACGCTTGAGCCCGTTGCCTCCCCGGAGCGCCACTTCAGGATTGCGATCGAAACCGCCATTGCTCTCAGCGAGGACGAGGCTGCCGATGGGAACAGAGAACAGAGCTACCTTGACCTGTTCGCGGGCACTGACCAGAGCGAGCTCCCGTCCGAGGTTCACCTCGTCGACTCCGCCGCCGCCGCCTCGCAGCCTCTGCACGGCAGCAGCAACCTCGCCACCCTGGGTGCATCGACTGCCTCCACATGCACGGGCAGTGGTGCCGCGCGCCGCTGCGTCGCTGCCCCCGTTGCCGTTGACGGCCAGCAGGCCACATGCACCGCCACCGCCCCGTCGGTCGCGCCATCCATCCGCGTGCGCCTTGGCGTCGACGAGCGAACAAAAATTGGTGTGGTCCGTATCGCCGCCCCCGACCTCGCCACCGGTTGGGCGGACGGCAACCTCCGTGGCTTCGAGGTTCTGGTTGGCGACGGCAACGGTAAGGCGCTTTCGTGCGGCCGCGGCGGGCACCTCGGGCCCGGCCAGAGTCTCGCGGCGGGGGCCGTGGTGGATGTGGACTGCGGCGGCAAGACGGGCCCCGTTATCGACGTGCTGATTGACCGAGGGGTCATGTCGTGCCGGGCGCTGGGCTGGAAGCCGAGTGCAAGCACGGCAAGCACTGATGCTGCATCCGTCTGCGCTCGGGCAGTGTGCTCGGGGAACGCTCTGGACGCCACGACCGCCGCCACGGCATCTTCGATTTTGGGTGATTTCGCTGCCGCTCGCTTCGTCGCACCTTCGGGCGCAGCCGACAACAGTGAGGTCACGCTCCTGAGTGGCACATCCAGCAACGGCACAGTGGAGGCGACCCTGCCGACCACGGCCGCCGGGCTTGGGGCCGCTAGCAACGGGCCTAGACTGGTGGCGGTTGCTACGCCCACGGGCAAGCCGGCGCTCGCGTTCGGTGGTGGCTGCAGCACCGGGTCTTGCCCGAGCTCGAGTCGCAGCGCGTTGGAGGTCACGGGTCGCATATTGGATTCCGGCGCGCTCGGCCTCACCGTCGTCGTGGTCCTGAAGCCGAACGGCACTGTCACGGGCAGCACTGCTGGCCTCGTCGTGAGCTCCGGCAGTGCGCTGAGGCGCGGTTTCGGTTTGTCATACAGCGCCACCGCGGTTGGCGCATTCACCCCCGGAGGCGGACTCGAGACACGCGGCCACAGTTCTGGCACTGGTTGGGCAGTGGCGAGCATGCGTGTTGATCTGAGCAGGAACCCTGGCGCGAACTCGAGCGAGGGGGACGTTGGGGTGCAGACCGTGCGTGTAGGGGGTGAAGTGATCTTCAGCGTGCCGGTCGTGGCGGCAGACGCCAAGATCTTCAGCGATAGCTTATTAAGTAGCAGCAGCGGGCCTTTCACACTTGGCGGTGCCTCGACCGCTGTGCATACGCCTCAGGACGAGTGGTGGTTCGGTGGCATGGTTGCCGAGCTGGCCGTCTTTAGCTCGGCCTTGTCGGACGCTGACCTGGCTGCCGTGGAGGCCAGCCTCGCGACTACGTACATCAAAGCCGACAGCAGCACCGACGTGGATTCCCGTGGATCCAGTGGCTTCGGCAATTATGCAGAGGCGGAGAGGACATGCTTCGACCACGGCGCGCGGCTGTGCTCGCTCGGCGAGGTGCAAGCCGGGGTCGGGATCGCGGCAGGCGTTGGCTGCAGCCTCGCCAAAACACCGATCTGGGTGCAAGCTCCCACCCCATCATTGTGCCCCGTGGGCGGCACCGAGGTGGCTGTCAACGGCGATGGCAGTGACCCGGTGTGCACCGCGGTGGCGTCCACCAAGCTCGGCTTCCTCTGCTGCGGTGATGCAAGTGTCGGCACCACAGGCAACGCCTCTACACCCGCGTCGGCCAACGTTTGCGACGTTGCTGTGTTCGAGCATGACGGGGCTTCGGCGCTGACAGCGGCGGCGGAGGCGGCATTGCCCATCGAGGTTCAAGGGGCGTGGGTCGGCTCCGTCGCGAAATTCAGTTCCGCCCGTGGTGACGACAAGGGCTCGTTCACTGTGCCGGTCAAAGACGGCCTGACGGCAAGCCTGGCCAAGTCACGGGAGATCTACGTGATCCCCGCGCTCGCGACAGAGTTCGTCAACAGTAGCTCTAGCGGCGATCAGTTCATCACCACCAAAGCCCACGTCTTCACGGGATCAAGCGGTGAGAGTTTGGAGTTGGACACGAGCGGGGTGACGATCGATCACCGCACAACCGCAATGGTCCCTCTGCAAGATAGCACCGCTGTCGTTGTTGGCGTCCGCGTTACGCACGCACATGTGGACCAACCGTCGTCGTGCGGTTCGACTGGCGTTGTGATGTGCGCGTTTACTGCAGACCAGCGGCGGGAGCAGCTCGACTGCAAGGTCACCGACGAAACCGGCCTAGCGCTGCTCAGTGTGCCCGTCGGACTCGACATCATGCTGCAGCACGGGTGCCCGGCGGATCCGACGAAGCGGGTCGCAGACTGTGACGGGAAGGAGGGCGCCGAAATTGGGCTTGATGTGCTGAATGCCGACCAGTCACTCGGCGTTGACGGCGACGCCACCATTACCCGCGTCACTGCCGCCCGTGCGATCCAAGGCGAGCAGCACTTGTTCACCGACCTCACCTCCCGCACACTCGCTGTCTCAATTGGCGCTGGCCGCGTCACGAGCACAGCGGCGTCCGATGGCAGTACCGTCTTCAACTACGATACGCTCTTCGCCCTCAACGACCGGGTTATCTCTCAGGTTAACTTCTCCCTCACGCACAGCGCCAAGTCTGGCTGCGATGCGACAGCCCTTGCCCGCAACTCGTTTGTGCCTGCATCAGGGCGGGTCAACTCGAAGCAGCTGCTCTTCAAAATCCCGCGCTCTCTTGCCTACAGCCTGCGTATCGGTGTCTCCGAAGGCGGCCTCAGTACGTCACAGGCTGTGGCACAGCGGCCGGTCAAGACCTACATGGAGTCGCTACCGGTGGTTGAACTGAAGACTGACGAGGCATCGCCGGCGGCCACGTTTGCCTACAGGAAGAAGGCGACACTGAGCCTCCACCTGGGCCTGTTGCAGTCATCGGACAAAACAGCGACGGTGCCGGCCTCGTGTGACAGTAGCGGTCTGACTCTGTTCGGCATGCCTCAGATCGAGGCCGGCAAGACGACGCCACAGGCCGCCGAGCTGACGGTGGTTGTGGCGGAACTGTACACTTCCGATGAAGTCGCCGGCGAAGCTGAGCTGATCTTGATGCCGGGCAAAGTCTCCACTGTTGACAATCTGGCATTCAGTCCGGCAGCTCGCACCTTCGTGACACAGAACCTCCGCCGCGACCTCGGCACCAGCAAACGCGACCTTCCGGCTCGCGCCGCTCAGTGTCAACGCCCCGATGGCTGCGACATCAGCGGCGGGTTCGTCTGCGACGCCGACGATTTTGAGTGCCCCATTGAGGCCTCAGGCCAGCATCTCCAAGGCACTCTGTTCGAGGCTGACTTCCAGGCATTGGCGCCGCCTGAGCGCGTCGCACCGTGGACAAAGGTGATCAAGGCTCGGTTCACGCCGGCGGTGAGCGATGTGCCCAGCGCAGTCCAGGTAGCCCTCCTGACCACGGGATGGACGCAAGTGTCGGTCGTGGTGACGGGCGAGGTGTCCCTCTCGGCCTTCGAGGCGGTTAAAATTCCCGAGTACGTGCCCTTCCTTATCCTCCGCGACCCCCCAGGGAGCGATTCCTCGACGTCGTGGACCAAGGGCAGCACGGCCGAGGTCGCGCTGGATGTCTCAATTGCGGATTCGAAGGGGAACTCCAAGGCCATCGGCGGTTCCGTCGGCGTTGAATTTGAAATGACGACTGAAGTCGGCGTCAGTTTTGGTGCTCATTTTGCCTTGGGAGGGCTTCCTGCGTTTGGTATCAGTGCCGAGTACGCAGGCGAGGGCTCCAGCGGGGCCAGTGCCGAGAAGGTGCGCAGCCAAGGCAACAGCCTCACGCTGTCCGCGGAACTCAGTTATTCAACCTCCGGCGACCCCGGGCTTGATGGGGCTGCGTCCGACCTGTTCGTCACGCCGTCTCTGGCTATTCGTACGCTCAAGGTGCTGCCTGTGATCTTCCAGCACACGGGCGGCCTGTGCGGCGGCTTGGCTGGAGCGGAGTTGACCAAGTGGCAGCTTCTGGACGCCAACCCGGAAGAAGGGACCCTGAGCGACGCACTCTCGAAGTACATGACAGCCGAGGGCACACTGCCGGACAAATTTGACACCTCGGCCGCGGACGTGAGGAAGGTTCTGGCCAAGCACGCGCGGCAGGGTATCGATGATCCAGCGTGGAACTCCGTCACCGTGCACACGACCTACGACATCCTCTTCACGCGCATCCCGCAGCTTATGGCCCTGTGCGCGGAGGAGCGGGAACGACTGTGGTGCGAGCCCAGCTTCTCTGCGAGCTCCATCGGCGCCCCAGACCAGGCGCTGATCGAGACCATCTGCGGCACCGCTGCGCTCACCCCCGCCTCCACGGCGGCCGACCTTACGGGTGGCGGGTCCTGCGTTCCTATCACGGCGTTCACGGGCTCTGCCAGCGAGATTGCCGTCGAGGTGGCGCTGTCGACGCTGCGGCTGCGTACCTCTGTCCAGGCCGTCAAGGGCTGGCGGCGCGCGATTCGTCTCAACGAGAACCTCAAGGACAAGGCCCAGGCGGTAAGCACCAACGAGATTCTGGCGTCACCGCTGCTGCCGGACGAACCGGTGGGCTTTCCGAAGACCCAGGGCGCCGAGCTCAGCGCGTTCGATGTGTCGCAAACGGACAAGATGGCGGAGACCGACTTGGACGGTAACAGTGGGGCGGAGACACCGGAGATGCAGATGCTGCACAAGGACACCAAGTCGGCCAGCAATGGCGCCGGCTACCGCGACAATGTGTGGAGCGACTTCCATGAGCCCGACTCCAAGATGAATTCGCGGAGGCTGCGTGCGGCGGAGTCGCGGCGGGAGACGCGCAAAGCCAAGGTGCCAACGGCCGCGGCCGCGGCCGCGGACAGCACGATTGGCGGCGCGCAGAAGATGATCATCGCCCGGGATGAGACTTCGACGCCGGCGCAGGCCTCGCTCATCGCCTTCAGTGGCGGCGGGCAGGCGGTGACGCGCTCCTACTCGTCGGCGCGCAGCACCGCGCTTGCGCTGACTTTCGAATCTGAGGCCGGGGACGCCAACATGAACAGCTTCGACATCGGCTTCAACATGGCCTTCGTGTCGGCGGGCATCCAGGGCACCTATGAGGCAGAGACGAGCAAGACAAAGAGTGCAGAACAGACACGCACCCTGGAGTCAGAGACGTCTGTCGAATACACGCTGGCAGATGACACGCCCGGCGACTACTTCGACGTTAACATCAAGCGCGACCCCGTCTACGGCACACCGGTGTTCGAGACGGTGGCAGGCCGGAGCATGTGCCCGCACGAGGCGGGCACGGATCCGCGGGAGAAATTCTCGCTCGAGTTCGACTTCAACGCCAACCCGCTGGACCTCAGCGGGGCCAGCACACTGAAGAACAGGCGCAACATCGTGCGCCCGCACGGCGCCACACTCGGCACGTGCGCGGAGGCCGATGTGATCCTGACGTCACAGGTGCCGTTCAGTGGGGATGGCAACATCCTGAAGATGGAAGTGCAATATTCCGGACTGGCCAGTGGGATTGCCTTCAAGATCAATGGCGGTCAACCCGTGGCGGATGCTGCGAACCTGCCGTGGCTCAACGGCCGCTCCACCCAGCGCCACCGCCTCAGCTTCTGCCCGAACGCGGACGCGCGCCATTTCGACACGCGTCCCTTAGACACAATTCCTGGAGGAAACAAGTATGTGTACTGCAACGTCGCGGTGGTCGTAAGCTCACAATGCGAGTGGGAGTTGTCCGGCAACGGCATCGCGAAGATCACGAAGTGGAAGGACGACATGACGGACTGCGGCAGCTATGACTTCAGCACGACGTTCCCTGCCACGTCGAGCGCGTGCTGGAACAAGGTGCTGACTAACGTGTTCGACGGAGACGCGCTGATGGCCAGTGAGGATGTGATCAATGCGAGGGTTGTGATTCCGTGCCTGTCGTTTGACCCGACGCAAGACGGGTGCGCGAGCAATCCGTGCGGCACGGATTGAGCCAACGCCAAGCACGCTCATGATGACACTGGCCAATGGCGGCCCCGTCCTTCGACCTTACACCCAGCCAATGGCGGCCTGCACACCTGCACCAATCACGCCCGACATCCAGACTGTCACCCCCCCCCCCATTGAGGATTCCCCCACATGCACCCCACCACGCTAGTGCCATGCTCCGTTTGCATGTCAGCACTGAAGGATGATGGGTCATGTTTATTCGTTGTTAACAATCCCAATAAATGCAC
>Ga0138264_1376476_pt1 | contig 14873 bp, 9 predicted proteins | sample RNAICE20151115_FD_105273 | JGI IMG/M metagenome (GOLD analysis project Ga0138264, IMG submission 105273) | Metatranscriptomics of polar marine prokaryotic and eukaryotic communities from Arthur Harbor ice station, Antarctica -... | ecosystem: Environmental > Aquatic > Marine > Unclassified...
GGGTTTGATAAAAATAGAAATATAACTTAAATATTAATCAATATATATTTATTTATGGCTAATAACAAATCAGCAAAAAAACGTATCTTAATAACAAAACGAAACTTATTACAAAACCGTTATTATAAAAGCTCAGTTCGAACATTAACAAAAAGATTTTTGAAAAATTTAGAAACATATAAAATTTCTCAAAACCCTACTGATAAAGAAACAGCACAAACATTATTAAATTCAATATATAGTTTGATTGATAAAGGTTCAAAAAAAAAATATTTATCATAAAAATACTGCAGCACGAAAGAAATCACAATTAGCTGCTCAACTAAAAGCTGCGTAAACTAACGTTAACTATTTATGAATCCCTTAATATTCCATAAGATTAATCATCATAAATAAGACGTAAAAAACATTAATTTCTCTAGTTATCAAACCCCTAGTAATAATGTTAATGTATTTCAAATGATCTAATTACAAGGATCGGTCTATGTTTTATTTAAAACATAGACCAATTTAGTTATTTTGATTATAAAATATAATAAAAGTACCCCCATCTTTTACATATTAAATTCTTCAGCTATTGAATATATTATTTTGTATTCTAAATTTGAGTCATTTTAATATAAATCAATTGAACAAAACCACCTTTCTTATGTAAAAGATAAATATTTAAAAAGTTTATTTGTTTTTACAATTACGGACTAATCCACTCAATTGGATTTAACGACATTTAATTAATATTAAAGAAATTTATGTCAAAAATCGTTAAAGAATTCTAAACAATAACACTAAAAAATGCAGCAGTCAGTTTTATTAACAAGACTTTTTATATTGAGAGATCCGCGGACATTAACGATAATGGATTCAAGGGTGCTAATCTAGTTGTAACTAGAATAGTTAAATCAATGTTCAATGTAGTTTCTGAAAATAAGAAAATTTCATTAGCCAAAGTAACATCTAATTATCTCTACACTTCATATTCTTTAAGCTAATAAATGCTATTTTAAAAGACTTTTTTAAAGTTATTTAAACGAATAACAAATATCCTTTTTATCTATATTCATAATTAAAAGCTTTATAAACTAAATTTTAAAAATCTGTCATATAAAATGTAATCAAATTCAAAAGTTAACGAATTTCGACTTCAGTAATTTTATCTTTTTATAATATAAAAACCAAATACCACCTATTAAAACAAATATAAATTAGTTTGATTTATTTTTTGTATAAATTATTCGAATCCTAACTATAGAAGTTGTCTACATCAAATATCTCGAACATTTCTTCATCTTTATTCTTCTAAAAGAAGTAAAAAGTTATCAGTTTTTAAATCAATTAATAATAAAACTTCAGAAATAATATATGAATTATACAACAGCTCTCCCTGATTTTATTGCAATGCAACGGATAAGTTTTTGTTGGTTTATTGCTCAAGGGCTAAATGAAGAATTAGCAACTTTTTCTAAAATCTATGATTTTAGTCAAAATACAGAATATATATTATTTGGACAAGAATATAGTTTAGTAAAACCCATTTATAATATAATTCGAGCGAAAAAATATACTACAAATTATTCTGCCCAATTAGTTATTCCTTTAGAAGTTCGAAATAAAAAAACAAACACTATAAAATACCATAATAAATTTCCTATCATAAATTTACCATTAATGACAACTTTCGCTACATTTGTTATTAATGGATGTGAACGAGTGATTGTAAGTCAAATTATCCGAAGTCCTGGAGTCTATTTCGAGAAAAATAAACTTCAGAAAAAAAATAAAAAAATTAAACGCGTAATTCCCAGTGAAATTGGAAAACTAAGAAGTTTTACTCCGTCTAGTGAAGTTTTACTTACTGAAAGTCGTTTATATTTTTTGAATCCCACAGTTAAAAATAAGCCCATCAGTGATAAAAATAAAAAAATAAAATTTATTAAGAAAGAAGAATATTGGAATTGGGATGGACAACCAATTAATTTGTACTCTTTCCGAGAAATAAAAGAACAAGAAATTAATTTTAGTTCTTTATTTATTGAACACTTTAAAATTTATAAAAATTTACTTATATTACCTGACTCATCTACCAAAATTAAACGAATTAAAATCTTTTTAAAATGGTTGGGGTCTAAATCGAATAACAAATTAAAAAAATCAAGTACTAAGTATAAAGTTTTATCCTTTATTAACAGTTTTAACCTATTAATTAAAACTATTAATAAATATAAAATTTTAAAAAAAGAAATTACTAACAAAAATAAACAAGTTTCAACAAAAAAAATATATACAAATTAAAAAAATATATGATGAATCATTTCAAAAATCAGAAAAATTACTTCGATTAAAAATAAATCAACAAATTCTTTTTTTCACACTTAGAGATCTTGATGAATTTAAACAAGTTAATAGTTTCAATTTTTTAAAATTAAATATAAAACCCAAGATTAAAATAATTAATCCAAAAATTAAAACTAGTCTTTATTTTACAACTAGCTTTAAAGAGGTAATTAAATTCAAATATAACTTTACTAAAAAAGAAAAGGATGATAAAAAACAACAATCACAGGCAAAAATATTCAAAAACAAACCAAAATATTTAAAAACAAAATCTAAAATTATTCAATATAAAGATGACCATTTAATTGAAGATACATATAAACAGAAATATGAAGACAAAGAATTATACACAGCAACATTAATTCCTGAATATGGGTCATGGATTAGATTTCGATTTCAAAAAAATACAAAAATTAATACATCTAAATATCCAATAAAAAACCAAGAAGATGAACTTATTATTCAACTAGATAAAGTAACTCAAAAACCAGCTATTCATTTATTAAAAGAAATGGGTGTAACAGATTTAGAAATTTATCAAAATTTACAAAATTCTGATTTTTTCTATTTTACTAAACCACTTTTAACTAATTCGCTTTATCAAGAAAGTCGTTTATTACGTTTCAATTTAAAAAGTAATTATTATAAGAATATTTCTGAATTTTCTCGGATTTTTGATCCATCTTACTACCGGTTAGGGAAAATTGGTCGTTCAAAATTGAATCATCGGTTACACATTAAACTTTCAAAACGGATTACTACAATTACATATGAAGATATTTTTGCAATTATCGATCAATTGATAACATTATCTACATCTAAAGGAGTTAGTGATGATATTGACCACTTAAAAAACCGTCGAGTTCGCTCCGTTGGTGAACTTTTACAGAATTTATTTCGTATTGGCTTTCAACGGTTATTGCGAAAGTTACGTAGTCAAACAAATAAAACTTATTCTAGTCAATTATCAAGTTTCAATTTAGTTGGAGCAACTATTCGTGAATTTTTTGGGTCAAGCCAATTATCGCAATATATGGACCAGACTAATCCTTTATCCTCATTAACACATCGAAGACGAATTAGTGGACTGGGACCTGGGGGATTTGATAGAGATAGAATTAGTTTTGCAGTTCGTGATATTCACCCAAGTCATTACGGCCGAATTTGCCCCATAGAAACGCCCGAAGGCCAAAATGTCGGCTTAATTGCTTCATTAACTACCTGTGCACGAGTAAATGAATCAGGGTTTTTAGAGACCCCTTTTTGGCGAGTTATAAATGGAAAAGTAATTAAAACTGGAAACCCAATTTATTTAACAGCAGATATCGAAGATTTTTATAAAATTGCACCTGCTGATGTTCCAACAAATGAAGAAAATTACTTAACACAAAATTTAATTCCTATTCGTTACCAACAAGATTTTTTAACGATTACGCCTTCTGAAATTGACTTTATTGCAATTTCACCAATTCAAATTGTATCTGTTTCTGCATCTTTAATACCATTTTTTGAGCATGACGATGCTAACAGAGCATTAATGGGTTCAAATATGCAAAGACAATCTGTTCCATTGCTACTACCACAAAAAGCAATTGTTGGAACAGGATTAGAAAATCAAATTGCATTAGATTCGGGAATGGCTATAAAAGCAGAACGTTCCGGAATCGTTGATTCTGTAACTGCAGATAAAATTATTATTCTTGAAGATTCTGGTCATCCATATAAATATGATTTACAAAAATACCAAAGATCAAACCAAGAAACTTGTATTAATCATAGACCAATTGTATGGGAAGGAGAAAAAGTTAAATCTGGGCAAATGCTGACCGATGGTCCAGGAATAACAAATAATGAACTTGCATTAGGACAAAATGTTCTAGTAGCTTATATGCCATGGCAAGGGTATAATTTTGAAGATGCTATTTTAATAAATGAACGATTAGTTTATGAAGATATTTTTACTTCTATTCATATTGAAAAATACGAAATTGAAATTGATCGAACAGCTGAAATATGTGAACAAACAACAAATAATATTCCAAATTTAAATATATTAGAAATTCAAAATTTGAATGAGGATGGAATTGTTACAATTGGAACATTTGTAAAACCAGGTGATATTTTAGTAGGGAAAATTATTCCTAAAGATGATTCCGAACAATTACCAGAATCGAAATTACTTAGAGCAATTTTTGGAGCAAAAGCAAAAGGTGTACGTGATACTTCATTTAGAATGCCAGAAGGAGAATACGGTCGAGTTATTGAAACTTTAACATTTAACCGTAGAACCAAATTAGCTTATAAATTTGAAAAAATTCAAATTTTTATTGCTCAAATCAGAAAAATTCAAGTAGGGGATAAAATTGCGGGTCGTCATGGAAATAAAGGAATTATCTCGCGGATTTTACCACGACAAGATATGCCATTTCTTCCTGATGGTACGCCTATTGATATTATTTTAAACCCTTTAGGTGTTCCCTCCCGAATGAACGTAGGTCAATTATATGAATGTTTATTAGGTTTAGCCGGTCATAAATTAAATCGTCGATTTAAAATTTTACCATTTGATGAAATGTATGGGTCTGAAATTTCCCGAATTTTAATTAATAAAAAATTAAGACAAGCTTCAATTGAAAATGATGAAGCATGGATTTTCAACCCCTATTCGCCTGGAAAAATGGTACTTCTTGATGGCCGAACTGGTAAAGAATTTGACAATCCGATCACAGTCGGTAGTGCATATATGTTAAAATTGATTCATTTAGTGGATGATAAAATGCATTCTCGTGCCACGGGCCCTTACTCATTAGTAACGCAACAACCTTTAGGTGGAAAAGCGCAACATGGTGGGCAACGATTTGGTGAAATGGAAGTATGGGCGCTTGAAGGTTTTGGGGCTTCGTTTATTTTAAAAGAGCTTTTAACAATCAAATCTGATGATATGCAAGGAAGGAATGAAACTTTAAATGCGATTATTAAAGGGCAACCAATACCTACGTCCGGTGTACCTGAGTCATTTAAAGTTTTAGTTCAAGAACTACGATCTATTGGTTTAGATATGAGTACATATCGAATTGATCAATTTAGTTCAAATCAACCTTATGAAATTGAATTAAATTTAATCGAAAAATACAACCCATTGTTAAAAACATTTTCTCCTACATCGAATATAAATAATATTTCATTTTAAAAATATAATTACATGATACGGTCTGAAAAAGAATTTGATTATATAAAAATAAAATTAGCGTCACCAATTAGAATATTACAATGGTCACATCGAAAATTACCTAATGGACAATTTGTTGGGGAAGTTCAGAAATCAGAAACAATAAATTACCGAACTTTTAAACCTGAAATGGATGGGTTATTTTGCGAGAGAATTTTTGGCCCAAGTAAAAGTTTAGAATGCGCATGTGGAAAATATAAGCGAGTGAGATATGAAGGTTTAATATGTGAACGTTGTGGTGTTGAATTAACCGAATCTAGAGTTCGACGACATAGAATGGGACATATTAACTTAATTTACCCAGTTACACATGTTTGGTATACGAATAGTCGACCAAATTATATGGCTTTATTACTTGAAGTGGAGCAATGTGAAAAAAGATTAGATACTGGATGGGCTGAATTCGCGGAACCAAAAGAAAATAAAGCTAAAGAGAACAAAGATATTCCTGACTATTTATCTTCAAATATTGAATGTCAGTATTATATTAAAAGCCCAAAAGCTATTTTAAATTGTAAAGAATTTCTTAAAGAAAAATCAAAAGCAAAAAAATCTAGCCGAGTTAATTCATACGATGAACGAATAAAACGTATCAAATTAGCTTCGCTTGCCTACTTTATTGCGGAAGATGAAATAGGGTTCTATGGGCTTCATTGGGATTTACAACAATATAGACGTTGTAGAGAATTAGGGTTCACAGGATACCCATTGAAACCATATTCAAAATCTCGAAACCGACGCCGAAATACTCCTAGATATTTATTACGTTCAACACCAAATTATCTAATTGGTTCTGTTTTAATAAAACGAGAATTAGAAAAGCTTAATTTGGATCAAGAAATAATTAAAACAAGAAATTTTATTATGCTTTGCAGTAAGATACTGCATAAAGAACAACCGTTTTATAATTTTTCTCATTGGTCCCGAAAATGGGAATATCAACGAATTTATAAACTAAGAGACCAATCAATCAAACGAATCCGGATCTTAGAAAATTTATTAACTACAGGTGCAAATCCAACATGGATGATTATTACTATCTTACCTGTAATACCACCTGCATTAAGACCTATGATTCAATTAGAAGGAGGTCGTTTTGCAACTTCTGATTTAAATGAACTTTATAGACGCATAATTACTCGGAATAACCGTCTTCTTCGATTATTAGAAATTGATGCTCCCCAGTTAATTATTCGAAATGAAAAACGAATGTTACAAGAAGCTGTAGATACTTTAATTGATAATGGAAAACGTGGGAAAATCGCTTTGAGCGCGAATAATCGACCTTTAAAATCATTATCCGATATAATAAAAGGAAAACATGGACGTTTTCGACAAAATTTACTCGGAAAACGAGTGGATTATTCAGGTCGTTCAGTAATTGTAGTAGGTCCAAGTTTAAAATTAAACCAGTGTGGTTTACCTTACGAAATGGCTATTGAATTATTTCAACCTTTTATAATTCGTGAGTTAATTAATCAAGGTTTAGCAAGTAATATGAAGGTAGCAAAAAAACTTGCTCCAACAAAATGAACCCATTATTGATCCAGTATTAGAAAAAGTTTTATCAAATCATCCTATTTTTTTAAACCGAGCTCCAACATTACATCGATTAGGAATACAAGCTTTTGAACCTATTATAGTTCAGGGTCGTGCTATTAAACTTCATCCTTTAGTTTGTTCCGCTTTTAATGCAGATTTTGATGGTGATCAAATGGCAGTTCATGTGCCTCTTTCATTAGAAGCTCAAGCCGAATGCTATATGCTAATGTTAGCACCATATAATTTCCTATCTCCTGCAAACGGGGAACCCATTATTATGCCAAGTCAAGATATGGTACTAGGTTGTTATTATTTAACAGTAGATAACATTAAGCATCTTTTAGGATCAAATCATTATTTTGCAGATTTAAATGATGTTATATTAGCCTATAATCAAGATCATATTGAAATTCATACTTCAATTTGGGTCCGATATAAAAATAAAATATCGAAACCTTTTAATTGTATCAAAAAAGTTACATTAAAAGATCAAAGTTATATTGAATATTATGAAAATCTTCAAATTCGTAAAGATAAAAATGGAGAAATTATTACACAATATTTAAAAACAACAACAGGACGTGTGCTTTTAAATTATAAAATTCAAACAACCTTAAACCTTAACTAATAAAGACTACAATCTTGAAATTTCTAAAATAGAGTAAAGTAATTATGAAAGATTTTATTTATCAAAATACACTTATTAATAAGAAACAATTAAAAGAACTCCTAGCATGGAGTTTTGCAACATACGATTCCATGCAAGCTTCGTTATTAGCAGATGAATTAAAATATCTAGGATTTAAATACGCAACTCAAGCAGGCATTTCAATTAGTATTGAAGATTTGAAAGTTCCGTTCACAAAAAATGAAATGTTACAGAAAGCAAATAAAGATATTTTAAATGCTGAAAAAATTTGTTTAAAAGGAAAAATTACAGATGTAGAACGATTTCAAAAAATTATTGATACTTGGAGTATTGCAAGTGAGTCATTAAAAGATAATGTAGTGTCTTATTTTAAAACTTATGACCCTTTAAATTCCGTTTATATTATGGCATTTTCAGGAGCACGAGGGAATTTATCTCAAGTTAGGCAGCTTGTAGGGATGCGAGGTCTGATGGCAGATCCTAGTGGTGAAATTATGCGCGTACCGATTAAAAAGAATTTTCGTGAGGGGTTAACAATTACCGATTATTTAATGTCTGGTTATGGTGCTCGTAAGGGTATTGTGGATACCGCGTTAAAAACCGCAAATTCCGGTTATTTAACACGTCGTTTAATTGATATTGCACAAGATATTATTATCCGTGAAAAAGATTGTCAAACACCAGCCTCTTTTATAATAGACGCAGAAAACGACTTAAAGAGTGAACAAATTTTAGGTCGAATTTTACAACGACCACTTTATGAACCGAAAACGGGAAAATTAATTGCACAGTCTAATACGCAAATAACATTAAAATTAATTGAAACAATTAAAGAAAAACAAATTACAAAATTTCATATTAGATCCCCATTAATTTGTAGTTTATACCATTCAATTTGCCAAATGTGCTATGGATGGGATTTGTCGAATCAAAATTTGGTAGATTTAGGTGAAGCGATTGGAATTCTCGCAGGACAATCAATTGGAGAACCGGGAACTCAATTAACTATGCGGACTTTTCATACAGGCGGAATTTTTACTTCAGAAGCACGCCAACAAATCATTAGTCCCATAAATGGAATTATTAAATTTTCTAAAATTCTAAAAACTATAGTCTTACGAACTAATCGTGGAGATGATGTATTACTTACAAAAAATTCTGGATCTTTAATTATAATCCCAGAACAAACGCATCAAAAAATTATTCAAATAGAATTACTACGAAATACTATATTATTTATAAAAAGTAATCAATATATTAAAAAATCCTCTGTTATTGGGGAGTTAATGAGTGCTAAAAAACAAACGTTAACTGAAAGTAAACCTATTTTAAGTGATACCTCAGGTGAAATTTTTATACCTCGGTTAAAAACTAAAATTAATTTAATTACTCAAAACCGATTGTTATGGATTCTATCAGGACAAGTTTACCAAGCTCCTGTTAATTCTTTTTTAAACTTTTATACAGACCATAAAATTAATAAAAATAGTTATATTTTTAGAACAAAATTAATAAATCAATACTCTGGTCTGATTAATATTTTTAATAAAAAAAATACTTTAGTAGAACAAGGGATTCAAGTTATAAATAATAGTTATTTTTTAGAGAATGCCTCAATTCAAAAAGTTATCAAATCTGTTAGTAATAAAAATTACTTACTTAAATTTAATAATTTAAAATACTTTATCAATTTAAGGCATACAAACTCTAAAAATTGGAGACGATTTAAAAAGTACAAACATTTTGCAATGTCCATTAACCACCAATTCAAAACTTTAACGGGTGGAATAATGTATTTTGACCAACGTACAAAACAAAAAAGAATAACAAATGATAATTTTATTTCATATTTTGTTTCATATGAAAGTAATAAAGATCATTATGATAAAATTAGTAAACATCCATTTCAAAAGAATTTAAAAAATTTACAAACTAAAACTGATAAAAATGGTTTCATTTTCTATCAAAATTTTTTTAATTACCAAAAAATGGAAAGTGCTTTTTTAAAGCTTAAATTGAAAAAGAAAATTTTTCATAATTCTATTATTTGGCTTTCCGAGGAAACATACAAATTAAATTGCGATAAAAGTATTTTACTTGTAGAAAATGGTAATTTCATATCAAAAAACTTTGAAATTATTCCTAATATTATTTCAAAAACAGCGGGAATTATACAAGTTTCTCAAAAGAATAACATTATTGAAGAAGTCGCAATTAAATCTGGAGTTGTTTATCAAGGAAAACAATTTGAAAATTTAGATAAAAACATTTATTATCCCGGTGAAATTATTTTTAATAATATTAAAGTAACACAACCTTCTATTTGTGAACATATTATTAGTAAATCTAGTAATCAATTATTAATCCGCCCTTTTGATATTTATGAAATTCCTAAAGAAAGAGATATAAAAACACTTTTTAGAAAAAATCTGGAAACAGCATTTGGTTATAAAATAACAAATAAAATTAATTATTTATATAAACCAAACCAGAAAATTAAAACCTCTAAAAGTATTGATTTAATTTATGATATCGTAGATTTAAAACCAAAAAATTCATTTCAAAATAGAATAACAATTGAATTAACTAATGACTTAAAAACTAAAAGTTTAAATTTTAAAATATTAGAAAAATTAACGTTAAATCAGTATATTCCAGCACACCTAAAATACACGGATTTACAATCTTGTTTACTTATCGAACCGAATCAATTTATTGATACGTATACAACATTTGGTTATTTAGAATCACTTATCAATAATGCAATAGAAGTCGTTAAATTTAAATCAAAACGTTTTAACAAAAAACAAGTCTTTTTAATTTCAAATGATAATTGTATTACAGTTAAGAAAGAAAAAGAAGAGAATAAAAAAATTAATGAATTAATTATTGATAATATTGATGTTAATAAAACTGGGAAAATCTTAATCGATAATGGGAAATTTTTAACTATTCAAAAAGGACATCCATATTTTTTCCCGAATTGTAAAATCGATGATTCAACTGATAAAATTGATTTGCAATATAAAATTATATCTTCACAAAACAAAACATTTAATAACAATAAGAATATTTTTTTAAATTATTATGATATCACAAAACGATCACTAGTTGAACGACTTGAACCGAATAAGAAATCATCTGGGTTCCAAATTAAATTTTCAAAAATGTTTATTAAGAAAAATGGTAAATTATACAGTTCAGGAATTCCATTATTTTTGAAAAATTTCTCAATACAAAATAAAAACCTTACAAAATCAGAATTAAAACAAGATACTAACAGAATAGATAATTTAAAAATTAAAAATACCCAATCCAAAATTAAACAATGTTTGCCGTTATTATTAAAAAGTTCTGAATTAATTCCTAATAAAATTAAACCAAAGAGTTCGTTTAGTAAACGTTTAATGGGTTTGAAATTTTTGAAGTACCCTTTTAGCAAATCAATTGGAATTCATTCAATAACAGAAGATTATTTTGAACAAGAAGTAAATAGTGTTTACTGTAAAAATGGTGAGTTTATTGAAAAAGGTGAAATAATTGGATTATTAAATTTCGAAAAAGAAATTACCGGAGATATTGTTCAAGGTTTACCACGAATTGAAGAATTACTAGAAGCCCGAAAAAAGAAACCAACAAATAAGTATCTAGCAACAAACCAAAAGAAAAGCTTATTAATTCAAAAAACTAGTATTGACCCAAGCTTTGAATTCCGTAAATTAGGTACAACAATTAGGGAAAATGATAAAATTAATCCGCATAATTTATTAAAAATATATTTTAACTATTATGGAATGAAAAAACACTTCTTCTGTAACAAAAATTCTTTTACCCTTTCGTACCGTTTAACAAATAACTATGAGGCTAGTTATAGGACATTTAAAAAAATCCAATTATTAATATTAAATGCCGTACAGTCAGTATACCAATCACAGGGAGTGTCAATTGCGAATAAGCATTTAGAAGTTATTATTAAACAAATGACTACAAAAGTATTAATAACGCATGAAGGTCATACACCATTACTACCACGCGAAGTAATCGACCTTTATCATATTCAATATATTAATCAAATTATTAAAACTGGTAATAAAAGCCCTGCATATTATGTACCGTTATTATTAGGAATTACAAAAGCAGCATTAAATAACCCAAGTTTTATTTCAGCTGCAAGTTTTCAAGAAACAACCCGTGTATTAACAAAAGCTGCTATTGAAGGGCGTATTGATTGGTTACGTGGTTTAAAAGAAAATATAATTATTGGGCATTTAATACCATCAGGAACAGGTTACCAAAGTTATTCAAATTGTTTTCAAACGAAAACAAAAACAAACATTAATTTAGAACAAAGTAAATTAAAAATTTAGACTTATTTCTTTTCAATTTTTTAACATTAATTTATACTACTAGAAATCATAAATTTTAATTAAGGAGTTATAAAATTTTATGGCTGATCACACTAAACGTTTCCATGTTGTAGATGTATCTTTAGCCCAATTATTAGAAGCTGGTGTCCATTTTGGGCATAAAGCTCATAGATGGAACCCAAAAATGTTTCGTTATATCTATACTCAAAGAAATAACATACATATTATAGATTTAGTTCAAACAATTGAATTATTAAGTGAAGCAATTGAGTTTACTCAAGCTGAATCATCAGAACGCAAAAAGTTTTTATTTATCGGAACAAAAAGACAAGCTAGTGCGATAATTAAAAAAGCAGCTGATAGTGTTGGTCAACCTTATGTAAACCATCGTTGGTTAGGCGGTATGTTAACTAATTGGGTTACAGTAGAAAAACGAATTGATCGTTTAAATGAGTTGGTAAAACAAGAAGCTGCTGGTGTTTTCGATACATTACCAAAAAAAGAAGCAACAGTTCGTTTAAAAGAATTCGAAAAATTAAAAAAATATTTATGGGGTGTCCGATCTTTAACTAGATTACCCGATGTTGCTATTATTATTGATCAAAGACGTGAAATGACAGCCGTTAAAGAATGTAGAAAACTTGGAATACCTATTATTTCTATTGTTGATACAAATTGTGACCCAGATTTAGTGGATTATCCAATTCCAGCGAATGATGATTCAGTAAGATCTATTAAATTTATTGTATATACATTAGCCAATGCTATTATGCATACAACATCAGAACCAATAAAGCATGTATAAAAAATATTGTATTATTTTGTTACATATTTAAAGTTTTTCTTTAGTTAGATTGAAAAGATATTTTAAACTACGTAAATATCTTTTCAATCTAATTAACTTAAGTTAATGAAACTTTACCACCTGCAGTTTCAATTAATTTTTTTTGCATCTTCTGCAGCATCTTTGCCTAAACTTTCTTGAACCATTTTAGGAGCAGATTCTACAAGGTCTTTAGCTTCTTTTAAGCCTAACCCAGTTAAAGTTCTAACTACTTTTAATACTGCAATTTTCTTATCCGCAGGAACTTCATCTAACATCACGTTGAATTCAGTTTTCTCTTCAACTTCTTCAGCTGCAACTGGAGCAGCAGCGGCAAAACCGCCACCAACGCTCGCTGATGCATCAACATCAAAAGTCGTTTCAATAAGATCTACTAATTCCTTAGCTTCTTTTAATGTTAATACTTCTAAAGCTGCAACGATTTCTTGAATTGTATTCATAAAATTTTTTTGTTTATTATATATATATTATTTACAAGGTAGATGAGGCATTTATTGACTATGAATCAAATGCCGTTAAATCTAATTGAACTGATGGACCCATAGTTGTACAAAAAAATAAACTTTTAAAATATTTACCTTTTACACCAGAAGGGCGATTTTGTTCGATCGAATTAAATAATGAAGTTAAATTATCAACTAACTGCTCAGTTGGAAACTCAATCTTACCAAAATTGACATGAACAATTCCTGTTCTATCAGCTTTATATTCAAATTTACCTTTTTTAAATTCCGTTAATGTTTCGGTTAATGTAGTAGTAACTGTACCTGATTTTGGTGAAGGCATTAATCCTTTTGGACCTAATACTCGACCAAGTTTTGCCAATTTTGGCATCATATCCGGTGTTGCTATTAATAACTCAAAATCAATAATTCCTTCACTAATGTCATTAATTAATGATTCACTACCAACAATATCTCCCCCAGCGTTACGTGCTTCAGCATGATTGGATTCATTTGTTAAAACAGCAATACGTATTTTTTTCCCAATACCATGCGGTAATGTTACTGTTGTACGTAATTGTTGATCAGCATATTTTGGATCAATATTTAAATTAGCATGTAATTCAACAGATTCCGTAAACTTTACATTTGATGTTTGTTTCAAATAAGCTATAACTTCTTCTAAAGTTGAACGAGGAGAATCATTAAATTGTGCATGCTTCGTTTGACGAATGGATAATTTTCGCATATAATTTCGTAATTAAAAATTTATAAACTTAGATATTAATCTATAATTGTAATACCCATATTTCGGGCAGTTCCTTCAACAATTTTTACTGCGCTAGTTATTTTCGTTGTATTTAAATCTGGTAATTTAATATTAGCGATTTCTTCTAATTGAGCTTTTGTTACAGACCCAACATTGATGCGATTTGGTGTTGATGAACCTTTTTTAATCTTTGCAGCATTAGCTAATAACACAGATGCAGGAGGTGTTTTAAGAATAAACGTATAACTGCGATCTTCAAAAACTGAAATTTCTACAGGAATAATCAAACCATTTTTATCGCTTGTTCGAGCATTATATTCTTTACAAAATGCTGCGATATTAACACCATGTTGACCTAAAGCTGGACCGATAGGAGGAGCAGGTGTAGCTTTTCCTGCAGGTAAAGCTAACTTAATTAATGCGGTTACTTTTTTTGGCATATAATTGTGTTGTTATTACTTGATAAAATAGAGATATATAATTTTAACTTTAATTAATTAAAAAAAGATTCAAATTTATTATTTTAAAATATTATGATAAACCAAAGCTTAATTTTTCACAAGATCAATTAGTTACGGAAATTTTAACACATTAAGATTCTATTTTTAATAAAAACCTCTTATATGTAAGAGAAACGCGCCCTGAAGGACTTGAACCCTCGACATCTAATTTTGGAGACTAGCGTTCTACCAACTGAAC
>Ga0138264_1012957_pt1 | contig 14653 bp, 1 predicted proteins | sample RNAICE20151115_FD_105273 | JGI IMG/M metagenome (GOLD analysis project Ga0138264, IMG submission 105273) | Metatranscriptomics of polar marine prokaryotic and eukaryotic communities from Arthur Harbor ice station, Antarctica -... | ecosystem: Environmental > Aquatic > Marine > Unclassified...
CCAGGTGGTCGCACACACGCAGGGGAGCGCACTGGCGATCCGAGACATCAGTCGGTGCCGCCGTCTGGTACTCGGAAGCGGTGCAGGTGGTGAGAGTCTGGCAGACCCTGTCGGAGCTGACAGTGGGAGAGACAGTCTGGTACTCGTCGTTGCTGTCGCATGTAGTGACGACGGCACAACCACGGTCAGTTAATGTGGTGGGCTCCTGAGAGGTGTATTCGGTATTGACAACACAACCAGTCAATTGCTGGCAAGTCCTGTCGGTGGATGCAGTGGCAGCAACGGACTCGAAGGTGTTCGAGGCTGCGCCGCAGACAGAGAGCTGGCAGCACGCGCGGTCGTTCACAGTGGAGGGAGCTGTGCACTCGTAGTAGTTGGCACCGCACGTGGGAGTGTAGTTCTGGCACACACGATCAGTTGTGCCCGTGGGAGGCGTAAGCTCGAACGAGACTCCGGCAACGCACTGAGTGAGATCGACGCATTGCCTATCAGAGATACTAGTGGGCAAGACGGTCTCCCACTGCAGAGCATTGCACACGGTGTGCGGTGTGCATTCCCTGTTGGTCGTGGATGTAGGCGCAACTGACTCGTAGTTGTGGGCCTGGCATACTTCGAGGAGAGTGCAAGTCCTGTCGGAGCTGATGGTCGCAGCAAGCGACTCGTAGTGGGCCTCAGAGTCACAAATGGTGAAGGCGGAGCAGAGCTGGGGCGCCGTGTCAGTCGCGGCCTGGGAGAGCCACATAGCGGGGTAGCAGTTGCCTTCGATAGCACAGAACCTGTCGGAGATGTACACGGCACCAACACCGGTGGCGTGGGCAGTAGGGGCAGTGAACTCGTACGAGACGATGTTGTTGGCCTCGTCGCTCACACATACGGTGAGCGCCATGCAGATCCTGTCGGTCTGCATGCCAACATAGCGGCCGTTGACGTCATCGCGCTCGACAGGAGCATTGTACTCGTACTCGGTGCTTGAGCAAGTGCTGAGCGCAGTGCAGGTACGGTCCGCGTCGGCAGCGCATTCATTGTCAATGAGCATTTTATTGTCAATGAGCTCGTCGGAAGCGCAAGCATGGCACTGTTGGCATTCCCTGTTGCTGTTGGATGTCCAGTTAACCACTTCCCATTCGTCATCAGCGCAAGTAAGGACGGGAGCACACACGCGGTTGGTGGTAATGGTTGGCTCCACACTGGTGTAGTGCTGAGCAAGGCATGGATCAACAGCAACGCATACACGGTTGGAGTTGTAGGTCGGTGCAACAGTCTGGTACTCGGTGTACGCCGTGCACTGCGTATATGCCGTGCACATCCTGTCGGAGATAGGTGACGGGGATAAGCTCTCGAACTGGAAAGGCTCACACTCGAACAACCCCTGGCACACACGATTGGTAAACTGGGTGACCTCTTGTTTGGTGAACTGGGTGGCCGGGTAGTCGCAATTCGTGGTGGTGGAGCATACCCTGTCGGTTGTGGATGTCTGTGATTGTGACTCGTACTGCACGGTGGGGGTGCAAGTGGTCAACGGGGTGCAAACAGCATCAGATGTCTGAGTGCGGGCTACGGTCTCGTACTCAGTTTGTATTGCGCAAATGGTGATAGGCAGGCACTCGCGGTCGCTGGCGTCAGTCTTGAGGACGCTGGTGTACACGCCGGTAGCGAGGTTGCACTCGGTGAGCGCGGTGCAGCCGGCATCATTTACAGGAGTGGGTGCAGTAGACTGGTATTCAGTGTTGTAGTCACATGTGGTGAACGGAGTGCAGGTCCTGTCGGAGTACGGCGTCGCTGAATGGCCGGCGGCATCGTCCACAAAACTCACACCTGCAGCGCAAGTGGTGTACACGGTGCACTGACGATCGGACGTGGGAGTGTAATCAACAGAAATGTACTCGCTGAGATATACACACGTCGTTTTAGTGGTGCATTGCTTGTCGGTGGTGGTGGTTTCAGGAGCGCTCTCGTACTCAGTGCCGATGCACACAGCGAGGGTGGTGCAGGTCCTGTCGCTCGTAGGCGTGGCGGCCAAGGACTCGAAGTGCTTGGTGAAATCGCATACGCTGTAAGCGCTGCAGAGCTTGGGGGTAATACAATCTTCAACGCACCCGATGGGGGTTGCCTGAGCAGAGATGAACTGGTGCGAGTGGCAGTCACCGGCGCAAGTGCGGTCTGTAGTCGCAGTGGGAGCCGTGTACTCGGTCTGCACGATGCTTGCAGTGGTGGTGCACACAGTGAGGGCCATGCATGCACGGTCGGAATCGGCAGTGGGCGCGGTGTACTCGTACTCGGTAGCACTGCAGACGGTGAGCAGAGTGCAGACACGATCGTAGAGCTCGCTGTGGTGCTGGCTAATGTACTCGTCCGCAGTGCAGACGGTCAAGGGCGTGCACACCCTGTCGGAAGTCGATGTGGGGGCTGCTGACTGGAATTCAGACAATGAGCACGTAGAAAGGTCTTGGCACTGCCTGGCGGAAGTAGCAGTGGCAGCAACGGACTCGTACTGAGTGATAAGATTACAGCTCGGTTGGAGAGCACAAATACGGTTAGAGTAGGTCGTGGCAGGAATCTGCTCGAATTCGGTAGCTTCGCAAGTGGTCAAAGTCGAGCACACCCTGTTCGAAGTGACGGTGGGAGCAAGGGACTCGTACTGATCACCAGAGCATGACGCCTTGGCAATGCAAACGGTGTCGGACAGTACAGTCGCAGGTGCAGCCATGTACTCGTCAGCAGTGCAAGTTGATATAGGACTGCACACGCGGTTGGAGGTCATGGTGGGAGCAGCGGTCTCGAAAGTCTCACCGATGACGCAGTAAGTCATGATCGCACACTCCACGTCGCTCGTGGGAGTGGGTGCTGCGGTTTGGTACTGGTTTACAGGAAAGTCACAAGTGTTGAAGCTCTCGCAGATACGGTTGGAGGTCTCGGTGGGCTCGGTGTGCTCGTACTCAGACAAGGAGCAAACACTCAGTGAGCCGCATTCGCGATCAGATGTGGAGGTGGCCGCTGCGGTCTGCCATTGGCTCGATTCAACACATTCAGTGAAAACTTGGCACACCCTGTTGGAGGTGGCAGTGGGCGAAGTTTGCTCGAACTCGGTGCCAACGATGCACTGGGTCATGACCGCGCACTCACGGTCATTGTATAACGAAGGTGCGACGGTCTCGTACTGTGCGCCGGAAGCACAGACCGTCCAGGTAGCGCAGTCACGGTCGGTGTTAGAATTGGGAGCAGTGCGTTCGTAGTCACCAGCAACGCATGGGGTCGTGGCGTAGCAGACACGGTCTGAGATAAACGTGGGCGCGCAGGTGGCGCACTCGAAGAAGCCAGGTGCAACACAGTTACCGGAGATAATGCAGCAGAGCCTGTCGGTGGTGGTGGTCGGGGCCTGGCACTCGTACTTGTTGGATGGGCATTCAGTGACAGATTCGCAAACAACGGCACTGGTCACAGTGGGGGCCGTGAAGACGTACTCATGAGTACTGCAAGTTCCCCTCGGCGCGCAGCCGCGAGGAGCGAAGGCAGACGCAGCAGCAGTGGTGTACTCGGTGGCAGAGCACACACCATGAATGGCGCACTGACGGTTGGTGGTGGTGGTGGGTGCCACGGTTTCATACTCGGCTCCCGCACGGCAGGTGCTGGTGAGGTGGCAAGTGTCATCGGATGCCAGGTGGTCGCACACACGCAGGGGAGCGCACTGGCGATTGCTGATTGAAGTCGGTGCCGCCGTCTGGTACTCGGAATCGGTGCAGGTGGCGAGAGTCTGGCAGACCCTGTCGGAGCTGACAGTGGGAGAGACAGTCTGGTACTCGTCGTTGCTGTCGCACGTAGTGACCCTGTTACAGGCACGGTCGGAGGTGGCTGTGGGCTCCTGAGAGGTGTATTCGGTAGTGTCGCACACAGTCAATTGCTGGCAAGTCCTGTCGGAGGATGCAGTGGCAGCAACGGACTCGAAGGTGTTCGAGGCTGCGCCGCAGACAGAGAGCTGGCAGCACGCGCGGTCTTGTACGGCGGAGGGAGCTGTGCACTCGTAGTAGTTGGCACCGCACGCGGGAGTGTAGGGCTGGCACACACGATCGCTCCTGTCACCGGGAGGGGTAATCTCGAACTCGCCTCCAGCAACGCACGTGGTGACATCAAGACATTGCCTGTCGGATGAATCAGTGGGCTCAACGGTCTCCCATTGCAGAGGTTGAGAGCTGCATTCGGTGTGCGGTGTGCATTCCCTGTCGGTCGTGGATGTGGGAATGATCGACTCGTAGTGCTGTGCCTCGCACACTGTGAGGAGAGTGCAAGTCCTGTCGGAGGTGGGGGTATGAGCAAGCGACTCAAAGTGGTACGCAGGGTTACAAATGGTGAAGGCGGAGCAGAGCTGGGGCGTCGTGTCAGTGGCAGGCGATACGACCCACATAACGGGGTAGCATTGGCCTTCGACGGCACAGATCCTGTTCGAGATGTACATGGCACCAACACCGGTGGCGTGGGGGATCGGCGCAATGTACTCGTACGAGACGATGGTGACAATGTTGCTCTCGCATACGGTGAGCGGGCTGCAGATCCTGTCGGTCTGCATGCCAACATAGCGGCCGTTGACGTCTTCGCGCTCGACAGGAGCATCGTACTCGTATTCCGTGCTCGAACAAACGCTGAGTGCAGTGCAGGTACGGTCCGCGTAAGCAGTGCATTCATTGACAATGAGCTCATCAGAAGCACAAGCATGACACTGTTGGCACACCCTGTCGGAGACAGCGGACCAGTCATGCACTTCCCAGTCGTCAGCAGCACAAACGCTGACGGGAGCGCACTCACGGTCCGCGTATTCAGTGGGAGGTACAGTCATGTAGGACAGATGAGGGCACGGCACGATGTCTGCACATACACGGTCGGTGTTGTAGGTCGCTGGGGCAGTCTCGAACTGGACGTACGGCTCGCATTGAGAGATAATCGTACATGCCCTGTCGGAGCTGCAGGTAGGAGGAGAGCTCTCGAACTGGAAGCCACGGCAAGCAAAGTAGTCTCGGCACACGCGATTGGTGTACGTGGTGACCTCTTGCAAGGTGAACTGGGCTGTGGCACTGCTCATGTCTGAGCAGTCGCAGACAGATGTGGGGGAGCATACCCTGTCGCTGGTGTATGTCTGGTACACCGACTGGTACTGCACGGTGGGGGTGCACGTGGTCAACAGAGTGCAAACAGTGTCGGTTGTCTGGGTGAAGGCCACGGTCTGGAAGTGAGTTTGTGTCGAACACATAGTTACGGGGAGACAAGAGCGGTCGCTGGTGTCGGTCTTTTGGACGCTGGTGAACACGTTGAACGCGAGGTTGCACGTTGTGAGCGGGGTGCAGATGGCATCATTTACAGGAGTGGGCGCAGTGGACTGGTATTCAGTCGAGTAGTCGCATACTTTGAAGTCAGTGCAAATCCTGTCGGAGGTCAGCGTCGCAGCATGGCCGGAGGTGTAGTCCACGAAACTCACACCTTCCTCGCAAATGGTGTACGGGGTGCACTGACGATCGGACGTGGGAGTGGGATCAGCAGTCCTGTACTCACCCGAAACTCCTGGCGCTTCGAGCACGCATGTCGTGAACGTTTGGCACGTCCTGTCAGTGGTGGGGGTATTGGGAACGCTCTCAAATTCAGTGCTGACGCACACAGCGAGGTTGGTGCAGGTCCTGTCACTCGTAGGTGTGGCGGCCAAGGACTCGAAGTGCTTGACGAAATCGCATACGCTGTAAGCACTGCAGAGCTGAGGGGTATCGTCGGTTGCCTGAGCAGAGATGAACTGGTGCGAGTGGCAATCACCGGCGCAGCTGCGGTCTGTAGTCGCAGTGGGAGGCGTGTACTCGGTCTGAATGATGCTTGCAGTAGAAAAGCACACAGTGAGGGCCATGCATGTACGGTCGGTATCGGCAGTGGGCGCGGTGTACTCGTACTCGTCCGTGGTACAGACGGTGAGCAGAGTGCAGACACGATCGTAGTTCTCACCATGGTGCTGGCTGATGTACTCGTCCGCAGTACAGACGGTCAAGGGCGTGCACACCCTGTCGGAAGTCGATGTGGGGATTGCTGACTGGAATTCAGACAATGAGCACGTAGAAAAGTCTTGGCACTGCCTGGCGGAAGTAGCGGTGGCAGCAATGGACTCGTACTGAGTCATGAGATTACAGCTTGGTTGGAGAGCACAAATACGGTTAGAGGTGGTCGTGGCAGGAATCGACTCGAATTGCGCAGCACTGCAAGTGGTCAAAGTCGAGCATATTCTGTTCGAAGTGGCGGTGGGAGCAAGGGACTCGTACTGATCACCAGAGCATGGCTCCTGGGCAATGCAAACGGTGTTGGACGTCATGGTCGCAGGCGCAGACTTGAACTCGTCATCAGCGCAACCAGTCACCGGAGCACACCCGCGGTTGGAGGTCATTGTAGGGGCTGCGTTCTCGAAAGTCTCACCGATGATGCAGAAAGACATGATCGCACACTCTACGTCGCTCGATCTTGTCGGTGCTGCGGTTTGGTACTGGTTCGGGAAGTCACAGCTGTTGAAGGTCTCGCAGATACGGTCGGAGGTCTCGGTGGGCTCAATGTATTCGTACTCGGAATTAGACAGTGAGCACACAGTCAGCGCCAAGCATCCACGATCGGATGTGGGGTGGCCGCTGCGGTCTGCCATTCGCTCGATTCAACACATTCGGTGAAAGTGTCGCACACCCTGTTGGAGGTAGCAGTGGGCGCCGTGTGCTCGTACTCGGTACCAAGGACACACATGGTGGTATAAGCGCACTCACGGTCATTGTATAACGAAGGTGCGGCGGTCTCGTACTGTGCAGAGCCACCGACGCAGACCGTCCAGGGAGCGCAGTCACGGTCGGTGATAGACGTGGGGGCAGTACGTTCGTAGCTGCCAGCATCGCATGCGATCGTGTCCTGACAGACACGGTCTGAGGTAGTCGTGGCGGAGCAGGTGGCGCACTCAAACTTGTAAGGTGCAACGCAAACCGGGGCAATTTCGCAGCACTGCCTGTCGGAAACACCAGGAACAGCAGCTTGGCACTCGTACTGCGTCGAATGGCAAGTTGTGAGGCCACCGCAAACAGTATCCGACGTGCTGGTGGGAGGAGCAGTGACATATTGGTCGCTGAAACAGGCGGTTTTTGGCTCGCACTCCCTTGGCGAACTGCATGAACCAGCGTTGTTCACCCACTGGCTGCCGGTGCACTGAATCTGTGGCGCGCATACCCTGTCCGATGTCGTGGTCGGAGCCGATACTTCGTACTCGGCAGGACAAGTACAAGTCGTGAGTTCAGTGCATACTGGGTTGTTGTTGCCTGGGGGAGCTTGCATCCATTGGTGTGAGTAGTCGCAGGTTTCCATCAGCACACAGACTCGATCGGAGTAGGGCGTGGGGGCAACACTTTCGATAGTCTGAGCGAACACGCACTTTGTAAGCGGAGAGCACTGCCTGAGGGAGGAGCAAGTGGCGTCAGCCGAAGTGTACTCAGAAGAAGTGCAAGGAAACTGATCGGCAAACTGACGGTCTGAGGTCAAGGTTGGGGGCACCGACTCGTATTTGGTCCTTGCATTCTCAGGAGGGGTAATGCACCATTCTGGATCGATAGGAGTAAGTGGGGAACACTCGCGGTCTATTTCTTCACCGGAAAAGGGAGGATTATAAAAGGGAGGATGCAGTTCATATTCAGTTGCCGTGCATTGCGTAACGGCAGTGCACACGGCGTTTGTAGTGCATGTTGCCACCGCGGAAAGGTAATTCGTAGCGTAGCCGTTCCCAATATAACCAGTAGGACCATCTGAGGTGTAATCACAGGTAGTAATAGCGTTGCACACGCGATCAGAGAAAAGGGTCACAGCCGTTACTTCATATTCATCGTTCTGGCACGCCGTCCAAGGATTACAAACACGGTTGGAAGTAGAGGTAGGCGCAGTGTGCTCGAACTCGCCTCCGATCCACATGTCCCAGGAACAACCGGTCACTCCAGCAGAGCTGCCGGTGGCACATATGGTCGTGGGGAGACAGACACGGTCGGAGTTGGCAGTGGGCGCGCAAGCGGCGCACTCGTAGTACTGGGGAGCAAAGCAGCTCGGGGAGATGAGGCAACAGTGCCTGTCAGTCTGGCCCGGAAGAGCAGCTTGGCACTCATACTGGGTATTGGTGCACTCTTGATTGCTTCCGCAAACGACTGCACTTGTGGGCGTTGCCTCGGCAACAACGTACTGAGCAGCATCGCAGGTACCGGCGGGCCCGCAAACTCGAGGAGTGGTGTATGTTGGAGGAAACAGCTCAAACTGTAAGGCGGTGCACACCACATTGTCCGCGCACACACGATTTGAAATGTACCTCGCATTCATAGCGTCCAGTGTTGGTGCGGTAAGCTGGTACTGAGATAAGGCAGCATTACCGGGCCAGTCGCACACCGTCATGGCATGGCACACGCGGTCGGAAGAATCCGTGGGCGCCTGGACTTCGTACTGCAACACATTGCATAATGTCAACGACTGGCAAACCCTCGGGCTAGAAGAGGTTGGCGCTGTAACCTGGTACTCTACATTGGTCTGGCACACCGGTTGAGGAGTACATTGAAGATCTGAAGATAGCGTCGGATGGGTACTTTCGTACTCCGAGGTCGTGCACTGGCTAAGGGCAGAGCATACACGATCGGAGGAGGTAGTTGGGGCATGCACTTCATATTCAGTTCCTGTGCACTCAATTACAGGAGTGCAGACCACATCTGAGGTGGCTGTGGCGCACGAAACCTGATATTCGCTTATGAGACAAGTTGTTATCTGCGTGCAAACCCGGTTTGAAGTTGACGAACAGCTTTGAGTTTCAAATTCACCAGCACTGCAGGAGGCGCAAGAGGCGCATTCCCTTGGACTGGAATACGTCGCAGCAACACTTTCGTAGGTTTTTGAGCTAGACAAGCAAACTGCAAGAGATGTGCACACACGATCGGACGTCGTGGTTGGTGCTCGGCTCTCGTAGGAGTGTACTACATCGCACGCAGAAGATTTTTCAGTGCACTCCACGTCAGTGAAATCGGTGGCATCGACACTTTGATATTCGTCGCTTGCACACGTTGAGACCAGGGCACAGGTTCGATCCGACGAGGAAGTAGGACCGTGTGATTCATAGCTACCGACTCCGCACGTGGTGTATTGGGTGCAAGATCGGTCAGATGTGAGAGTAGGATCTGTAGACATGTATTCATCTGAGCCGCATGGGGTGAGGAGTGTACACAGAGTGTCACTACTAGCAGTAGCCGGCTGAGATCGGAACTGGCCAGTAGTGCAAGCAGTGATAGCACGGCACGAACCAGTCTCAAACATGTATTGGCCTGCGGCGGGAGAAGAGCAAGTGCAAGTTCTGTCGCTCATGAAAGTTGCTCCAGCACAGGACGCTGCATCTCCACCGCAAGACGAGTGCATGGTCGGTGCTTGCTGTTGCGTCTGGCCCGCAGCACAGATAGTAAGCGGCGAGCATGTCCTGTCATGCATATAGAGTCCACTCTCCATAACGGGAACGGTACTCTCATACTCGGACGCGGTACACACAGTCTGTGGGGTGCATTTTGCATCAGTAACGGGTGTCGCAGTGGAGGACACAAATTCGTTGGAAGCGCACGCAGTAATGTCTTGACAAACCCTGTTGCTGTACACAGTAGGTGGAGAAACTTGCCATTGATTGGCGCTGCAGACAGTGTACTCAGCGCACGAGGTCTGCGAGTTCATGGTAGGCTCAGCCACCATGTACTCGCTGGAACTGCAGGGAACTACGTTGTCGCACTGTCTGTCAGACGTAATAGTGGGCGCCACCAACTCAAAGGAAGAAGGGAACACGCACTGTGTGTGCCGGGCGCAGATTCTGTCGGACGATGGGGTCGGAGCGGTGACCTCGAACTGGCTGAAATCACACGCAGTGACATCTCGGCACACGGTATCCGAAGCTGTATCGCTTTCTTGCACCGCATATTCACTGATGGCGCATATGGTTGCTGCAGCGCAGTTTCGGTCGCTGGAATACGACGCGATCTCCTGCTCGTAATGGTTAGCGGAGCAAGATGTCAGCAGCGAGCAAGTAGCGTCGGCGTACATAGCCGCCGGAACACTTTCGAACTGTGACTCGGAGCAATGCTTGACCGCACTGCAAACCCTGTCAGAAGAGGGGGTTGGTGACGAGCTCTCAAACTGGTTCTTGGTCGGGTCGCAAGTTGGCGAGTGAGGGCGGCAGATGGCATCACTAGTAGCAGTTGCAGGTGTCTGTGTCCACTGCCCAACGCAGTCAGACGATGTCGAGCACACCCTGTCGGAGTTTGACGTCGGACGGGTGCTTTCAAACTCTCCTGCTACGCATGAAGTGTACTGCTGGCATGCACGGTCAGCGCTAGTTGTTGGGGCCAACAATTCATATTCCGAGTTTAAGCATGTGCTCAGGACTGCGCACACTCTGTCTTCGGTTAGCGACCCGGCATTAGCTTCGTACTCCGAGCCAAGGCACGACAAAAGGAAACTGCACTGGCGATCCGTAGAAGCGGTGGCAGGGCTCTGCTCGTATTGCGCAGTTGTACAAGAGGTGGTGGCTTTGCACTGGCCGGGTGCGTATGCGTACTGCGTCGCAGAGCAAGGGCCGGCACAGATAGCGTCGGACTCAGCTACGCAAGCCTCTGCCACAGTCTGGCCACTTGCACACGAGGAGCACCCCGAGCAGATTCTGTCTGCGGTGTACTGAGACATGGAAAGGTCGGCAAAGGGCTGTTCGAGCTCATACTGCACGCCATCGCAAGTGGTGAGAGGTGCGCACACCTGATCAGTGGTTGAAGAGCATGTCGACGCGACAAAGTGTGTCGATGGGCAGAAAGCGCATTTTTGACACACGCGATCACTGATTAGTGTGGGTGCCGCAGATTCAAACTCTTCGGTAGTACAGACTCGTAGAGCTTTGCACATCCTGTCAGATGAGGGGGTGGCCGCCACGAGCTCGAATTCAGAAATGTAATTACATTCTGTCAACTGATTGCAAGTAGAGTCAGAAGTGCACGTTGCCGGTGTCGCCAAGTACTCTGCGTGCGGCTGGCATTGAGTAATAGGGTTGCAGTGAGTGTCAGAATACATTGTGGCGGCCAGAACTTCGTATTCTGACGAGCAGTCGCACGCACTGGCCACTGCGCATACGGTATCAGTGGAACTGTCTGCTGCTACTGCTTCCCATTGGTTAGCAGGGCACTCGCTGATGGGGCTGCATTGGCGATCAGTAGAACTGGTAGGAGCCACAAGTTCGTACTGCGCACAAGTGCAAAAAGTGAGGGCCGAGCACTCGCGATCTGACGTGGACGTAAGTGTCTTAGATTCGTATTGGCTCTGCGCGTCGCACTGCTGCGAAGCACGGCAGGAGCGATCTGACGTCAAAGCTGGCTCAAAAAGTTCGAACTCCCCTGCAGCACACTCCGTGATGGATAGGCATGCCGTGTTGGAAGTGAGAGTGCACGGGCTGACTTCGTACTCGGAGCTAGAGCATTCGGAACATGTGCCGCACTGCCTTGGGCTCTGTGCAGTGGAAGCAACCACCTCGTATTCAGACAAGAACAAGCATGTAGGCTGTGCGATGCACACGCTATCGGAGGTAGAGGTGGCAGCCAACGATTCGTACTCGGCGGAGTGGCAAGCAGAGATGGAACTGCAGGCACGATCAGCAGTCGAGCTTGGTGCCTTCGATTCGAACTGCTCAACAGTACATTCGCTGAATGAACGACAGACTGCATCGGATGAACTCGTTGGCGAGAGTGCAACGTACTCACCAACCCCACAAACGGTGTGATTAGAGCATACTGTGTCGGCGAACGATCCACATGGATGGAGAACATAACTTTGCAGCCCGCAAGAGGTGCAGTCTTCGCAAGCCCTGTCGTTTGCGAATGAACCGGCGGCGGTTTCCCATTGGTTCACCTGGCACGTGATCCACGGTTCGCACACAGCGTCAGAAGTGTCAGTGCATGCAGTCGTCAAATAGGTCGCTTCCGTCCCATCTGTCTGGCTATCACACAAAGTGCATGGCGCGCAAACACGCTGAGTAGTCAGAGTTGGGGCGTTTTGCTCCCACATGTTAACACCACAGAAATCAAGGGCGTAGCAAACTCTGTCCGAAGTGTCAATTGCAGGCACTTTCTCATACTCGGTGGCGTTCTCGAAGTAAAGCCCGACATCCTTACACCCGGTGGTTTTACTGCAAATTACGTTGCTGTTGGCTGTTGCGGGAATCACTTGGAACTCAGTCGCCGGATCGCACGCCGTTACGTTGTGGCATACGCGGTCTGTGTTGACCGTAGGAGGATGCGCTTCGTACTCTTCCACTGAATGGCACTCCGTGACACCGCAGCAATTTGCGTCACTAGTCCCCGTGGGAGCAGTGCATTCGTATTCCAAGACGTCGCCAACATACTGAATCGCAGTCGTGCACACCGTAATGAGATCGCATACCCTGTCAGTGGTTACGGTGGGAACTTCCGATTCATACTCGGTAGCAGCACATTCCGTTAGGCTAGCACAAATCCTGTTGCTCGTGGGATTGGCTGGCGAAACCTCGTATTCGTCAGTTGCACATTCAACTGCAACAGTAGGGCCCGGAGTGGGCGGGACTGATGCACACTGATCACTAAGTACGTTGATAACCGTTCTGCACTTGGCCCGGCTGTTTTCGGAAGCATCTGCACAACTGTATTTCAAAACCCAAGTTCCAACTTCGGAGCCAACGTGGGCAATGGCCGCTCGCTTTTCAACTCCGAATTGATCGATGTCGTACTCGGCCCAGTTTCCAGAGCCACCGTCTCGCTCGACTCCGAGTGCATCTTCGTGGATTCCGGGGCAGCCACCGGTCTCAGCAAACTTGTAAAGCTTTATGCTGCATGCGTTGCTGCTATCGGCAAATGTGAGGTTGTGAAGCACACCGGTGCAGGAATCGACGGAAGTGAAACCAGATCCAGGTGATGCCCATTGCGCCATCAGGTCGTCGTTGCCTTCAGCTCCACACAAAATTTCGTTAGTGTAGAGGCCGACGATATCCAAATCAGGTTTTGTCAAATCTTGCACTTCTACGTGTCTAACAATATTCTGGGCGGGGTTGGCGTGTAAATCGCTGCACGAGTAGGTCATCGTGTAGGCGCCCGTTTTGCTAGGGTCTACAGTAGTCACCACCTGGATGTGTGACTGGAGCTGAAAACGATCGGCCACAACATCTCGGCACAAAGAGTCGCGCATGTCGATGCACATAGCACCAGGGTCCTGACAAGGAGTGTTGCATTCGTGCTCGTTCGCATCCTCTGGCTGGTCACCGCACTGAACGTTATAGCCGATGTGAACGTGGGACTCGGCCGCTCCGGCTGAAACCGCCTGCAAAGAGGTCATCGCACTTTCGCCATGCAACTCACAGTCCTGAGTGTTTTCGTCGTACTTGAAAAAAGCGCACTGGAGCGGGTTTGTCGTTGTACCAACGATCCGCTGCCATTGCTGGTCGAAGCACGCAGTCGCGCATGCGGATGTGTCGATGACACCGTTCAGTAGTTCGATCGGGGCTTCTACTCCGGGCTGAAGTTGAACATTAAGGAGCTGATGCTGCTGGGGCTTGCAGTACAGCTCAGGTCCAATTGTATCCACAACCAGAGTGGTCATCGGCACAGTCGCGACATTGTTCGCGTTGAATTCACCGAACAAGTTGGCAAAGTCTTCAACGCGGTAAGTCACGGCGTAGCTTCCGGTCTCGTAAGTATCGACGAGCATTGCGGACATGGGATTGCTGGATCCAGGGACATTGTCATAGGTGCTGGTGACTCCATTTGGGGTAGCGATGGTTGCCGTGAGGCGATCATCAACAACAAGGTCGTAAAGGTCGCGGGCGCTGGCAGTCGGTGGGACGAGAATCTTTTGAGGACTACCGCCCTGAACGAAATCGCCGTCCACGTCGCACGACTGTACAACATTGGGGAAAAGAGTTGGGGTGTAGATGTTCGGGGCCTCGTGATCGAGCATCACCATGGCGAAAAGCACGTTCTCGGCCTGGTTTCCAGAGGAATCTTCAGCTTCATATCGGAGGGTGTATTCGCCACGAAGCGTGTACTCAATGTCAGCCAAAGTGATGTCCACAGGCACGGGCATCTGCCTCGGATCTGATCGCATGAGCAAGTGAACTGTTTTGATCACATCGATCTGTCCTTGGTGGTGGTCGTATGCTTGAGCGGTGGGCTCAGGGCAGGTACAATCAGGACCAGGGCAGTCCTTAGCACCGTCGGTGTTCTGTGACACCTTACAGTGCTTAGCGTACGTCTGCTTAAATCGGCTCTGGTCACCAAGATCATTTTCGCTGCACGAGTCTGGGTTAGACGGATATCCAGAATGGCCCACCCCATTATATTCCGCTCCAGTATGGCAGAGGCGGTGCCCGTTGTGGGAGTCCGTCATACGGGTGGCTACCTGTCCCTGTGACCAGTCGAGGTTGAGGGAAATAGTCGGTGGTGCGTCGCGGAGATCAACATCAACGGCGAGAGCAACGGCCGACGCGAGGACGATAAGAAAAAACTTTTGCATATTTTCAAGGTGGCGACCGGGGTGGAAGCTGACGATGAAAGGCACGGTACGTCACCGAGGCGAGAGACTAAAAAAAGCCTTA
>Ga0138264_1527542_pt1 | contig 14455 bp, 1 predicted proteins | sample RNAICE20151115_FD_105273 | JGI IMG/M metagenome (GOLD analysis project Ga0138264, IMG submission 105273) | Metatranscriptomics of polar marine prokaryotic and eukaryotic communities from Arthur Harbor ice station, Antarctica -... | ecosystem: Environmental > Aquatic > Marine > Unclassified...
CCCTTCCACTGAGGCCACCTCCTGATCGATTTGAGGCCTTCGGATCCCGCGGAAGATGTGATGCATTTTACGTAGCGATATTCTTTCTAAGCACATGCGGACAATCGCCATAGCAAAGCACGATTTCGTGGGTCAGAGCGAGACGGAGCTTAGTTTCAATGCTGGGGCACGGATTGTCGTTACCAATGAACGTGAGCCAGGTGACTGGTGGAAGGGTGAGGTCGACGGGAAGCGGGGATTTTTTCCGTCTTCCTTTTGCGAGGTTTGTAAGGAAGCTATAGCTCCAGCAGACTCAGCTTGCTCCAAGGCCCTGGCAACCTCAAAGACGGATATCTCGACGAGCTCACAGCGCATAGCGGCTGTGACGGCGCTGACCGGGCAAGCGCTCGTATCACAGGAGCGCTGCCATGGTCTGTTCCCAACTGGCAGTCTAGGTTCAGGGTTAAACATGCAAGTTCCATCTCAGGCCGGCAGAGGTGGCATTTCATTAACTCCATCGCTTCACGAGACCAGTATAAGGTATGTACGTGCACTCTACGACTTTGAAGCGTCTCGGGGGGACGAGATGGATCTACAGCGCGGTGCCGTGTACCGTGTCCTTGCTGATCGGGGGCAGTGGTTGCTCGGCGAGAATGATACTCTAACTTGCCGCGGTGAGTTCCCTGGTACATACGTTGAGCCATACACACCCGAAGCGGCGATGACTCCACACGCAGATGTGGCATTGACACGGGGCAAGTTCGAGGTGGGAGTCCACGCAGTGTATCGTCTACGCACGTTTGCAGATTTGACGCATGCAGACCAGATTGGCACCCTGCCTGATACGGTGGATGAGATCGCACCGGCCTCAGAAGCTGTGTGCACAACAAGGGCGGCGGCAGAGCTCATGCGCATTGCACTTGTTCGCGGTGCGCCGCGAACAGCAACAGTGGCCGCACTCGGCGTAATGCTAGAAGATTTTGCGGTGAGCTGTGAACGAGTGGCACGTTTTGTGGGCACACAGGACGCAGCGGGTGCGCACGACCTTGCCTGCTTCTGCTGCGCGCGAATTTCGCGAGCACGGCCTGGAGACTTGGTGCTCTTACCGCTTGGGTGGATTGGAGCGGCAACCGGAACTACACCTCCGAGGACAACGATCGTGATTGTGGCACTATGCCGACGACGTGATCAGCCTGGTGTCTTTGATCTTGCGATTGTAAATGGTGGTGGTAAGGGTGGCGCGGGTGGCGACGGAGCTGCGATGGCGCGGTACCATGGCATTAGAGCAGATATAGCCACCGCCGACCTATGCTTCCGTTCGGCGCTGGTGCTGGCAGATGTGCCCCAGGAAAAACTTCAGGATGGAGGAATCTGGTTCGTCCTCTACCGTCTTCTCATTTTTCCACACGCAATGCACGGTGCGCAAGTATTCTATGAAAGAATCCTGCCAGCACTCAACGGCGTACGGCCTGTGCAGGCAAATTCAAGCGAAACGTCGGCTTGGGTCCAGGGCTTGGGGAAAGAGAACGCGGCCAGTGGTGCAGTAGTTGCTGCAGCGGTACGTGAGGCGGCCGTGCTACTCGGCGAGGATGGGGCTACCGCTGATGGGTACCTGGCACTTGCACAACTTGAGCTCCTGATCATGGCTCAGCGCGACCTCGATAGGGCGTCATCCCTGGCTGCGAGTGACTCTGCGGTACTTGACGGTGCATGTCGGAGTGTAGCACGTAACTGCGCAGCACGCGCAGCAGAGCTCAGCTCACCGGTCGACGCGCTTTCCCTAACGGCCTGTTTAGACTGTGCTACTGCAATTGACGCGCGGCGCGCAGTGCTTGAGACCTACTCGTCGCTGGATAACAGTGTACGCGCGGCAACTGCGGCTGCCACATTATATATTGGCGCCACAGCCAGTCAGGTGGCACCAGGTGCTGCGTGTTTCCCACTTTTTGGGCGTTTCAGGCGAGAGGTGGGTGTGGACTGTCTCGCCGGCTCTGCCCTAGTCCCACCAATCACATTACCCGTCGAGTTAAATATCGTGCCTGACAATATTGATAGCTACGAAGCGGCTACCATACTTCTGCGCCGAGTTTGTGGCGTCTGTAACCTCCTCGCAAACCAGGCCCACCTGATTCGGCATACTTACCTCCTACGCTTTGCACTACTCGTACACGTCATAACACGCGTGCTTCCCCTTCCATGCCCTCGCTATAATGCGAAAACTCAAGCTCAAACCCCGGCAAAAGAGTGCTTCTGGCGGCGCGCACCACTTCGCCGTGAGACACAAGTAGACCTGCTTGACCTATTACGGCGCATCTCTCGGCACCTGGCATGCGTGGCGCTCTCACTCAAAGTAACGCAATCCCTGGACGCAGAACGTATCCTCGCTGCCGGCTGCATCGCAGTCATCGCCGACGCAGTTCTTCGCCGGTCAGCGACAGACATGCCCAGCTGGCTTTCACTCCACTACTCAGGTGATGTGCAGGGCCCAACGATGCCCTTTGGGTTTGACATCGGAATGTACGACGTCGAATCGCGACACTCGGCCTTCATCGAGCCCCACCTTTGTGCAGCGCGCACAGTTATTCTAGACTACTTTGCTTGCTTGCGAGCGGCAGTCACGGACAGCCGTTTAATTTTTGCATTTGAGCGCGCTGACGTACTTGGCGCTGGAGAACGCGCGCTTCTCAATCAACTTTGCCTCCAGACAGGCACACCGCTCCTGGAACAGCCTGAAGTTTACCTCACCGGCGAGCGGCGAGACCTTGTTGACGCTTACCCGGAGCTAGCATGTTTTCGGGATGTGGTCTTCGCTTTCAAGGCAATGCAGGTGCCAACATCTGACAATCTCCCGCCCGTGCGCGCGTGGCGGCCTGAAGACGGTATCCTTGTGTGGCGGTCCCAGCCAGCGGCACCAAAACCCAAGCCTAAGCGCAAAGGACGCTATTGCGTTCCACCTCGCCCGCTCATCTGCAAGGCATTTGGGCGTATTCTTGCAATTGCGACAGGGAGAGGCACATACACAGCCGAGGAGGCGCGACAGCGACGGTCAACTTGGCGCCAATTCCTAGATTACGTGGGCATTGGTGCACTGCCCCGCGCACCACCGTCGCGTGGTGAACCTAGCGTTCTTGTTGGCTCTAAAGTTGAAACAGAGGAAGATGTGCTTCATATTCGCAACCTTCCAGACTTTGGCGGTCACCTCAGTGGCCGCGACGCTGAGCTAATCCTCTCATACCTAACCGCTCCTTACGTCCGCATGCCGCTTCTCCTCCGTTTTTTCACTGATCATGCGCGTCTGCGTGCGCTCGCCTCTTGTGAGCTTCGTGACGTTCTTGACGCCTGTCTCTTCGAGCCGGGCCTCTGGTGCCCGCTTTCTGATAGCAACGAGCTGATTCTGACTACAGTGCCGGCTCAAGACCGTGGTGCACTTGCAACACCCTGTGGCCTCCTCTTCAATGAGCTCTGCTGTTCGCCATCAGGACTTATTGGTGCGCTTGATGCATTCCTTGACAATGCGCTCGATCTCGACACCGGCCGCTACTCAGCAACTATAGCGCCTGTGCTTCTTTACGCAATCCGCACAATCATCCGTGTTGAGGGGTTTTGTCTCTTTCTTCTTCGTAAGCATGCGTTTCGACACCATGCACGCCCCGCGGAGATGGCATGGCTAGGCGAGACACGCGGCCTGGACTGTGATTCAGTGGCGCTCGCTGTCATGGACGCGGCTGTGACGCGGTGGCGGCGTCAACTTGACATGCGAGCTTTCCCGATGCTCGCTCATTGGGCTCGGCACGCAACAAATGAACAGCGAATGGGAGCAGCATGCATTGTGTATGCGCATCTTGCTTATTTTTACCGAAACACACTTGAAAATTCTCTTGACCGTCGAGCTGTCGCGACGCTCCTGACATCGCAAATATTCCTGAATGTACACTATGCCTTCGACGCTGAGCCAGATCCGCCGCCGCCAATCGGCCTGGATGGCAAGGATGAACGTACCCGACGTAGTACGAAACGGTCTGAGTTTGTTGAGCGCCACAGCGCGGAGCTTGGCGTCGCCCAAACCGAGCTTTGTGACGTCTTTGCACAACACCGAGGCGGAGCAATAAGATGGCTTGAGAGCGCCCCAGCATCGGCACGCGCAGATGTACTAGAAGCCGTAGTTCGCACTATCACATTTACACGAAGCGGGGGAGCGCTTGATGACGATGACGATGCGCGGTTTCCGCCGGTTGCTGCGCGGCGTGGCACGACTGTCAGGACGTCGCAGCTGGCCGTGCGTTCTTGGAACACCATGGCGCTTCCAGGGTGTACGGGTCGCTATGTACCCGACACTGAGATCTCTCAGCTCGCAGCTGTAGCGCAACCACGCTTAACAGAAGACTTTGAACAATGGCTACGGCGCGTGACGACAACGGCTGTTGACACTGAGATTAATGCGCAGCTAGGTGAGTTCACGCTTAAAAAGCATGCCGTGCATGCACTTGACCCCCATCTTCGGCGACTCCCCGACTTTATCGATGTCTTTGGTTTATCTTTTACTGATCAGCGAGTCCAGTGCGCGGAGGTACGAAACACGACGCGTCGATCCTGGCTCCGGCTAGTGGGCAGGCGCCATGACCTTCAGCACTGGGACGCAGACGCTGAACGCTCCCCAACGCAAAACAGCGTCGCTAAAGTATATACACAAAAGGGAACCACCGATGAAGCCTGGGTCGCGGCTGCTTTTGAACCCGTGCGTAGACGTTTTTTTGCTGACCATGCAGTGAACTGGACGTTTGTTGGTACGCCGAACGAAGTCTTTGCCGTAATTCAAGCTAGAATCTTTGACGAAGCCGCTGACAACGATAACGCAGATAACTCTTTCGAGAGCGGTCTAGATGAAAGTGGCGACTTCCTTGAGGTTAATTGTAATGAACAATGCCCGGATGACATCGCATCTCCCAAAAGTGATGGTGCAGTCGTGCCCATCTCCACGAGCGCAGACTGCATTGCCACAATGAAGGCCACGTCCCATAAGGCTGTCGAACGCGTCGCACGCAAGGAAGCAATTCGCCAGCTTAAGATCAAGCCTAGCTTGGATCTTAAAGAGAAAGCTGCGCTCGCCGTTGCTGAAGCTGCTGATCGCGAAGATGCAGCTGCGGCCAATGCCTTGGACGGCGACAATGCGGTTCCAGTCATAAAAGAGCGCAGGGGCTGGGGGTTCTTTCAGTCAAAAAAAGGTACTGACAAGTGTGTAGCAGTAGCGTCCCAGATACAAACACTCAAGGAGGTCGTGGTCTTCCGTTCTCCGCCCGTGGTCCACGTATTTAATGTCATTGAACACGGAAGGCGCTTCTACCGATCGCTGGTTTTCGCCTCGGATGCCAGTCGCTGCATGCATAGTGACGGCGGACTAGCACTCGCCACTGCGCCACGTACAGAAGCAGATGTGAATGCTGGTGCCTGTCCTGCGCTCTCGCTCGGTGATGCGGCGCGACCTGTGCCGCCACGGTCCTCTCTCGTTATATCCCGACATCTCCACGCCGACCTTGGTGAGCAGACCTATATCCCCAGCCGGCTCCTTTTTGGGCTCCTTCCAGCGGCACTCCTCGACAAGTACGTTTTCTGGCAGAACCGTTGTGATGATCTTGTTGGTTATCCAGCACCTGATACAGAAGGCAACTATGACTGCGCTGCATTGCGACAAGCCTACGCCACAGTCCTTCGCATTCGCCTTGTCAAAATTGGTAAGTCCGATGTATCGGGCATGGGCCGAGCTTCAGCTGTCGCTGTTGTTGTCCGAGTTTCACTAAAGATCCAGTGCACGGAACGTGTGCCAGTGTTACGTACTTCCCACCTCGCTCCAAGTTTCACCAGCAACGCGCGCCTTGCGGCATCTGCCGAGGAAGAACTTGGTCTTGCAGCAGTTGACGCTAATGTGATGCCCATGACTTTACTAAACGCAGTCCACGCTCCCGAAAATTCGTCACTTCATGCGCTGGCACACGTCTTTGGCTGCCTTGATGACCTCTCACATGTGCTTTTCTGGAGCGATGGTGCTGACTTTGGCCCAGGCGATGCCGTTCAGCCAAGCCTGGTAGAGCTTCCGCGCATTGGAGTTAAATTTACAATTGCGCCAAACGGCGACCTGAACTCGGTAGATCACCCTGGACTTCGAGTCTACCGCGGTTTAGATGGTAAGCTCAGTGAGTTAATTTGCGGCTGTCCACACGCGCTTGTTCTTGAAGCGCGTGATAAATCGTTGGTGGCCATGGTTCCAGCAACAGCAAAGCCATTGCGCGCGGATGAAGTTTTTAATTCAATTGGCTGCTCCAAAGGCAATTCAGACGCATTCCAGGGCTTGCTTCTCGACCGGCGTGATGCTGAATGGCTTGGAAACCTTGCTGCACTTGATGCACGCCATTACCTGTACCCAATTCACAGCTCTCGTACCTTTCTCGCGGCTCCCACCATTGCGTCTGCTCTATATCTTATTGTCGTCTGTCTCCTCGCGCGGCGCTACGCCGAAGCCATTAGGCTCAGCATAAGTTGTATCACAGACGCGCCTCTCTCTCCAGATGAGCTCCAGCTCTGGCAGCGGCTGGGCCCTCTTTCACGTGACAAGGCGCCTGATGCTGTTGCGGTGCGCCTTCGGATTGCTCTTGTGACTTCAGCCGTTGCTTTTGTTATGCCACCCAACTGGGACGTGGCCTGTGACGCACGTCTGTACTTTGAATTGCGCCATCGCATCAGTGCACTGTGCCGCCTTACTCCACGCGACGAGCTTGAGGCGATCGAGACTTTTAGTGACGTCGTGCACAGCGAGGGTAACGAGGAAAGCTGGCTGCTGCTCAATCGGCGCGATCTGCTTCGCCTCGCGCTTCGGGCTGATGCGCCTCGTAAGCCAGCCCAAGTTACGGCGGGCGCCTCGATGTGGAAAGTAAGCCTTAGATATCCACAGTATCGAGCCGAAGGTCCATCACCGGACGCGTCCGCGCGCGTTGTGGGACTGGACGCGAAGTCATTCCTGGCAAACTTTGCGACACTTAGCTACACGCGCCCGGAGGAGGTGACGGGGGTTGCGTGCTGCCAGCGGCTCTGTGCAGTCCTTGACCGCGGCCTTGAGCTTCAGGGTGGCAAAGATGCTCTAGGTTTTCTGTTTCTTTATGAATTGCTCACGGGCACACTTAAAATCGGGGTCCGCCACGAGGACTCACCGTACCTACTTGCATCCTATCTCATAGCGCTGCTTCCTGACGATGCCCGCGGGGGCGTCAAAGCGCCGCCTGGCTCACTTACTGTCAAGCTACGTGCTATACTTGATTTGGCCTGTGTTGTGCCCTCGCTTGTCGCTGGTATGCCTAAATTTGATGACACGCGCAAGTTCAAACTCACGACGATTGTCGCCGGGCAGGATGTCGCCAAGAAGCTCTTACGGAACGTTCAACTATATTTTTCGAGCAAACGCGCGGACCTTGCGCGACTTCCTCGCCACCGTGCGAGCCCGGCGCCGGCAACTATTCCCATCATCGCACTCGACGCTGTCATTGCCAACGGAGAGCGGACTTGGCGCGCTGTTGGGCACCAGACAGATAACGCAATGATGCAGCGTGCGGTACACCAAGCCGCCGATGTGGATCCCCAACGCCTCAAGCTTGAAACGGGCACATGTCTCTTCATTGCTGCTGTGTTATGTGCCAAGTTCCGAGACATCGATGTCCTTGCTTGCGGCAATCGCCCCCTAAATGCTGTCATTCCCCTCGACACCGAGCTCATAGCGCATGTTCCTGCCGGCCTCACCTGCGTATCAGGAAAGTTACCCTTTGACCTCGACGCTAAAGCCTCTGCTCAAAGCAAAGTTGCTAAGCGAATGCTTGCGCGACTTGAAACTGACACAGCCCAGTACGCAGCGACTGAGATGTCACGGACTGTGCCTATGCTATTTGGTCTCGCAACGGTAGACGAGGTCGCTGCAGCCGTAAATTTGCCGCAGCTGCACCTAAACCGAATCGCTGAACTTGCACGTCGCCTCAGGATGTTACAAGAGGTGGACGCAGCGTTCGCGCGAAGGGCGGCGGCGGCCTGCGTCTGTGCTGCAGGCGACGGTGGCGTCGGTATGGCGGGTTTGGTTTGGGCTCTCAAGGTCCGTGGTGGCCTCGAAGCGAGCTGTTGGTTCGAGTTTTTGGTAGAGCAACTCCTTAACACACGTGGTGATGGCGAACTCAATGAGTCCAACCCCAGCCTTGGGCCTCGTGGCGTTGCGATTGTACGAGAACTTACGGTGCGTACGCTTCTTTCTGCGAGTCGCGCTGCGCAGCTCGGTCGGTGTTGCACTGCTGCAGAATTACTATACGCCGCTCTCGTAGCAGCGGCGCCCGAGGCGGCCGAGATCGCACTTCGGTCGCGTGCACTTGCACAGCAGCTCGACGCAAAGCGATCATACTGCACACCAGGCGTGATCGACGATGATGCGTTCTTTTGGTTCGATCCGCGGCTTCTGGTCTTTGAGTTTGTGCATGGCCTGCTGCTGCGGCCCGCGCAGTGTCGCCTCATCGACACCTTCGCATCGTCAGCGCTCGCGGGTACGTCTCATTGCGAGCAAATGATTATGGGAGGCGGAAAGACGACTGTTGTGTCCCCACTTCTCGCGCTATTGCTATGTGACGGCACGCGGCTCGTGTGCCAGGTGGTACCACACTCGCTCCTTGAATTTTCGCGGAATATGATGCGAGAGCGTTTCGCAGCTGTAATGCGTAAACCCGTCTATACTCTTCGCTTCGACCGATACACGGAGCTCAGTTCTGCATTTTTTCAAAAGCTCGAACGAGCAGCTACTCAGCGCGCAGTTGTCTGTGCATCACCTTCGGCGGTTAAATCGTTTGTGCTCAAGCTGATAGAACTTCTGGACGAGCTCGACCATGCACATAGCCTCCGGGACACTACGACCGACTCCTTTCTCTCGCTCTGGCGCCGTCGTGGCGTAGACGGCTCTGAAGTTGACGAGGTTGCGCTACGTTCCCAAGTAGAGACTGGCGTCAGGGTGCTGCGACTCTTCAATGGCAGCCATTGTCTTCTCGATGAAGTGGACCTCATACTCCACCCCCTTAAGTCTGAACTCAACTGGCCGCTTGGTGCCAAGGCGCCACTTGACTTTACCACGTCACGCGCAACGGGTTCGATCGGAAAGAGGTGGCTTGCGCCCTACCATCTCCTTGATGCGTTATTTTTTTGTATGGGTCATGATGTAAGCGCCAAAGATTTTGTTGAGTCTGTCGAAGCGCGCAACCGCCTCCAGGCTGTTAAAGTCGCACTCGACGAAGGTGTCAGAGCTAAGGTTGTCCAGACAGCACCGCACATCGTCCTACTGAGCCGCTCATTCTATGATGCTCGGCTCCTGCGACCCCTTGCACAATGGGCACTTTTATATCTGCGCGCTGCGGGCCTTCGGGGAGTCAATGACTCTGATGCGCTTAACTACCTGACTCAAGGCGGTGCCGCATGCGTTGCGACTGCTCGGGCAGCCGTTGACAAGACTGTCAATGACGAGGACGTCAAGCTGCTCAACCTTATGGCTGACTGGCTGCGGAGTCTTTTGCCTTTTGTCTTGGGAAAAATTAATCGTGTCTCGTTTGGTTTGCTCTCTACTGACGATCTTCGGCGCCTTGATAACACACGCACGCCCGTGAGTCGCAGGCTTTGTGCTGTTCCATTCGTCGGAAAAGATGTGCCGAGTCGTGCGTCTGAGTTCAGCCAACCTGATGTGGTCATCGGACTGACAATTCTTGCATATCGCTACGAGGGTCTTCGGTCCAATGACTTTGCAATCTTACTTCGGTCGCTACGAGAGGCTATGATCTCGGAGCAAGGGCCCTATGAAAAACGCCCTGCATGTCAGATGTTTTCACGTTGGGTACGACTCGCTGGTGGCCAAGTACGGGGCATGACAGGGTCGAGAAACTTGCGCACAACGCGGAATGGCGAAAACGTACGGTCTGAAGTGGAGCTTTTTGAGCTACTCTTCGAACACGAATATGGGCTTGACGATGGCGAAAAGTACAATGAAATCTGGCCACTCCATGTCGTGGATACGCGTGACACAGAGCAGCTGCACCTGCTTTTCTGCCTACTGCGAAAGGTGCCGCAGGTTGCACTTCACTACTTGTGTACCCATGTTTTCCCGACAACTTGTGCGCACCAGGGGCTCAAACTTTCGGCTTGTGGACAAGAACTTGGCGGCGACCTCGTCTTTGGAACACGCCTCGGATTTAGCGGCACGCCCTCTGAGCTACTGCCGCTTGAGCTCGGCACGTGCCGCTACGAACGCGAATCTGATGGAAAAATGGTCTCCATCCTAACGGACCCCTCGGTCTGCGCATCTGCACCACTTCCCAACGATTGGGGGGCTGACGCTGTCCTTGCGCGCTGTGCACAGGGTGACCTTGCTGCCCTAATTGACACAGGTGCACTCGTCACAGGCTATGGAAATCGCGAGGTCGCCGAGGCCCTTTTGCTTGGCAAGGGCAAGCTAGGGCCGCTGCCCGAGCTACCTGCAGAAAAATTCGACGGCGTCGTCTACCTGGACGAAGCAGACCGCCAGATGATTCTGCTTAGAGATGGGCGCCGGACACTGCCTTTGGACCAAAGCGGCGTACCAAGAAACCGGCGGTTTTCTTTTTACGACCAGGTACACACGACAGGCATGGACATCAAACAACCACTCGACGCAAGAGCAGCCATCACGCTAGCCAAAGATATGACATTTAGGGACTACGCGCAGGGGGCATTTCGTATGCGCGGCATCGCGAACGGTCAGACGCTTCTCATCCTCGTGACGCCCGAAGTCCTGCACCTCGTCGCTGATGCTATGGCATCATCGCCTGCGAACGCATGTAAGCACCTCGAGCGGCTCCGGGCAGTACTACACGAGGATGCTGCGGAACTAGATGGCTCGCTCCTTCGAGATATTGCGGGCTGGCTGGTCCTCAGTGGCATGCGCTCAGAAGAAATTCAATCGAGCCTCCTAAATGAGCAGAGTCTTGCCAATGTTTGGCGAAAGAATGCCTACCGTGAGCTTTGTGGAGATACGCGCCAACGAATTGGTGGCCTGTCTGCGACACTGCATGATCGTGAATGTCTAGATGTTTTTCGTGAGTGCCTTGACTATAGTGTCGAAAACACAATCCCTGCTCCCGTCCTCTTCCATGTTAAGCTCACAAACCTCGTCAAGACCAACGAGTCTTTCCTTGGCGGCGACCTGGACCAACAGGTGGTGGCCTATGTCCTTGATCAGGCAGGTGCGGCCCTTGCGGAGACCAAGTCAAGTCTTCCAAATAATAAAGCTCTCGCAGAGGCTCGCTCCTTTGGCGCTGAACAGGTCCAGGAACAGGAACAGGAACAGGAACAGGAACAGGAACAGGAACAGGAACAGGAACAGGAACAGGAACAGGAACAGCTACCATGTGCATTTTTGCCGCGGAAGTATCAACGTGACACTGAGGGGCCAACTTACTGGTGTCTAGAAGATCTCGGGAAGCGCACGCCTCCTACGTGCTTCCGAGCACTTTCTACTTTCGGTGTCTTCACAGCTATTGGCCAGACGCCACGAACGTGCAACTTTCCAAATGGGGCATTCTTCAGTGATAACTACTACAGGGCAACATGGGGACTGCACACACATCGACGCCTCAAAAATGCAATGATTGTTCTCGAATGGGCACCTGACGGCAACAACAATACACCACTGGTATTTCCATCATCTCCGTCATCACGTGGCAGTTCCGACCTCTCTCGTGCATTTGACATGCTGGATGCCAACGCACTGGGCCGGCTTGAAGACGACCAGCTTGATAGCGCTCTTAAGGTGCTTGACGTGCCAGTAGATGAACATTTTTTTTCGGTGTCCGTAACTGCGACACATGGAGGCTGGACACGTGAGATGTTTGGAGAGGCGATTGTAACTCGATCAGTTTATGCGCCGTTGCAGAACCGTTTCTACGCAGTACTGTCACTACCTGAGGCAGAAGCGGTTCGCGCATATGCGCACCAACGTCGAAATACGGACCTCGTGCTTGATGCGCCGGCCTCCTATATTGTAATTCACAATACGTTTGCGCCCGACTCGCCCCTCGACGTACTCTGTGGGCTGGGCGTACCAACGGTGCGTTCGTGCGGCGCCTACCAGAGCAGCGCCGTGCTCGAGTGCGTGCGATTTCTGGACAGTGAACACCATTTCAGTGATGCGGCGGTCGATGCGGTGCTTCGCGCAGGTGTTCAGCGCACTGAGTCCATAGCCCGAAAGAACTGGTATGACGAGATCCGTGCATGCCGGCGCCGTCCTAAGATTCCAGGCCTTGCCCTTGGCGCAGGTGACCCGTGCGTGAGGGGGGCTTCTGCATTTGTGTCCAATCTCCCCTCTGACGCCCTTGGAATTGCATCGCTTTTCCGCACCGAAGATGAGTTTGAACGTCTTGCGATTCGCTGCATGCACATGCGCGTTGCGAAGGCGATTGCTAACAAGGGCATGCATGCCGTTGACGCTTTTAGAGCCTTCGACGCCAGTCGAAAAGGGCTCGTGAATTGCGGTGAACTATGGGGTGGCCTCGAATGGCTCGGTGTGCCACACCTAACTGCAGATCGGATATATGAGCTCATGCGCCTCCTGGACCGCGATAATGATGGCTTACTGACCCTTTATGAGTTCAAAACGGCATTTGCTGTTGATGACGCCAAGACCACGCTCGATTGTCACCAACCATCAGTGGTATCCGATAGCTCTCTGCTAGGCCCAGCTGGCATCAAGCCCAAGCTCATCACAGAGCTCGCCGTCGCATGCGAAGTCACACGCAAACTTTCTCATAAACCCATTTCAAAGACGACTCTTACAAAAGTCAAGGTCAAAGCACATCCACAAACCCAGTTCACTTCCGTCTGGACCTCTCGTGGTGTTGGCGCGCACTCAAACTGTGGCATCTGGGCGCCTAATGTCAGTCTTGGTCTTCATAAGGCCAATCGACACCGCCTTTATCTTGGCCATTACGCATATAAAGGCCTCATCGACCCCGCCCGTGATCCGAAACATCAGCGGATGACGCTAGAGGTCACCGATCTCAACGTCCTCAGGCTCAAGACCTCCGACTCTTTGGCATCTGTTATTGCCGAGCTCTTCCCCCCCCCTTTACGCTGGCGTCAGGTATGGAACACGGTGGGTAAGCGGATTGAAGGCCATTTCTATGCCTGGGCCGCCGTACCACCCTCGTCCGAGTTTGCGCATTGCCTGTGCATAAAAAATAACCAGAACTGAGAGATCCAACGTCCCAAATCGTAGGTTGCTCTCGGTATGGTTGGCACCACCGATGAAGAACCGCCGTCCATACACGGTTTTAATTGTGTTCCACGAAAGTGGTGCAAACCTATTTCTGTGCCACCCAAGCTCGTATGGGATGACACCGGCACCGGCGGCCGTCAAGGTGCCGTGTGGCAAGTCGGCTCGTTTAGTCTCCTACAGGTCACCCGCGGACACTCTCCCCCACCAGAAGATGAACTCTTAGAGCTAACTTCACATCGTTTTATGCTTGGCGACGGCTCCTCAAAGATCTGGCTCCCTCCGTTACTCGCCGGCGATGGTAGACTCTCGTGAGAGTCCTTTATATATTTCTCACAGCAGCAGATTAACCTACAGTTGAACATGGAGGTGTTCGTATCTTCCTTGAAGTTCCTTCTTATCCTCCTGGCTCTTTCTATGAACAATATTGTTTGCAAGCTCGGTTTTTTGGGGTAGATAGTTGTTTTAATTTTCTAGTCCCAAACCCAATTGGCCGTTCGCGACGGACCAGCCAAATTCGGCGAAATATTCAAAATAAACATGCTTAGAATGCCCACTGAGTATTTCTATGGATTGGTGGGTTCGATTTCAGTAAAGTATGAGCACTCTAGTTTCAATGGCGTAGACACTGCGGAACCCGTGTGTTGAAGGTAAACTTGGACTGCTACACATAAACTTGAATCTAGGGCAGGTTTTTAATTGTCATGAGGGTAATAGCCCACTATTGTCATTATACTTGAATCTCAACTACCGGCGTGGCAATAAGGGCCTTGAACTTGGAGTCGAATTTCGGCGATTCAGCATCATTCGGCGCCTGCTAGTGACTCGGACGCCCGGGCCGCCCCGGCTCTAGCGCGGAGGCCGGGCGGCCGCGGCGCTTTCAGGCTCACTTCCGGTTAATTCCGGCGAGTCACGGTCACCGGTCGTGACGGTTCAGCGGGCTACCGTGCCAGTGCCAGTGCAGTGCCAGTGACGCAGCCGCAGCGGAAAAAACCCCAGGGCTCAGGCTCCTGAGGTATCCTCCCCCGCACGCGCGTCCACGTACAGTGTACGTACAAATGGGTTTTTGAAATCCGACCCCTCCGACCACCCACCCACCCGGTCATGGTGTTTAGTACCGCAATTGAGGGCGCCCCCTGCTACTAGTATAAGATAATAAGAATGACCCTGGCC
>Ga0138264_1719104_pt1 | contig 14276 bp, 21 predicted proteins | sample RNAICE20151115_FD_105273 | JGI IMG/M metagenome (GOLD analysis project Ga0138264, IMG submission 105273) | Metatranscriptomics of polar marine prokaryotic and eukaryotic communities from Arthur Harbor ice station, Antarctica -... | ecosystem: Environmental > Aquatic > Marine > Unclassified...
AAAATTTTCAAAGCATAAAGTCTATATATGGACGGAGAAGAAAATACATAATAGGAAAATCAAGAAGCACCAGTGGCAGATCCAGCTGCTGAAGCTGATCCAGCTATGGAAGCACCTGCTGAAGGTGGTGAAGCACCAGCTGAAGGCGACGCTGCTGACGGCGACGCTGCCGCTGATGATAACGCCGCTGACGGTGGTGATGCTGCCGATGGTGAAGCCAAAGGCGCTGAGGAACCCGCTGCTGAAGAAAGAGAACAAGAAGTATTCGATTACTCAGCTGATGCCAGAATGATCGCGGTCAAAGCCCACTTGGCTGACACTCTGGAAAACTTCAATGCTGAGGCACAATGGAAACACGAGCACGATGTGTGGCTCAACGACTATTTCAATGAAACTGATCAAAGAATCATTTTCTTCTGGAATGACTTTGACGACTTTAATACACTCAAGGTCAGCACCGCATCAGCGCCAAAATTCTATGACAATAAGTTGAGTAATGGTGAGGATATCAAAGCAGTTGATTATCAAGTTGCTTATTTCATCAAGACAGTATTCGATGTTCAGATCACTGAAGCCAACCTCAAGGATTCAGTTGATATGAAATACATCCAATCTGATCCACTTGAAGATCTCCTCGAAAAAATGAACACTGATTACGTCAAGCAACTCCTTCAGGAGAATGACTGGCCAGAAGGTGTCAAGAAAGAGTTCATTGCCAATCTTCATAAATTCATGCAATACTTGAATGAGTCAACATACGCCGCAAAAGGTCAGACATACCTGTACATTCCAGACGAGGATCTCTCAGATATTGAGGCCTCAGCCAAAGATAAGGATCTCCTTCAAAGACTCGAGACCAATGTTATCTATTGGACCAGATAGATCAAGGACCTCGTCTCTAACCAAGATTCTCCAACCAATACCGCCATTGAGAGCCCACTCGATGAGATCGCTTATTGGAACAAGAGAAACTCCAACTTGATTGTCTTGACTCAAAGACTTCAAAAACCAGAGCTCAAGAAGATCATCAAGGTACTTCAACAAGCTGCCAGTTCTTATCTCCCAGGTTTCTAGGAGCTTGAGAAGAAAATCCAATCTGGAGCTGCTGAGGCACAAAATAACTTGCAGTTCTTGAACACCCTTTCTGAACCTTGCAGAAAAATTGAATCAGCTCAACCAGCTGACATCCCAAAGATTCTTCCAGACGTTTTAATGGCTGTCCGTGTAATCTGGGAGCTCAGTGTTTTCTACAACACTCCAGAAAGAATGAAGGGTCTCCTTACCAAGATTAGCAACCAAATCATCAAGAGATGCAGAGCAAAGATTAACAAAGATGACATGCTTACCGGTGACGTTGAGAAATGCATGCTTGATCTCCAAGAAAGCATCAACTGCTGCAAAGAATGGAAACAAATTTGCCTCCAACACCAACACATGATCAAGGAATACTCCACCAAAAAGAATTGGGACCTCGATACCGATGAGACCATCTTCGCTGAGAACGAAGCCTTCATCCAAAGATGCAAGGACTTGATGGAAATCTGCGAGGGTCAACTTCAGTTCGCAAGAAAAGGAGCCAACCAAGTTATGCCAGTTTTTGGTGGCACCAAAGGACCAGAGTACACTGAGAACCTTTTGGAACTTCAAAGAATGTTCTCTAAGAATCTTGAAAACATTCAAAATCTTGATTATGATATTCTTGATGTTAAAATCACCAAATGGCATGATCATTATGGATAAACCTTCAAGGAGCAGTGCAAAAGTCTTGAAATGAGATATTAAAACATCATTTCACTTGCTTTCAAAAACGTTGCCACAGTCTCAGATGGTGTCGAAATGCTCGAGAACTTTGATTCTCTTGCAAAGAGACCACTCGTCAAAGACTTTGTTCACAAGAGAGCAGCCGAGATGGTTTACAAACTTTTCAAGGAAGAAATCAAAGAAGTTGAAGAAATTTTCGATGGACACGATAAAGCTGGAAAAGGAACTCCACCAATGCCATTCTCTCATCCTCATTATGGTGGTCTTGCTATCTGGGCCAGATGCCTCATCACCAGAATTGACAAATCCAAGAACGCCATCGAAGGTTTGTATTTCATCCCAGAGCACCCTCATGCCAAGGACTCGATTGACGCCTATACCAAATTGAAGACTGCTTTGGATAACTTCATTGCTAACACTTGCTTCAATGCATGGAAAGGTGAGATTGAAATCCTTGATACCCAAAACATCGATTCCAAGCTTGAGAAATCCGTTCTTGTGAGATCTGAAAACAACGATAAAGAACTTCCATCATCAGTTGTTGGAAACCCTCTTTTCGCTAGATCAAAGAAAAGTGGTCTTCTTGAGAGCAACTTCGACTCTGACCTTCACAAGGTCATCATTGAGGTGTCTTACTGGGCCAAGATTTAAACTCTTGGTTTTGTTACAATTCCTCACAATGTTGCCAAATTGCTTCAAAAGAAAGAAGGTTTGAGAATCCTCAGAGAAAATGTGATGCTTATTGTAAGAGATTACAACAATATCATTCATACAATTAACGAAAAAGAGAAGTCCCTCTTCAAAGAGCATCTTGACAGTCTCGATAGAACAATCGAACCAGGTATCAGAAGACACAATTGGGGCTCAAGTGCCGATAGTTTCGTCTATGCCTGCAGAAAAGAATGCCAAGATGTTTTCTTAAACGTTAAGAAATTCCAAAACAACGTGATGAAGATCAACAGTCAATTCGAGAAGATTTCTACTACCACTTTGACTAATGTTCAAAAGAAGCTTTATCTTCTTTCAGAATTCATCAGGCAACAAGAGGAAACTCTTAAAGTTAGAGAAACTGAATTTACTCATGCTTTTGGAGAAATTGCAAACGGTGTCATGGAGACATACGATCTTTTCATCCATAGAAGCAGCAAGATTCAAAACGAATGGTTGAAGTTTGTTCATAGACTTGATGATAATCTTGAGAAGTCCTTGAAACAATCCGTCAAGAACACTCTCCTCGAACTCGGAAGACACATTCAAGGAGACAAACAAAGACAAGAACTCGTCCCAATCTTCAGAGTGTACACAGTTCTTGATCCAAATCACGTTAACTGGAAAATCATTCATGATCCAACTCATGATGAGCTCAAAAACAATATTCAGGTATTCATTAAGCAAATCATTCATGTTACCAGAGTCGTACCTAAAATCGAGAAGGTCTTCAGAGACAAGAGACAACAAAAGATTGAAGAAATCAAAGCTGAACTCGATGACACTGAGAAATCAGGAAACAACACAGCTGGAGCTTTCGCCAAGGCTGGTATGAGACCAGATGTCAACTATCAGAACTTGTCTGAGGAAGAGAAAGAGACTCAGTGGAAAGCAAGATGGGAACTTCCAGGAAGAAATGAAGAAAAGGCTGAGTATGAGGAAAGAATCGCCAAGAACAGGAAGATCAATAATAAAACAGTTGAAATCATAACTGGAATTGAAAAGATTCAGACCAATATGGAAGAAGATAGAAAACATTGGCAAGCATCTGAAGAAGTCAGGTAGCTTTACAATATCCGTACTGAGAGAGGTAAGAAACGTATTCTGAGAGGAAACCAAGGTGAACTTGACCAAGATCCAGTTCAGAGATACAAAGAGGCTATCGAAAGTTTGAATGATGTGATGAATGATGTCAAGAACAAGCAACAACAGAAACCAGAGCAATTCATTATTCTTGATTGTTCAAAACTTAAGAACTCTCTTATAGAATATGGTACCGACTTCATCCAACAAATCTTTGCTCACTTGATCAAGGAGTCCAAAGAAGACCTTAACGCACTCTTGAATGAATTCACCGACACCGTTGAGGAGCTCAAGACACCACCAACTCAACTTGAGCACCTTAAGAAGAATAAGGACCTCTATAATGACGTTAGAGCTAAATTGACCTAGCTTGATGCTAAACGGGAGCCAATTAAAAAGAAGTTCCAATACATTTATGAACAAGATAACGATATTGGTATTGAAATGTCAGATGAAGACAAACTTAAGCTTGAAGGTCTTGATGATGCCTGGCTCAAATTTAACGACGGCCTTGATGAAGCAAATATCATTATCCAGAAATGCTATGCCCAACTCAAGACTGAAGTTGACAATTCTATTGAAGACTTCAAGAAAGAATGCCAAGACAACAAAAAGAACTTCACAAACTAAGCTCCATATCACGTTGATAAGGGCTTCGATGACAACATGAAAGCTTTCGAGAAACTCCAAGAGTTTAAAGGTACCACTGCTGAACTCAGAGCAACGGAAGAAGCCATGAAATTCGGACTTGAAATCTTTGATATTGAGCCAGCAAGTTACCCTGAAGTAGCACGCGTTGAAGACGAGATTGCTCAACTCACTGAGATTTGGGAAATCAAAAACGACTGGGATAAACAATGGGAAATCTTCAAGGAGATTACATTCTACGGACTTGACATGGAGAAAATGGATAACGATGCTGAAGATTTCCAAGATAAGGTTAAAGGCTTAGTGCGTATGCCAACATCGGGAGGACACACCAGCGAAGTCAGAGATTGGGGTGTATTCAACCATCTTAAGAATGAGATCGATAAATTCAGAGCAACTATGCCACTCCTTGTTGAGCTTAGAGCCGAGGCTATGAGAGAAAGACATTGGAAAGAACTCAGATTTGAGGTCAAAGATGATTTCGATGAAACTGTTGAAGAGTTCAACCTCGAGAAAGTGTTCAGTTTGAACCTTCTCATGCACCAAGAGAAGGTCAACGAGCTGGCTGACAATGCCAAAAAGCAATTAAAGATTGAAACTGGACTTGAAAACATCAGACGTACATGGGAAGACGATCCCGCAACTGATCTTGTTATTGATTAAAAGAAGTCTAAGGCTGATTAAGAGTTCTACTATGAGATTGTTAGCACTGAGGAAATCATGAAGCTCATTGAAGACCATGGTCTCCAACTTGGTAGCATGAAGAGTTCTCCATACTACAAGGAATTCGACACCAAAATTGATTATTGGGAGTTGAATATTGCCCAGATTACTGAGACACTTGAAGTCCTGATGGCTGTGCAAGAGAAATGGAAGTACCTTGAGTCCATTTTCAAGGGACAACCAGATATCTCGAAGCAACTTCCCAACGAAGACTCCGTTTTCAAGAGCAACAACTTGACTTTCAAGTAAGAAATGGACAGAATTCAAAAAGAAAAGAACTGTCTTAGATCCTTGATTGTCAAAGGATTCTTGGCACTCTTGACTGAACTCAACAGAAAATTCGAGTAAATCCAAAAGAACCTTGAACAATTCCTTGAAGCTAAAAGAGGACAATTCCCAAGATTCTATTTCCTTTCTAATGAGGATCTTCTGGAGATCATTGGACAATCTAAAGACCCAAAACCAATCCTTAAACATGTTGGAAAGATCTTTGAAGGTATCCACACTCTTAACTATGAAACTGGAGGTACCAAAAACAACAGAATCTATGATATCAATGCTCTTGTATCAGAAGAAGGTGAAGAGATCCCAATCAAAATTATTCAGGTTGAAGCCAAGGTCGAGTCATGGTTGAAAAAAGTCATTAATGAGATGAAAGATGGACTTAGAAAACTTTTCTATCAATTCTATTCTCAACACATGCAAGGCACAAAGAAACAACTTGAAAGAGAGAAGCTTATGGCTGTCATCAAGAAGTTCCCAGGTCAAGTTTTACTCACATGTGCTTCAATGAGCTGGACCACTGATGTTCTTTTTGCACTTACCCAACTTGAGCAATTTGGTCAACCAAATGCCCTTAGAAAATGCAAACAAAACTACAAGAAGAAGGTCGAGAGTTACATTGAGTTGGTTGAGAAGCCAGGTATCTCAAAGGTAGATAGACTTAAGCTCGTTGCCTTGATTATTATTGATGAGCATAACAGAGAAATCATTGAAAGAATCTATTCACAAAAGATTACTTCTCCAAGAAACTTCGAGTGGCTCCAATAACTCAGATTCAATAGAGTTGATAGAGATGATAATGAGAAGCTCTACATCGAAGTCGTACAAACCAGTTGCACCTTCGACTATGGATATGAGTACTAGGGCAACAATGGAAGACTGGTTGTCACATAACTTACCGACAGAGCATACATGACCCTTACAAATGCCCTTAATATGCAAAGAGGTGGTGCTCCACAAGGACCAGCAGGTACTGGTAAAACCGAGACAGTAAAAGATTTAGGTAAAAACTTAGCTTTCTATGTTGTTATTTCCAATTGTTCCGATCAAATGGACAATAAGACTCTTGGTAAAATCTTTGCCGGTCTTGCTCTTTCAGGATCTTGGGGTTGTTTCGATGAGTTCAATCGTATTGAGGTTGAAGTACTTTCCGTCGTCGCCCAACAAGTCCAGATTATTCTTGATGCTATCAGAAAGAAGGAGACAAGCACACCATTCGGTGAGCTCAATATCAGAGTTGACAAAGACACTGGTCTTTTCATCACAATGAATCCTGGATATGCTGGTAGATCTGAGCTTCCAGATAACCTTGCTAGTCTTTTCAGACCAGTAGCAATGATGGTGCCAGATTTCGGTGCTATTATTAAGATTTCTCTTATGTCTGAGGGTTTCAAACAAAATGAACTTCTTTCTAAGAAAGTTGCGACTATCTACGAGCTTATGAGAAACCAACTTTCGAAACAAGATCACTACGATTTCGGAATGAGAGCAGTCAAATCTGTTCTTAACGCTTCTGGTAGAATCAAGAGAGAAAGACCAGATATTGATGAAATCACCGTTATCATCAAGGCCATTAGAGACATGAATCTTCCAAAGTTCATTGCTGAAGATGTCATTCTCTTTGATAACTTGTTTATCGATCTCTTCCCAGACTGTGATGAGCCTGAAAATGACAATGATTTACAAATTGCTATCGAGGAAAGTTTGATGAGAAGAAATCTCCAACTTAATGAGAACTTGGTAGTCAAGGTCATGCAACTCTATGAGTCCAACATTACCAGACACGGTAACATGTTGGTAGGAAGTACAATGGCAGGAAAGACTACCGCATGGTAGGTTCTTGTTGATGCTGTCAACCAATTACACAATGAGGAGAAAGAGGAGAACATTAAGCATAAAAAGCCAAATGAGGAATTCAAATATCAACCAGTCAAATACGATATCATTAACCCTAAATCAATCAATGTTGATGAGCTTTTCGGTAACTTTGATGACCAAAGTCCTCCACAATGGATGGATGGTATCTTATCCAATATTCTCAAGAGAATCTGTCAAGTATAAGGAGAATAAAGAATGATGGTCATTGATGGACCAGTCGATACACTTTGGATTGAATCCATGAACTCAGTGTTGGATGATTCCAAGCTTCTTACCCTAAACAATGGTGACAGAATTGCTCTTTCTCCAAATGTGAGACTTCTCTTCGAGGTTGAAAATCTATCTGTCGCTTCTCCAGCTACTGTATCCAGAGCTGGTATGATCTATATGGACATTGACGAGCTTGGATGGGAGCCATATGTCTCAATGTGGATCCAAAGAAAGGATAACGAATAAACAAGACTCCATCTCAGGGAACTTGTTGACAAATATCTTCGAAGGGTTTTACAAGTTAAAAAGACCTCGTGCAAAGAACTCGTTAAGACAAATGAGACTGCCTGTGTCATCAACTTCTGTAGACTTTATGATGCTGAATGCTCTCATATTACCAGAATTGAGGATGAAGGAGAAGAAGAGTATAAACTTTACCTTGAAAAATGGTTTGCCTTCTGTCTTATCTGGTCTATTGGAGCAACTGTACAAGAATCCTCAAGAAAAGCAATTGATGAAGTTCTTAGTGATATTGAAGCAATCTTCCCACATGCAAGTACCGTTTATGAGCACTACCTTAACAAAGAAAAGAGAGAATGGGCTCCATGGATGAAAAATTAAGCCAAGGTATTGGAAGAGCTGCCACTACTGAGTTCCACAAAATCATCGTGCCAACAGTTGATACCCACAGAAATAGACACATCGTCCAATCTCTCTTAAACCAGGGATCTCAAATCCTTTTGGTAGGAGAGTCTGGTGTCGGTAAAACTGTTTTGATTGACCTTGTTTTACTCACTCTTGACAACAACACCAGTCACTTCACAATCAACTTCTCAGCAGGTACTACTTCCAACGGTACTCAAGAATTTATTGAAAGCAACTTCGAAAAGAGAGCTAAAAATAAATATAGACCTAAAAATGCCAAATTGAAGGCTATTTGCTTCATCGATGACCTCAACATGCCAAGAAAGGATACATTCGGATCTCAGCCACCACTTGAGCTGATGAGACAATGGATTGACTACGAATTCTGGTATGACAGATTGAAGATTGTTCCAAACTACATCCAAGACTTATAATTCTTGTCTGCCATGGGTAAACCAGGTGGTGGTAGAGCTGAAATCTCCAACAGGGTCACCTCTAAATTCCATTTGATCAACTATACCGAACCTCTTGAACAAAACATGAAATTCATTTTCGAAACAATTGGATCTATCAAATTCCAATCCTTCGACGAAGAAATCAAGAATTTATCACCAGCACTTGCTCAGGCTACAGTTGCTCTTTTCAATTAAGTGAGAGAACAATTCCTCCCAACCCCAGCCAAGAGTCATTACGTCTTCAACATGAGAGATGCATCCAAAGTGTTCCAAGGTCTCTATCAAGCCAGTCCTACATACTATGAAGGAAAAGAGCATATCATCAAGCTTTGGAGTCATGAGATTCTGAGAGTATTCCATGATAGACTTAACTCACATGAAGACAGAGAGAAATTCAAGAACATAATGAATGATCAACTCGATAATGTTTTCTAGGTTAACTATCTTGAACATTGCACCACCAAAGGAGAAGATGCCATTTATGTTGATTTCTTGGAGGAGTAAATTGGAGCGGATGCAGCTGCACCATATGTTGAAGTACAAGACTTCCAGAAGCTCAGAACACACCTCAATGACATGCTTGAAAAATACAATATGGAGCCCAAGCTCATCAAGATGGACTTAGTCCTCTTCAAGGATGCCATCACCCATGTGGCCAAGATTTACAGAATCATTAACCTCAAGAGAGGTCATGCTTTCCTTGTCGGTGTTGGTGGTTCCGGAAGACACTCCTTAACAAGACTTTCAGCCTTCATGTCTAAGATGAACATCTTCTAACTTGAAGTGACAAAAGGATTCAACCTCAGACACTTCAGAGAATTCATTAAGATGATGTATGAAATCGCTGCCTTCAGAGGTAAATAGAAATTGAAGACCGTCTTTATCTTCTCTGATAATGATGTGGTTCAAGAAAGTTTCTTGGAAGATATCTAAAATATGTTGAACAGTGGATTGGTGCCTAATATCTACAACGGCGAAGAACTCAGTAAAATCAGAGATGAGATTAAGAGACCATTCAAAAAAGCTGGAAACACTATTGAAACCCCAGACGCCATGAACGAATTCTTCTTCAACAACATCAAAGATAACCTTCACTTGAGTATCTGCATGAGTCCAATCGGTGCAGCTTTCAGAAACTATACTCTCATGTACCCAGCCCTCATCAACAACACAACCATCAACTGGTTCATGGGCTGGCCAGCAAGTGCACTTACTGAAGTGGCCCTCAGGTTCATCAGCAAAATGGGTCTTAATCCAGAACTTAACGAAGGTCTTGCCGACCTATGCTCAGTCGCTCAGAGATCCACCACTGAAAATGCGGCTATGATGCAACAAGAACTTAAGAGAATCTTCTATGTTACTCCAACCAACTACATTGAACTCCTTAAGGGATATGGAGAGATTATCAAGGATAAGAGAGCTAAGGTTGATGCTTAAAGAAACAAGCTTAGATCTGGTCTTAGCAAACTTGATCAAGCGAGACTTCAATGCGAGGAAATGGCTAAGGAATCTGAAATTAAGAGGTCTGAAGTATCCAGATAACAAAAGGTTTGTGAGGATCTGATGATTAGTATTGCTAAAGAGAGAAAGAACGCAGATGAGCAACAGGTAATCATCGAAGCCCAAAGACTTAAGATTGGTAAAGAAAAAGAAGAAACTCTTCAACTTGCCGCCGAAGCTGACGCTGAACTTAAGAAAGCTGAACCAGCACTTCTTCAGGCCCAAGCTGCTATCGAAATGCTTGATAAGAAATACATTGCTGAAATCAAATCTTTCAATACTCCACCACCAGATGTAGCTACAGTAATGAACGCTGTCATGATCGTCCTCGGCAAAGAACCATCTTGGGTTGTTGCCAAGAAAGAACTTGCTGATTCAAACTTCATTAAGAAAGTTATGGATTACGATAAAGAAAATATTAGTCAGGTCATTCTTAAAAAGATCGAGAAATACACCAGAATGGACAACTTCAAACCAGAGCATGTAACCAAGATTTCCTTGGCTGCTGGTGCTCTCTGCTCTTGGGTTAGATCACTTGAGGACTACTCTAAAGCACTCAAAGTTGTGGCACCAAAGAGAGCCAAGAAAGCATTTGCTGAGGAACAACTCAGAAAGAAGATGGCTATTCTTGAAGAACTTGAAGCTGAGTTCCAAAAACTTGCAGACAAGCTTGCAGAGCTCGAAAATATTTACAACACTACCATCGCTGATATGAGTAAATATAAGGCTGAACTCGATGAACTTCAGGTTAAGATTGATAGAGGTGACAAACTTGTGTCAGGCTTGGCTGGAGAAAAGACTCGTTGGGAGGCTACACTCATTGAATTGGATGAGACTTATGACTAACTCATTGGTGACTGCATCCTTGCTGCTGCTTTCATGTCTTATTGTGGACCATTCCCATCAGAGTACAGAGATACTCTTATCCTTAATTGGATTTCATGTGTTGAAATGCACAACATTCCATTCACAAGAGGATTTGATTTCGCTGATTTCATGGCTGGAGCTGCTCAGGCTAGAGAATGGTAGATCAATGGATTACCAACAGATAAATTCTCGACTGAGAATGGTGTATTCGTAACCAAGGGTATCAGATGGTCACTCAACATCGATCCACAAACTCAAGCAATGAACTGGATTAAGAGAACTGAAGGTGATTCCCTTGTCATTGCAGATTTCAAAGATAACAACTACATTAAGAAAATTGAAGTAGGTGTTCAACACGGAAGACAAGTTCTTATGTGTGATGTTGGTGAAGAAATGGATCCAGTCCTTGATAACATCCTCATGAAATCTTTGATCCAAATTGGTAAAAACTCATATGTTAAAGTTGGAGACAAAGAGTTAGAATATGATAAGGACTTCAAGTTATACATCACCACAAGAATGCCAAATCCACATTATACTCCAGAAGTATCCACCAAAGTAACTGTGGTTAACTTCACTGTTAAGGAATCAGGTCTTGAAGAGCAATGTCTAGGTATTGTCGTCAAAGCTGAGCAACAACAGCTTGAAAACACTAAAAATGAGGTTATCCAGAAGATTGCAACCAACAAGCAAACTATTATTGAGCTTGAAGATAAGATTCTTAGAATGCTTTCTGAATCCAAGGTTAATCTCCTTGAAGATGTGGCTCTTATTGATACACTTCAAAGTTCAAAAGAAACATCTGATGAAGTTAAACAAGCACTTGAGTAGGCTGAAATTACCATGAAGAAGATTAATGACACTCGAGAGATGTATAGATCTTGCGGAAGACAAGCTTCTATTCTTTTCTTCGTTTTGAATGACTTGAATAAGATTGATCCAATGTATCAATTCAGTTTGGACTGGTATAAAGCACTCTTCATGAGGTCCATTGAAGAAAGTAAAGAACAAATGTTCTAAGACAGAATCAAGAGCATCACTAAATGGCACACACTCTAAGTTTACAAACTTGCTTGCCGATCACTCTTCGAGAAACATAAGCTTTTACTCTCCATGCAAATGTGTATTAAGCTTCAATTTGCTGAAGGAATCATCAGCAGTGATGAATGGAACTTCTTCCTTAGAGGTGGTCAAGTTCTTGACAGAAGCACTCAACTCGCCAAGCCTCCATTTGACTGGATCACTCAACAAACTTGGGATAACATTACCGAACTTGAGAAGGCACTTCCAGAAACCTTCACTGGTATTGCAAATGCAGTAATGCTTAACTACAAAGACTGGCACAGATGGTACCTCAGCACCACTCCATCACCACCTGAGAGTGCCCAACTTCCAGGTGAATGGGAGACCAAATGTGAGGACAAGCTTAAGAAGATGATTGTTCTTAGATGCTTCAGAACTGATAGAGTCAACTTTGCCGTAAGAAATTATGTTGAACACTTCATGAAGAAAGACTTCGTCGAGAACAGACCAACTCAACTTAAGGAAATCCTTGATGAATCCAGAAACAATGAACCAATCATTTTCGTTCTCAGTCCAGGAGTCGATCCAACTGAAGGACTTAGAAAGATGGCTGAGGAAAGAGGAATGCGAGAAGATCAATTCCAATCTATCTCCATGGGTAGAGGTCAAAGTGAGAGAGCCAAGAGTATTCTCTCTGAGGGATGCGATAATGGAAGTTGGATCTTCTTGGCAAATTGCCATCTTTCCATTAGTCTCTTGCCTGAGCTTGAATCAATGATTGATCAAATGTTCAAGGTTCAAGTACATCCAGATTTCAGACTTATTCTTTCAGCTAAGCCTCATCCTAATTTCTCAATCTCTCTTCTTCAGAGATCAATGAAGGTTGCTCAAGAGCCACCAAAGGGAATCAAGGCTAACATGCTCAGACTTTATGGACAGAAATCCGAATTCACTCTTGTTGATCAAGAAAGAACCTTCAGAAAGGCCGTCTTCGGTCTTATCTGGTTCCACACCGTCTTAATTGAACGTAAAAAGTTCAAGTCACTTGGATGGAACATCAGCTATGCTTTCAACGATTCCGATTATATGGTATGCGAGGATCTCCTTGCTATTAGCATGGGACAGCAAGAGGAAGATGGAAAGACTAAGGATCCAAACTATAACAAGAAGGAGCCAATTGCTTGGCCAGCTGTTAGATATCTGATTGCTGCTGCTAACTATGGTGGTAGAATTACAGATGAAAGAGATAGAAGACTTATTCAGGTGTACGCAAAAGAAATTTTCAATGAGAATTTGATTGCACCTGAAAGATGGAGACCATATGGCACTGAGGAACTTAACTACGTGTATCCAGCAAACGAGCAAGATGCTAAACACGCTGACCCATCTGCTCTCTTTACTCCAGATTTCTTCTATGATGAGATCTTACAGAAGATGGACGATATTGATCCACCATTGGCTTATGGACAACATATCAATGCTGAAATCACATCTCAAATGCTCGATTCACAAGAATTACTTGATGCCATTCTTGGACTCACACCACAAAAGGTCGATAGTGCATCTGGAGATGAGTCTGCTGGTGCAGGCAAGCTTATTAGTGATTTATCAGAAAGACTGCCAGAAAAAGTCGACATTAACGCTTTGAAACACAAATTAAGAGGTGATGAAAACCCATTGAATGTCGTGTTGGTACAAGAACTTCAAAGATACAATATTCTCCTCGCAGTTATGGAGGTTCATCTCGTTCAACTTGCGCAAGGTATCAAAGGTCTGGTTCTTATCTCTCCAGATGTTGAGCAAATTCTTAATTCTCTTAACGAAAACAAGATTCCAAAAGCATGGAGTTTCGCTTACTTCTCTCTCAAACCACTTGCCAACTGGTTCGCGGACCTCTGCGAGAGATATGAGTTCCTCTCTAACTGGAGTGTTAAAGGTATTCCATTCCACTTCTGGATCGGTGCTTTCACTTATCCAAATGGATTCACCACATCCTTGCTCCAAAGATTCAGCAGAAAGGCCAGCGGTGCACCAATTGATAAACTTGAATTCGATTTCGTACCAGTACCAAAAGCGCCTCATGAGATCACCGAGCATCCAAAAGATGGTGCTTTCATCTCCAGACTCAACATTGAAGGTGGTAAATGGAACCCAGAAAAACTCTGCATTTGCGAACCAGAAGTAATGGACCTTCATTGCCCAATGCCAGTGCTTCACTTCAAACCAATCCAGAAGAGAACCAAACCACCACAAAATGTGTACGAGTGCCCATGCTACTACTACCCAATCAGACAAGGATCCGTCGGCACAGAATCCTATCAGTTCAGAGTTGACCTCAAGAGCGGAGAATTCCCATCTGAATTCTTCTGAAGAGAGGTACAGCCCTTCTCATGTCTCTGTGAGCGCTGTGCTGGCTCTCAGCTCGAGAGCAGCCAATGACTGTGATATAATAAGGTGTTATAATTTAAAGACATAACAATTTCATATTTCAAA
>Ga0138264_1149566_pt1 | contig 14173 bp, 10 predicted proteins | sample RNAICE20151115_FD_105273 | JGI IMG/M metagenome (GOLD analysis project Ga0138264, IMG submission 105273) | Metatranscriptomics of polar marine prokaryotic and eukaryotic communities from Arthur Harbor ice station, Antarctica -... | ecosystem: Environmental > Aquatic > Marine > Unclassified...
CAAAAGAAATCTCAGAATGATTATGAATGTTAGGACCAAGTATATGGTCGATTGCATGGCTACCGCCTTTGACGAGTAGACCCATACCGTGCAGGAAAATACGATTTAAGCAGAAAAGTACGCTCCCCTGGTCAAGGCCTGGATGAACGGAACGGGTCCTCCCCAACTGTTCGTCTACCACCAGCCTGAACAGAAAATCATGGAGAGCGGCGAGGTCAAAGCTACGAGTACGCACGCTGACTTCTTCGTCACTGATGGTGATGGTATCAAGCTCTTAGGCAAAGGTGTTTATTTCCTCCGCTGCCTTCCTGCTGGCCAAGCTGTCAACGACAAGTAGGCTTACGACTCGGAAGTTCTCTTCGGCGAGGTATCGGACAACTCAGTCCTTTCCTTGAACGCTCTTATGAACAACGTGTACAAGCCACTCATGGACAAGGTCACCCCCGAAGAATGGGGCGTGTGCGAGACTGAACAGAAACGCGACTTTTCCGTCGTTTTTGAGAAGTTTGGCCGCGAACTCCAGGAGGCCGTCAAGTCTCAAAACAGCAACATCTCTCTCGAACCCTACGATGAGAAGTACGAGAAGGAAGTGAAGGCCATTCACTCCACCAACAAAATTAACAACTCTCACACCGACATGATCAACGAGTTCATGAGCATCTTCGCCAAGTGGTCCGAGAAGATCGAGAGTGCTCTTGAGGAGTCTACTGGAGCCAGACAAGACAAGGACGAAGGTCCTCGCGATGAACTCGAGTACTGGAAGCTCCGCATGAGAATGCTCACCACCGTCAGTGAGCAGATCCGCTCTACCAACTGCAAGGACGTGCAGACCGTCCTCACCGCCACCAGCCAGAGCGACTCCAACAAGCACGCTGACTCCGGCATCTACCTCGCCCTCAGCAACTGGAGAAGCATCGAGCTCCGCGTCACCGAGAACTTGAACGAGGCCAAGGATAACGTCAAGTACCTCCAGACCCTTGAGCGCTTCATCGAGCCTCTCTACGATGGAACACCCAACAGCATCCGCGAGACCCTCCCCGTCCTGATGAACTCCATCAAGATGATCCACACCGTCGCTCGCTACTACAACACCGACGAACGCATGACCGGCCTCTTCGTCAAGATCACCAACCAGATGATCGTCAACTGCAAGATGTACATCCTGACCTTCAAGAAGGACTCCACCAGCAAAGCCCCCAAATCTAAGAAAGGAGCCTCTGGCTTGGACGACTCCATCCTCTGGGAGTCCGATATCATCCCCCACGATGAGCTCATTGACGTCATGAAGCAGTGCCAGGCTCTCCACGAGACCTACCAGGCCTAATACGAGTTCACCAAGAAGCGTCTCGAGCACATGCCCAAGACCAAGCAGTTCGACTTCTCCCCCACTAAGATTTTCGGCCGCTTCGACCTCTTCAAGAGACGTGTTGGCAAGCTGATTGACCTTTTCAGCACCATCCAGCAGTTCAGAACTCTTGAGAAGCACAACCTCGAAAACATTGACAAAATCATTGAGAAATTCGATAGATTCGTCAAGAAGTTCAAGAGCAAGAACCACAGACTCCTAGAGTACCGTGACGACAAGTTCGACCGTGATTTCGTCGAATTCAACGTTGACATTTCCAGCGTCGAGACTGACCTGGCCCATTACATCAACGACCAGTTCACTCACATCTCCGACTTGGTTGTCTCCCTCAGACTCCTCCGCAAATTTGAGAGCATCCTCCACAGACCCTCTCTCCAGAACGGACTCCAGTCTAAGTACAACTTGCTCTTCCAGCAATACGGAAACGAGATTGAGAAGATCAAGAACGACTACCAGAAGGACAAAGAGAAGCCACCAATTGTCAGGAACTTGCCCCCTGTCTCCGGCGCCATCACCTGGTCCCGCCACCTCTTCTACAGGATTTCCGTCCCCATGGAACAATTCCCCCCAGATTTGGTTAAGCAGAGACAGAACAACATCAGACAGCACGTGAGAAACCATAACAGTCTGGGTTACACCCTGTTCTCCTACGAGTACATGTGGCGTAAGGAATGGCAGAAGGAAGTCGATAGAGCAAAGGCTGGTCTCCAGGCTACTCTCTTCATCCGTCACTACCAAAACCTCAAGCTTTACGTCAACTTTGATAGTGAGATCATGACTCTCATCCGTGAGGCCAAGTGTCTCGCCAGAATTGGAATTGAAATTCCAGAGAGTGCCAAAATTGTGCTCCTCCAAGAAGAGAAGTTCAAGAACTACAACAACCAGTTGCAGTACGTCGTCCGCGAGAGAGTCCGTGTTGTGAACAAGATCCGCCCTAACACCCGCAGTCTCCTTGCTCCTCACATTGATGACCTTGAACGCAGACTCCGCCCTGGTATTTGCAGTCTCACCTGGACCTCCATGAACATTGATGGCTTCCTCCACCACGTTCACCAAGGTCTCTCCAAGCTTGACCAGCTGATTATCAACATTAATGATATCATGGAGAACAGAATTGAGAACAACTTGAAGGCTCTGTCCAAGACCATCCTTGTTGACCTCCCCTAGGATTCTTCTACCTTCTCTCTTGATGAATTCGTCGACATGCAGGAACAGTGGATCAAGACCGCTTCCAAGAAACTTCGCTCCAAGAATTACGAAGTTGAGGGTGCTGTTGAGGACTTACTCCAGACTATCTGCTCGTACTAACTTGACCCTACTGTCCACCCCATCCCCATGGAGGACATTATTCGTCTCTCTAAGTACTACAACTGGTCCATGTACCAGGCCTTGTTGCACGCCACCAAATACTCCCTGAACCAGATGAAGGAGCGAATCTGTGGACGCAGCACTGGCGCCAAGAAGGGAGGCGGTCTCAAGCCTTTCTTCGAGGTGGAAGTCTTCCTCGACTAGGGCAAGACCCTCCTCAAGCCTTCTCTCGATGACGTCCAGCACTCCATCAACAAGGCTGCTTCTGCCGTTCTCAAGTCCACTAAGAAGGTCCAGAACTGGAACCAGAAGGACCTCCCCGAGGATGAGCGCAAGCCCTTCTACACCTGGATTGCCCGTGACAAGGAAATTGTCAAGGTTATCTTGCTACTCACTGGTTCCATCCAGGGCACCAGGAAGATCGTCGTTGCTTTCCAAGCCAGTTTCGAGAAATTCGCCTGGTTGTGGAAGAAAAACATGGACGAGGAGCTCAAAGCATTCCATGCCAAGAACCCCCAGCTCGAAGACTACGAGGCCAGACTCAGATCCTTCGAAGAAAACATTCAGGAGATCAACCAGATTGAGGAGCACCACCAGATCGGTGCCCTTTCTCTCAAGACCGAGAAGGTCAAGGACTCCCTTAGAGAGTGGGTTGAGAAGTGGAAGTTCAGATTCTCCAAGGACCTCCACAAGAAGTCCAAGGCCATGCTCGAGAACCTCATGGACGAGCTCAAGCAGATCCAGCTCAAGATTGACAAACCCGCCGTCGATATCGACTCCCTCGGAAGTGTCATGAGCGCCCTTGAGGAAATCCGCAAGAAGCAGTCTGACTTCTCTCACCAGATCCGCCCCGTCAACGAAATGTACAAACTCCTGGAAATCTACTTCCCCGATATCATGGACAAGGACGAGAGCGACAACAAAGACGCCCTCGACAAACGCTGGGTCGGACTCGTTGAGCAAGCTGACACCGTCAGAGCTGAGATGCACGAGAAGAAAGCCGAGTTCAAGGAAGGCCTGATCTACAACGTCAAGAACCTCGTTGTTGAGGTCGATGACTTCAGGGAAGCTTTCGATAAGTACGGTCCCGGTGAGCCCGGTCTCGCCCCCAACGAAGCTTTAGAAAGACTTAAGGCCAAGCGTGACGAATTTGAGGTCATCAAGAAGAAGTACGACACTGCCAACGCTGGAGAGTCTCTCTTCGGACTCCCCCATCAGGAGTACGCCAAGCTCGTCAAAACCGAAGACGAGATCAACCTGCTCGACAAACTCTACGGCCTCTATCAGAAGACCCAGTCCACTTTCGGACAGTGGAACGAGCAGCCCTTCACTACGGTCCAGGAGGACTGTGCCAAGATGATCGAGCTTGTGGAGACCTTCCAGAGAGATTGCCTCCGCCTCCCCGGTCAGCTCAAGAAATGGCTCACTTACACCGCTCTTAAGAACGAAATTGATGACATGATTGAGCTACTCCCCGTCGTTGAGGGTCTTGCCAAGGACTCCATCCGCGACCGCCATTGGGAAGAAGTCATCGAGCTCACTGGAGTCTAGATCCCCTTCGATCAGGAGACTTTCGTCCTCAAGCAGCTTTTCGACGCCAACCTCCTTAAGATCAAGGAAGAAGTTGAGGACATCACCGACAATGCCGACAAGCAACTCAAGCTTGAGAACCAGCTCAGAAACGATATCATTGCCCATTACGATACTCGTGAGCTTACGGTCAACCCCATCAACGGTGTCCCCTCTACCATCGGTGGAGATATTGCTGACATCCAGACTGAAATTGAAGACCACGTTAACCAGCTCAACCAGATGGCTGTCATGAGATACGTCGGACCCTTCAAGAACGAAGTCACTGAGAAGATTGGCCTCCTCTCTTCCGTCTCTGAAGTGATTGAGAAGTGGCTCAAGGTCCAGGGTCTCTGGCAATCCCTCGTGACTGTGTTCACAGAAGGAGATATCGCTAAGGCCCTGCCCCAGGATGCCGCCATCTTCGGAAAGGTCCACAAGGCCTGGTTGAAGATCATGGAGCGTGCTAACGAAGCCCCCAACGTTATTGTGTGCTGTGCCAACGATATCCTCGTTACCCAACTGCCCGGCCTCCAGTAACAGCTTGAGCATTGCCAGAAGCAACTTGATGGATATCTCGGTGGTAAGTGTGCTCTCTTCCCCAGATTCTACTTCTGCTCTGGAAACGATCTCCTTAAGATTCTCTCTATGGGATCCAACCCCCAGCAGCTCTAAGACGATTTCGAGAAGCTTTACGCCGGTATCACTTCCGTTACTTTCAATGAGGAAGAACGCAGTCACATCGACAAAATTCACATGAAATTCGCAGGATTCACCGAAGACATCGAGCTTTTCGACTCCGTTGTGGCTGAAGGCAACATCGAGAACTGGTTGACCCAGCTCACCGATGAAATGCAGCGTTCCATGAGAAACGAGTGCAAAACTGGTTGCCAGGACTGCACCAGCATGCCCCTCCGCCAATTCATCTTCCAATCTCCCTCCCAAGTGTCTCTACTGGGTGTACAGAAGAAGTGGACTGACCAGATGGAAGATGCCCTCATCCTGTCCCACAAGGACAGAAGAGAGAGACTCGAAGTCAGACTGAAGGAAGTTTTCGCTGATCTCGCCCTCATGTCCGTCATGTGTCTTGAAGAAATCCCCTCCAAGCTCCAGAGAACCAAGCTTGAGACTCTCGTGACCATCCAGGTCTACCAGAGAGATCAGTCTTCTCTCCTCAGAGACCTCTACAGATCTTAACCCCACAAGAGCATGAACGATTTCGAATGGTAATCCAACACTCGTGTCTACTGGAGACAAGACGAGGCTACCGGCATTGCTGATACCATTATTAGCATTTGCGATATCGATTTCGTTTACTCTTACGAATTCTTGGGAGTCAGAGAGAGACTAGCTATTACTCCTCTTACCAACAGATGCTACATCACGCTCTCTCAGGCTCTTGGTATGTGCTACGGTGGTGCCCCCGCTGGGCCTGCCGGAACCGGAAAGACCGAGACCACCAAGGATCTTGCTTGCACACTAGGAATCTGGTGTGTCGTGTTCAACTGCTCCCCTGAATTCAAGTTCAGAAATACGGCCAAGATTTTCAAGGGACTATGCGCTGCCGGTGTTTGGGGTTGCTTCGATGAGTTCAACAGAATCTCTCTCCCCACCCTTTCCGTCGTCGCTGCCCAGGTCGAGTCCATCACCCTCGGTAAGAAAATGAAGCAGAAATTGTTCGAGTTCCCCGGATTCGGAATGGTCGTCCTTAAATTGAACGTCGCCTACTTCATCACCATGAATCCCGGTTACGCCGGACGTCAGGAGCTCCCCGAGAACCTGAAGGTGCTCTTCCGTGGTGTGACTATGATGCTGCCCGATAGACAGGTCATTATGAAGGTTAAGTTGGCCTCTATGGGATACACCAACTACGAGCCCCTCTCCATTAAGTTCAATGTCCTGTACAAACTTTGTGAGATGCAGCTTTCCAAGACCAGACATTATGATTTCGGTCTCCGTAACATTCTGTCCGTCCTCAGAACTACCGGAACCAACAAGCGTTCTGAGAAGGAAGGAACTGACGAGGAGATGATTGTGGCCCGTACCCTCAGAGATATGAACATGTCTAAGTTCATTGCTTAGGATATTCCTCTGTTCGGACAGCTGATTGACGATATCTTCCCCAGACAGAAGAACATGCCCAACATGACTCACGAAGCTGTTGAGAAGCAAGTTAAGATCTTCTGCCTCGACCAGAACCTCCAGATCATTCCCCAGTGGAAGCTCAAGATTATTCAGCTTTATGAAACTTCTCTTGTGCGTCACGGAATCATGGTGGTCGGATCTGCCGGATGTGGTAAAACTACCATTTTCAACATTCTGCTTAAGTCTCTTGAGGCTGCCCAGGGAGTTAGATACAAATCCGAGATTATCAACCCCAAGTCTGTCACTAACGCTCAACTTTTCGGAGAACAGAGTGCCTCTACTGGAGAGTGGGTGCCTGGAGTTCTTGCTGAAATCTGGAAGAAGGTTAACAACAAGCAGAACAAACACACCAGTTGGATTATCTGCGATGGACCCGTCGACGCTATCTGGATTGAATCCATGAACACCGTCCTCGATGATAACCGCATGCTTACCCTCGCTAACGCTGAGCGTATCCCCATGGCTGACTCCACCAAGATGACCTTCGAGGTAGAGAACTTGAACAACGCCTCTCCCGCTACTGTGTCCCGTGCTGTTATCATTTTCGTCTCCCCTGAGGATCTGTCCTGGAGACCCCTTGTCGACACCTGGTGTGAAGATCGTGACAAGGAGAAGAGCTACGCTAACCCCGAAGAGAAGAACTGGGTTCGTGAATTCGTCGTTAAGTACATCGAGAAGACTAAGATGTTGCGCGAAATCTCCTCCAAGTACCTTTACATGATGCAGACTCCCGCCGTTGTGAGAGCTACTATGCTCTTGAACTTGTTGGAAGCCTCTATTCAGGTATTCACCAAGGAGAGACAAGAGATTATTGACCGCAAAACCTACGAGATGATCTTCATTTACTCTCTTGCCTGGTCCATGGCCGGACTTATGGAAACTGACGACAGAGTTAAGTTCCACAAGGAATTGCTCGAGAAGGCCGGAGCTCCTCTTCCTCAAATCTCTGCCCAGAAGCAGCTGACTGAGAAGGAGTCCGTATTCGATTACTACGTGGACCCCGAGACCAAGCAATGGTAACTCTGGGCACCCGAGGGCTGGACTGCCCCTAAGAAGATTGTGTTCTCCCAACTCCTCATTCCTACCAGTGACTCTACTCGTGCTGAGTACATCATTGATAAGATCTCCAAGCTCCCCCTTGAGAGAAACCAGAAGAGAGGCGAGAGAGGTCTCCAACACACCCTATTGGTCGGTGCTGCTGGTACCGCTAAGACTTCCGTGGTGCTTATGTACGCTGCCAAGTTCAACGGTGAGACTCAGTCCTTCAAGAGAATCAATTTCTCCAGTGCCACTAGACCCGGAAACTTCCAGGGAGGTATTGAAGGTGAAATCCAGAAACATCAGACTCGTATCTACAGACCTATTGGTGGCAAGCAGATGCTCTGCTTCTTGGATGATTTGTCCATGCCCAAGATTAACGATTGGGGAGATCAGGAAACTCTCGAAATCGTCAGATTCGTCATCGAGCAGAGAGGTCTCTACACCCTCAACCCCGAGGATGCTGGATCCCTCAACAAAATTGAGCAGATGAAATACTGTGGTGCCATGCGTCACCCTACTGGTGGACGTAACTCCGTTCCCGACAGAGTGCAGCGTCACTTCTTCTGCCTGAACATGACTCCCCCCGCCATGAGATCCGTACAGAACATTTACGGTAGAATTTTGGAGGCCATTATCACCACCAAGAAGTACCCCGGCAAGCCTGGTGAAGAAATCATCGGCATGAAGAACCTGCTGATTGAGGCAACCATTAACATTTGGGAATCCGTCTCCAAGCGTCTCCTGCCCACCCCCACTAAGTTCCATTACGAATTCAACATTCGTGATTTGGCTCGTGTCTTCCAGGGTATCTGCCGTGTGGCCTACGCCTACGAATACAAGATTATTCAGAACTGCTCCAGACTGAAGGAGAAGATCCCTCCCCAGCTTTTCATGATTGGATTGTGGCGTCACGAGTGCGAACGCACGTTCGTGGATAAGCTCATTACCCACCAGGACAAGAAGGTCTTCCTTGACATGCTCAACAAGATCACCAAGGAGAAATTCAGAGATGCCTGTGGCTACGACGACGACATGCTGATGACTGACATGCTCTTCGCTGATTTCCAGCGTGACGCTGAGGTTGATGAATACGGCAGTATTCTGTCTGAGGCTCCCTACGTATACGAAGCTTGCCCCAGCATTAACGCCATTAAGAAGAGAACTAATGAGCGCCTCCAGGAGTACAACGAGAAGTACCCCTCCAAGAAAATGGAGCTTGTTATCTTCGACGACGCTCTATTCCACTTGCTGAGAACTATCAGAACTGTGAACTCCCCTGCCGGTAACGCCCTCCTAGTCGGAGTTGGTGGTAGTGGAAAGCAGTCCCTCACCAAGCTGTCCGCCTTCATCTGCAAGCATCGCTTCTTCCAGATTGCTCTTACCAAGTCCTATGGAGAGAAGTCCCTCATGGAAGACATCAAGGAACTGTTCGGCACTGTCTGCAACCAGAACGGCCAAGTGTCCTTCATCATCACTGACCAGGAAATTAAGTCTGACGGATTCCTGGAACTGATTAACTCCCTCCTCGCTACTGGAGAAATCCCCGGAATGCTCACCAAGGATGACAAAGAAATGTTCATGCTCGGAGTCAAACCCTACCTCCAGAAAGAACTCGGAAAGGGAGTCGACCCCACCACCTCTCAGTTGGTTAACTACTTCCTCAACAGAGTCAAGGATTGCCTCCACATTATCCTTGCGTTCTCCCCCGTTGGAACTAAATTCCGTACTCGCGCTAGTATGTTCCCCTCTCTGTTCTCCCAGTGCTCCATCGACTGGTTCTTGCCCTGGCCTAAGGAAGCCCTCATCGATGTGTCTGGCCGTTTCATTGGCTCCTTCGACATTGAGTGCACTAAAGAAGTTAAGGAAGAACTCGTCCAGCACATGGGCGCCTGTCACGATATGGTCCGCGACATCGCTGAAACCTACTTCGAAAGAATGAGAAAGAGTGTGTTCACCACTCCCAAGTCCTACCTCTCCTTCCTTGCTATGTACAAGGATCTCTACAAGAAGAAGTGGGATGAAATTGATATCCAGCAGAGCTCCATCTCCAGTGGACTCGACAAACTGCTTGAAGCCACTGTCGGTGTTGGTGAGATGAAGAAGATGCTCATGATTGAGGATCAGAAGCTGAGAATTGCCTCTGAAGAGACTAACAAGCTTATCGCTACTCTCACTATTGAGAACGAAGCTGCTGAAAAGAAGACCATTGAGTGTGAGAGCACCAAGGCTATGGTCATCAACAAGAAGCAGATGATTGGAGTTGAGAAGGAAGCCGCCGACAGAGATCTGCAGGCTGCCATGCCTTTCGTCGAAGCTGCCGAGAAGGCCCTGAGTGGTATCAAGCCCAACGATATCACTGAGTTGAAAGCCATGAAGGTGCTCCATCCCATCGGTAAGATTATCCTGGATTGCTGCCAGGTCCTCTTCATGTTCCCCATGTCGCCTGTCTCTCCCAAGGAATTTGTCATCCAGAAGAAGACCGCCAAGTTCATTTCCGATTCTTATGACGATCACACTGCTGAGCTCTTCCAGATGAACTTGCTTGGACTACTTGGAGATTTCGGAGAAAACTCCAAGGATCTTATCAATGAAGAGACTATTGAGCTACTCGCTCCTTACCTCGAATTGACCTTCGCCGACCAACCTGAGACCCTAGTGGTGTCTGGAGATATCGCTAAGGGTTCTTCCAGTGCCCTCAAGGGTATGTGTGATTGGGCTCGTGCCATGTCTGATTACCACAAGGCTTCTAAGATTGTCAAGCCTAAGCTCAGACTCCTCAACTTGAAGGCCGGAGAACTCAAGGTAGCTGAAGCCCAACTCGAAGCTGCTATGATTGAGCTCGACGCTGTCATCAAGAAGAAGGCTGCTCTCGACGCCATGTACGCTGAGAAGCAAGGCATTAAGGACCAGATGCAAGCTGATGCTAACAAGCTCAAGCGTAAGATGGACCAGGCCACTAAGCTGATTGACTCCCTCATGGACAACAAGGTTGCCTGGACTGAGTCTGCTGCCCAATTCTCTAGTCAGAAGATTAAACTAGCTGGAGATGTCGCCAAGGCCTCCGCTTTCGTGTCCTACTGTGGACCCTTCAACGCCGAATTCAGAGAAATCCTTTCTCAACAGCAATTCGTCAACGACCTTAACATTAGGAAGATTCCCAACACTGAAGGCCTCTTGCTCACCAACTTCTTGGTGGACGAGCAGACCGTTGGAGACTGGAACATGGAAGGCCTGCCCTCCGATGACCTCTCCATCCAGAACGGTATCATGGTCACCAGATCTTCTCGTTTCCCCCTCATGATCGATCCCCAGTCTCAGGCTATCTCCTGGATTAAGTCCCGTGAGCCTGAGCTTGAGCAACAAGGATTCATTTTCACTCTTGGTAACCCCAACCTGAGAGATGCCCTTAAGTTGCCCCTCATGGACGGTGGCCCAGTCCTGATTGAAAACATCGAGAATGAAGTCGACCCCATGCTCGATCCCCTCCTTGAAAAGCAAATCTCCCAGAAGGGAAGAAACAAGCTGCTCAGACTCGGAGATCAAGAGTATGACTACGACGACAAGTTCCGTCTGTACATGACTTCCCGTATGTCCAACCCCCTCTGGTCCCCTGAGCTTGCTGCCAAGACCACCATTATTGATTTCGCTGTTACCATTACTGGTCTCGAACAACAGCTCCTTGGTAGACTCATCACCCGTGAGCAGAAGCAGCTAGAAGATCAGCTGAATGGAGTCAAGGAATCGGTGAACCTGTCCAAGAAGACCCTTGCTAAGCTAGAAGCTGATCTCCTTGAGAGACTAGCCAATGCTGAAGGTTCTCTACTCGACGATGTTGAGCTCATTGATGTGCTCGGAAACATTAAGACCAAGTCTGCTGAAGTCAAGCAGTCCCTTGAGGAAGCCCAACAGACTTCCGAAGAAATCGGAGTTAAGCGTGAAGCTTTCAGACCCGTTGCTGCTCGTGGTGCCGTCCTCTATTTCTGCATTGTGGAGATGGCTGGAGTCAACTGGATGTACAATGTCTCTCTTGACCAATTCATTGAGATCTTCTACGATGGTATTGACAACTCCCCCAAAGCCCAGATCATTAAGGACAGAGTTGCCAACATTTGCTACGCTTTGACCTACAAAGCCTACCGCTATATTAACAGAGGTATCTTCGAACGCGACAAGATCACCTTCAAGCTCATGATGTGCCTCAGAATCCTCATCCAAGAGGGAGTCTTACTCGGATCTGATGTGGCCATGCTCCTTAAGGCTGGAGCCGCTGTCGATGACAGAAACAAGAAGTTCAACTGGCTGGACCAGAGAACCTGGAACAATGTCATTGCCCTCACCAAGCACAAATTCGGTCAAGACGGCAACATGTTCTACAAGGGTCTAGTCGATTCCATGACTCGCAGCAGTCCCGAATGGAGAGCCTACTTTGAGTCTGATGACCCAGAAAGCCAGCCCGTGCCCGACTACGACGACAAGATTAACGCTGACCAGACTCTCGGATCCTTCCTCTAATTCTGCCTCTGCAGATGCTTCAGAGAAGACAGAACTGGAGTCGCCGGAAACCAATTCATCGCTAAGTGCCTTGACCCCGAGTTCAGTGCCCCCGTCAACGATATGATCGCTGAAATCCATGCCGCATCTCTGCCTAACAAGCCCGTCCTGTACCTCCTTTCCACTGGTGCCGACCCTACTGCATCAATTGATGACTACGCCAGAAAGTTCAAGAAGTTCCCCACAAAGAAGACTTCCATGGGAGAAGAAATGGAGGGCCCCGCTCTCCAGCAAATCAAGGATGGTTTCAAGACCGGAGACTGGGTTATTCTCAACAATTGCCATTTGTCCCTTGAGTTCATGGCCGAAATGGAGACAGTTCTTAACCCCAAGGATGTGGAAGTGCATGAAGATTTCCGCCTGTGGATCACTTGCGCTCCCGACAAAGATTTCCCTCTTGGTCTCCTTCAGATGGCCATTAAGGTTACCCTTGAGCCACCAAAGGGAATGAAGGCTGGTCTCGGAAGAACCTTCAACACCATGGTCAACCAGGACTTCATTGAGAAGGTTGAGCCTTATGAAAAGTGGAGACCCGTCACCTTCGCCGTTTGCTTCTTGCACTCTGTCGTGCAGGAGAGAAGAAAGTTCGGACCCATTGGATTCTCCATGCCCTACGAGTTCAACGCCTCTGATTTGGATGCGTCTATGCTCTACATGGAAAAGCATATGACCACCTGCCTCCTCCAGAACCGTAAATACGAGTGGGAAGCCATGCAACAGATGTGCTGCTCCATCCAGTACGGAGGAAAGATCACCCAGGAAGAAGACAGAGCCCTGTTCTTCACTTATGGATACCTCTTCATCCGTGAAGACATCTTCAGTGGCAACTTCATGTTCAACCAGCAGCCCATGGATTACAACTACATGATCCCTGACTTCCCTGATCACGTGAGTTACATGGCCTTCATCAACGCCATGCCCGCCCAGGACAACCCTCTTGTGTTCGGACTTAACCCCAACGCCGATCTCACTGCCTCTCTCAATGAGTCCAGGGCTATGATTGCTACCCTCATTGACACCCAACCCTCTGACGCCGCTTCTGGAGGTGGCAAGTCTCCCGAACAGACCGTGAAGGAGATCATCGAGAATGAGTTCCTCAAGGCCCTGCCCGAGGACTTCAAGATGCTAGATGTAGAAGACAGACTGAAGGCCATGAAGCACAGGCGCTTGCCCGAGACTGGTAAATCCATCCCTCTGGTCATGTTCCTCTTCCAAGAGATCCAACGTTTCCAGAACATTCTTGGAATTGTCCGTAAGTGGATGACCGACATGTGCCTTGCTATCGATGGTCAGATTATCATGTCCCCTGAGATCGCTACTTGCATCAAGTTCATCTTCGATCTGCGTGTCCCCACCATGTGGCTCCTCGATCCCTCTGGTGCTGAAATCGCTTGGCTCGCACCCACCCTGTCCGGATGGCTCGGATCCATGACCAACAGACACTTCGGTCTCTCCAACTGGTTGGCTAAGGACAGGCCCATCTCTTTCTGGTTGACTGGATTCTTCAATCCCCAGGGATTCCTGACCTCTGTCAGTTAAGAGATCACCCGTGCTCACAGAGCTGACAACTGGGCTTTGGATGCCGTTGAATCCAGAGCTGAAGTCGCTGACCCTCGTAACACCATCATTGCTGACGATGCCCGCATTGAAGGTAAGAACATTGCTGAGCCTGCTGAGGGAGTCTGGGTCCACGGACTCTGGCTTGAGGGCGCTGCCTGGAACAAACCCCAGCGTTTCCTCGAGGACTCCAAGGGTAAAGACCTCTTCTTTGCCTTCCCCAACATCAAGGTGTACGCTGAGTGCCCATCTGCCGAACAGAAGGGACCTGGAGCACCCAAGAAAGCGACCGTAGATGACAAGAACATGTACTCTTGCCCCGTATACAAGTACCCCATGCGTTAAGACAGATACTTGTGCACCAAGTTCAACCTCAAGCCTGAGCCCCCAAGTGATAACAAGGGCAAGAAGGGAGAAGGTGTTGTCCGCGATCAAAACCCCATGGTCAACTAGTGGCGCCTTAGAGGTGTTGCTCTCCTTTGCCAGAAGGAGTGATTGGTACTCTTTGCTATGCTCTGTGTAACGCGCGTGACTACTCACGAGAACTCTTATTGGCCTAAATAAAGCTGATGAGACGCCTTCAGTGGTCGCAAGCATCTCACTGACAGCAGTAATTTAACCTTCGTTTTCCAAAAC
>Ga0138264_1395710_pt1 | contig 14011 bp, 4 predicted proteins | sample RNAICE20151115_FD_105273 | JGI IMG/M metagenome (GOLD analysis project Ga0138264, IMG submission 105273) | Metatranscriptomics of polar marine prokaryotic and eukaryotic communities from Arthur Harbor ice station, Antarctica -... | ecosystem: Environmental > Aquatic > Marine > Unclassified...
ATTGGACAGTTAGAAAAAGGAATGTTACTCAACAAAGCCCTTAACGAACTTTCGGATATGGAGTTCCTCGTGAAGTACTCCATCATCTACTTGAACATGAGAAAGATCAAGGACGAGTCCATCGTCAAGATTCTCGAGCACGAAGACACCAAGTCTGCCTGCAAAGCCTTTGAAGGTTTCAAAACCCCCTTCATGCTTGTGAAGGGTATCGGTACCGAGAACATCTCTATGTCCTGCGACCCCCCAAACATGGAGAAGGAAGGAAAGGGCAAGAAGTCCATCCTGATCGTGAAGACCGTGGCTCAGAACGACCCCCACGGATCTCCCTTCCCCAACGGCATCACCAAGGATGTCGTTTTCATGGAGCTCAACAAGCCCATCCTAGATAACCTGCTAGCCATCTGCTAGGGAGTCTACATGCCAGTCCTAAGCAACCCATTGAATTAGGCCGGTCTCAGCGAATTGGTAACAAAGGACCTGATGGAGAAATTCCACTCGTTCTTGGCCTACACCGTTGTTACGATCGGCTTGGTCAAGGGCCGCACTGTGCTGCCATTGCCCCCAAGCGACGTGACTTCATCCGAGAAGACCTCTTCCAAGGACAAGTCCCTGATCCTAGAAAGCGCTATCGTCCAATGGAGCAAGCAAATTAAGCACGTCCTCAAGCAGGACCCTGAAAACGCCCTTAAGAACGGCAACAACCCCAGCCCCATGGAGGAGCTCAACTTCTGGAAGAACAAGAGCGACAACCTGAACTCCATCTGCCAGCAGCTCAGCAGTGAGCGCATCAAGAAGGTCCTCAAGTTCCTCGAGCAGAACAAGTCCACCTGCACCTCCACCTTCTCTAAGTTGCAGAAGGAGGTCCAGGGAGCCCGCACTGAGGCCAATGAGAACTGCAAGTACCTCCAGACCCTCAAGGAGCTCTTCACCCAGCTCATGGACACCGGCGCCGAGCTCGCCGACACCCAGGAGCACTTCGTCCCCATCATGCACACCATCCTCATGATCTGGACTTACTCCTCCTACTACAACACCCCCGCCAGACTCGTGGTCCTCATTAGAGAGATCTGCAACCAGATCATCCTCAACTGCCACAACTACGTCAACGGCGACCGCATCAAGGAAGCCATTGCCGGAGAAGTTCCCGCCGAAGCCCACGCCTGCCTCGAGCTCTGCATCACCGTCTGCGCTCGCTTCAAGGAGGCTTACTTCGATTACAAGGCAAAGAGCAAGAACCAGTGGAAGATCACCACCAACGCCCTCTTTGTCCGCCTCGATGCCTTCTCCGAGAGATGCCAGGACATCATGCACCTTACTGGTACCATCCAGCAATTCAACAAACTCCAGAAGATTGAGATTGGAAACACCAAGGGAAAGCAAATGACCGCCAACATCAAGACCATTGAGGAGGAATTCAACAAGGCCGTTGCCGAGTTCATGGAAGTCCGCTTCGACATCATGGACATCGAGGTCCACGAGTTCGACGATGACTTCTTCAAGTTCCGCCAGCGCATTAAGGAGCTTGAGCTCAGACTGGCCTCCGTCCTGACTCAGTCTTTCGATGACTGCGACACCATTATTGGCAAATTCAAATTGCTTGATGGATTCGATGGTCTCCTGAACAGACAAATCATCCAGGATGAGCTTGAAAAGAAGCACGTCACCCTCCTTGAGCTGTACAAGGCCGATCTGAAGATTGTGTCCAACATCTTCCACGAAGGCCGCTCTCTTGTTGAGCAGATCGACGAGCGTGCCCCCATTGGAAGCAACATGCCCCCAATTGCTGGCGCCCTTTACTGGTCTAGCGGCCTCCATGAGCGTGTCAAGGAGCCTTTTGAAAGACTCGATTCCCTCTCCTCTTCCATCAAGGACCGTGAGGAATACAAGGACGTCGCCAAGTTGTACGCCTCCCTCTGCAGAAACCTCAGAGAATTCGAGGATCTGAAAATTGGACAGTGGGTTGAAGGTGTTGAAGCCAACACCAGCGGCCAACTTGAGAAGTTCCTCCTCGTCACTGAGGAGACTGAGTGCGCCGAAGAAGGATTCAGACGCGTCAACTTCGACCCCATCCTCAAGGCCCTCCTCCGTGAAGTCAAGTACCTCTTGCTTCTAGACATCGAGGTCCCTGCCACCGCCCAGACTCTCTACCAGAGAGTGGACGTTTACAGGCAGCAAACCGGTCAACTAGAGTTGATCGTGGAGATGTACAACGACATGCTCGCTAACCTCCTGCCCGTCGAGAAGCCCCTCCTCTAAGAGAGAATCAACCTCATGATGGACGCCCTCCAGCCTGGTGTAGAGACTCTCAAGTGGAGCTCCGAAGGCATCAACTAATTCATCTCCAACTGCATGAAGATCGTCACCTAAGTCGACATCCTCGTCAAGAAGATGCAAGACAACGTCTGCAAGATCCGTGCCATCATGGTCACCTGGAACAAGCCCCTCTTCGAACGCAAGAAGACCATGGAGCCCGACGCAGTTGTCAACTTCCACAGCGCCACTGTTGAGCCCCGCCGTGACGACATCCGTGCTCAGGGTAAGGAAATCCACAAACTCCTCAGAGACACCCTTGATAACATCAAGCCCGACAAAAAGGGAGCTAACTGGCTCAGCTATGTTGATTTCTGCAATGGCCTCTTGATCGAGGGCATTACCATCGCTATCAACTCCTCCATGGACTACCTGTGCGAGCAGATCAGCATCAAGGCTAACGTCAACAACATGTGGGCTCCTATCTTCGAGATTAAGGTGGACCTCATTGACGGCCCTAACCCCGATCTGGACTTCATCCCCTCCCTCCAGAGCAACGACCGCCACAACGGTATTAGAGACATCATCAACGAGATCATCAGCGATTTCATCTCTATTGCCATCCAGATTCCCCGCCTCGACAACAAAGATGGCGGTACCGGCGATTACCTTGTTGAAATCAAGGACCAGTTCGTGCTTTTCGGAACCCTTCAGGACATCCAGAACAACATGAACGAGATCACTAACCAGGGTCACGAGTTCCTTGACTAATACAGACAGTGGGACTTCCTCTGGAAGCAGGATGTGGAGAAATCTTTCAAATTGTTCTTGGAAGAAGGAAACGACCTCCGTGATGTCTACCAGAAGCAGAAGCACGCCATCCACTTGGGAGAAGATGACGAAGACTACTAGGCACACATGAACGATGCCATGCAGAGATTCGACTTCATGGACGCTAAGATCCTCAACGGCGTCACCACCCGCCAGCCCGACCTCCAGGAATTCGACAAGAAGATCGAGTACCTCCACTCCGTCAAGAGCAACATTGACGGCCAGAAGCTTATCCACGACATTGGATGGCTCAAGGTTGTGGCCCAGTCTCTAGTCAACAGACTCCACGAGACCGTGTCTGCCTGGATTGAGAAGTACACCCAGTACCTCCTCAGCAACACCACCCAGGAGATTACCAACATCCAGAACTTCATCTCTCAAGTCTCCAACGGTATTGAGAACCTCCCCGAGGCTTCCGAGACCCAGGCTGAGAAGGACAGACTCATGGAAGTCATGACTCACCTCCGTGATGTTAAGATGATCACAGAAAACACCCTCGCCCGTGTTGAGCCCATGAAAGCTTGCATCCTACTCCTTAAGAAACACGGAGTGGCCATGAAGCCCGAGGATGACTTCCTTGTGATTCTTGAGAACAGCAAGACTCAACTGATTGACGTCGCTGAGAAGGCCCTCGGACCTATCAAGGGTAAGATCCTCCCTATCATGACGAAAGAGTCTGAGAACATCAAGAGTGAAGTCCGTGGATTCAAACTCCAGGTTGATGACTTCAGACAGGAGTTCAGAGCCAACTGCCCCTACCACACCGTCGATAGCTCCCCTGAAATCATCCAGGCTTCTTACGAAAAGATTGAGGAGTACTACAAAAAGACCATGGATAAGATCACTGAGTCCGAGAGACTCCGCAACCTGGAGACCCTCTTCGGTCTTGCCGAGACCAAGTTCAAGATGCTTACCGACTGCAAAGCTGACTTAGTTAACCTCAAGAAGAATTGGGATCTAATTTCCCTGATCGATTCTCAGTTCATCTCCTGGAAAAAGATCCTTTGGGACCAGATTGACACTGATGGCCTTATCACCCAGTGCAGAGAAATGGCTGCCAAGCAGACCAACCCCAACAGCAACAAAGAGATCAAGGGATTCAAGTCCTTCCAGTCTCTCAATGAGAGAATCAAGAACATGTCTAAGATCCTCCCCCTCATCTCTCAATTGCACTCTAAGTTCATGCAGGAGAGACATTGGAAAAAGCTTATGAAGTTCACCTGCAAGCCCGTCAGCTTCCAGAGCCCCGCTTTCTGCCTGGAAGACCTTGTCGCGCTTGAACTCCAGAAGTACGAAGTTGATGTTGAGGAGCTCGTTGAAGGAGCCCAGAAGGAAGACAAGATTGAGCACAAACTCAAGGACATCATCAAGGCTTGGGACAAGATGAAGTTCGAATTCGAAGTCCACAAAGACGTCCCCATCCTCGCTGAGACCACCGAAATCGTTGAGTTGGTCGAGCAACACGGACTCGATATCCAGGGTATGCTCGCGTCTAAGGACGTGGCCGAATTCAAGGACACTGTTGAGAAGTGGAGAACCAACATGAAGACCCTCGAGCTTGTTATTGACAAGTGGAAGAAGGTGCAGGGTGACTGGAAAATCCTCCGCCCTATCTTCATTGAGTCCGACGATATTCGCGCTCAGCTCCCCGAAGCCACTGTTACCTTCCAGAAGGTCAACGAAGAGTGGAGAGAACTCATGATTGAGGCCTCTGAGGAGCCCGGTGTCATCGCCGCTGCCACTTCTGACGGCCGCCTTGAGAAACTGAAGAGTTTCGAGACTGAGATTGAGATGTGTAACAAGGCTCTTTCCGACCAGCTCGCTTCCAAGCAGAAGATCTTCCCCCGCTTCTACTTCGTTTCCAACGAAATTCTCCTGACCATCCTTTCCAACTCTGGTAACCCCGAGAAGGTTAACGCCTACATGGGAGATTGCTTCGATGGAATGGGTTTCGTCATCTTCGATGAGACCGTGGAGCAACGCCCCTGGAAAACCGTCGTCGGAATGAAGGCCAAGGACGGTGAGATCGTGCCATGGGCCACCAGCCTCACCCTCAACGGTGCTGTCGAAGGTTACATGAAGCAGGTCGAGGACGGCATGATGCTCGAGCTCATCAAGATTCTTGAGCACGCCAAGTCCACCACCGAACAGTGGAGACTTGAGCTAGTGCGTGAGGTCTGGCTTGAAAACTACAATGCCCAGATTTCCCTCCTTGCCACTCAAATCGTCTGGACTGAGGAGACTCTACTCGCTTTCGAGGAACTTGAGAGTGGAGCTGAATCTGCCATGAAGGAGAACCTTGATGTCATCAAGAAGCGTATCTCTAAGCTGATTGAGCGTGTGAGAGACCCTTCTCTGGTCATGGACCTGCGTGTGAAGATCATCACCATCATTACTGTCGATGTGCACGCTCGTGATATCGTTGAGCAGTGTGTGGTTGACAAAATCATGGATTCCAGCAACTTCCTGTGGGCTAGACAGCTCAAATTCAGCATGGAGAAACACCCAGGTTTTGCTCTTGACCCCAAAATGGAGCACATGCACTGCATTATTAACATTTGCGATTGGTGCACCTGGTATTCCTACGAGTACGTTGGTAACTGCGGACGTCTCGTTATTACCCCCCTGACTGATAGGTGCTACATTACCTTGACTCAGGCCCTTAACCTCCAGATGGGAGCCGCCCCTGCTGGTCCCGCCGGAACTGGAAAGACCGAGACCACCAAGGATTTGGGTAGAGCTCTCGGACTCAGAGTCGTGGTCTATAACTGCTCCGATCAGATGACCTACAAGACCCTGGCCAACATCTTCATGGGACTGTCCCAGTCCGGTTTCTGGGGATGTTTCGACGAATTCAACCGCATTTCCATTGAAGTGCTTTCCGTCGTCTCCTCTCAAGTCAAGAACGTGCTTGATGCCCTGGTTTCCTACAAGCAATCCAACGGAGCCAAGAACACCTTCATCTTCATGAACGCTGAGACTGCTGAAGACATCAGAATTATCAACACTGTTGGATTCTTCATCACCATGAACCCCGGTTACGCTGGACGTACCGAGCTTCCCGAGAACCTCAAGGCCCAGTTCAGATACTGCGCTATGGTTGTTCCCGACATGGTGCTCATTTGCGAAAACATGCTCATGTCTGAAGGTTTCGAGACCGCCAAGGAACTCGCCAAGAAGTTCATGACCCTTTACGACCTGTGTGCCTCCCTCCTTTCCAGTATGGTGCATTACGATTGGGGACTAAGAGCCGTCAAGTCTCTCCTGAGATCCGCTGGTGGTCTTAAGCGTGCTGACCCCGACTGCAATGAAGACTTGATCCTCATGAAGGCCCTCAGAGATTTCAACATTGCCAAGATTGTTGAAGCCGATCAGTCCATTTTCATGGGACTCATCAAGACTCTCTTCCCCGGCATGGAAGCCGATTCCGTGCAAAACCACAAGCTGAGAGAAGCCTGCTGTGAGACTGCCATCAAGGCCAACCTCCAGACTGATGCCGGCTTCATCCTGAAGTGTGAGCAGATGTTCGATATCCTCACTGTACGTCACTCTATTTTCCTAATTGGTTCTTCCGGTCTCGGTAAGTCCGCCACCTGGAAGAATCTGGCTGCCGCTCTCTCCACTCCTAAGATGGACTGGCTGACCATGGTGCAGCAAGTTGACCCCAAGGCTGTGTCCTCTGCTGAACTCTGTGGATGGGAGAACCTCAAGACTAAGGAATGCCGTGACGGAGTGCTGTCCTCCATGTTCAGAAACATGGTTAAGAACCTTGGTAAGTTCACTGACAAGCAGAAGTACAAGTGGGTAGTCATGGATGGTGATGTCGATCCCGAGTGGATTGAGTCCCTCAACACCGTCATGGACGATAACAAGGTGCTCACCCTTGTGTCCAACGAGCGTATTCCCCTTACCCCTGAGATGCGTCTCATTATTGAGGTTGCTAACCTCAGAAACGCCACTCCCGCCACTGTCTCTCGTGGTGGTGTCCTGTTCATCAATGCGATGGATATTGGTTGGACTCCCCGCTACAACTCCTGGTTGGCCAACTTCAAGAAGAAGGGATCCAAGACTGAGGACGAGACTGCGGTCACCCAGTTCCAGCTTTGCCAGACCCGTTACATTGGCGAGTCCTTCTTCGACACCATGAAGCAGCAATACGATGTCTGCCAACCTATGGTCGAAATGTCCTGGATTGATGCCCTGACTGTCATCATTGACTACCAGATGGAGCAGATGAATGCTACCAAGCAATCCATTGAATTCTTCCGTGAGTTGAGAAAGGAGGCTGAGAAGAGCACTGACGTTGCTGACAGATACAAGTGCATGTACGACTGCTTCTTCGCTTTCGCCATGATCTGGTCTTTCGGTGGATGCATTGATGAGTCCAAGCGTGACTTCAACGGTTACCTCAGAGCTTCTTGCAGCACCCTCAAGTTCCCCGAAGCTGGAACTGTCTATGACTACTTCTACGACCCCGTAGAACACAAGTGGGTCAACTGGAATGACAAGGTCAAGGCCTTCAACCCCGACACTGGCAACGCCTTCGCTACTCTCATTGTTGGAACCGCTGAGACCGCCAGACAGAAGTACCTCCTTAAGATTGGTACTGAAAAACAAAAGGGACTCCTTTACGTCGGTACTGCCGGAACTGGAAAGACTTCCATCGTCAAGGATTACTTCAAGGACCTGGACCCCGACAGTGTGATTAACACTCCCATCAACTTTAACTCTTACACAGACTCCATGAGTCTGCAGATTGTTATTGAGGCTAACGTTGACAAGCGTACTGGTACTCTGTACGGACCCCCCACTGGTAAGACCCTGATCTACTTCGTGGATGATCTGAATATGCCCAAGGTTGATGTGTACTACACCCAGCAGCCCATTGCCCTCGTCAGACAGCTAATTGACTACCACACTTACTACGACAGAGCCGATCTCTCCGTCCAAAAGAGAATTGCCGATATCATGTTCGTGACCTGCATGAACCCTAAGGCCGGATCTTTCTTCGTTGATGAGCGTCTGACCAGACATCTCACCACCGTCTGCCTGTCCGTGCCCGAGAAGGAAATTCTGAACACTATTTACAGTCAGATCCTTGCTGGTCACTTCAGAGAGTTCGAAGAGAACATCCAGAAGATGACTCCCAAGATCATCAGCGCCACCCAGAAGGTGTTCGTTGACATGAGCAAGAATCCCAAGTTCGCTCCTACCGCTCTCAAGTTCCATTACCAATTCAACATGAGAGATTTCGCCAAGATTATCCAGAACATCTGTAACACCACCCCCAAGGAATTCAAGGGAAAGCCCGTTGAAATCGTAAGATTGTGGGCTCACGAGTGCCACCGTGTCTGGCACGATAGACTTGTCCTGGACGAGGACAGAGAGCAGTACATGAAGACCATCACCGCTGCCCAGAAAGAGCAGTTTGTCGACTACCAGGAGCCCGTCATTTTCGGAGAGCCCCTCATCTTCACTTCCTTCGTTGATGCTTGCAAGGGTCACGATGCTTCTTACAGAGCCATCAAGGACATTGATGAACTCAGCCAGGCCCTCCACAATAAGATGGAGGACTACAACGAAAACGTTGCTTCTATGGAACTAGTTCTTTTCTAACAGGCTATGGAGCACATCACCCGTATCTGCAGAATTGTTGACCAGCCCGCCGGTCACTCCCTACTTGTCGGTGTTGGAGGTTCCGGAAAGCAATCTCTTTCCAAACTGGCTGCCTACATTCTGGGTTAAGATATCTTCAGAATTTAAGTGTCCACCAATTACAAGATGGACGATCTGAAGCTAGACATCCAGACTGCCTTCATGAAGGCTGGTGCCAATGGCCTACCCCTCATGTTCATCCTCACTGACGGCCAGATCATCGACGACAGATTCCTGATGTACATCAATGATATCCTGTCCACTGGCTACGTCCCTGAGTTATTTGCCTCGGACGAGCTAGAGGCCATCAACGGAAAGGTGCGCTCTGAAGCCAAGTCCAACGGCTTTGTTGACACCCCCGAAGACCTGATGAGATTCTTCCTCCAGAAAGTGCAGAAGAACCTCCACATGAACTTGTGCTTCTCCCCCGTTGGAGACAAGTTCCGTATCAGAAGTCGCATGTTCCCCGGACTGATTGGATCTACCACTATTGATTACTTCCACCCCTGGCCTCGTGATGCCCTCATCGGAGTGGCCAACAAGTTCCTTTCTGAAATCGACTTGCCCTCCCCCGAACTCCAGCAGACTCTCGCTGAGCACATGGCCTTCGTGCATCAGTGCATCCAGGAATACAACCTTAAGTTCCTCGCTATGGAGAGACGTAACAACTACACCACTCCTACTTCCTTCCTCGAATTCATCAAGTTCTACCAGCAGCTCCTCGGAGACAAGCGTGGCAAGATTATTGATAGCATGGAAAGGCTGAAGATTGGTCTGCAGACTATGGACGAAGTCTCTAACGTTGTCGCAGATCTACAGGTTGAGTTGGATGAGACCATGAAGATTGTCGCTGACGAAATTGAAGCTACCGGTAAGATTATTGCCGTCGTCGATGAGCAGTCCGCTGACGCTGCTAAGGAGCAAGCTATTGCCCAGATCCAGGAGGATGAGACTAACATCCTCGCTGATGCCGCCAAGGCAAAGATGGCTGCTTGTGATATTGAGCTTGCTTCGGCCCTTCCCCTCATTAGGAAAGCCGAAGCCGCCGTCGATTGCTTGAACAAGGATGCTATTAATGAACTCAAGTCTTTCAACCAACTCGCTGATGGAGTAACTCAAGTCGTCGATGCCGTGCTGCTCCTCAACAAGAAACAAAAGGTTGTTAAGGGTAGTTGGGAAGGACCTGGAAAGAAGATGCTTAAAGACCCTACAAAATTCATTGATGAGCTCAAGTCTTTCGACAAGGAGAATATTGATGATTGGGTTATAGATGCCGTCAACAAGCTGACCGCAGAACCGATTTTCACTGTTGAAATCATTTCTAAGAAGTCCTCAGCTGCTGGTACTTTGTGCACGTGGACCCTTGCCATTATGTCCTATAACAAGGTGTACAAGTTCGTGAAGCCCCTTGAAGATGAAGCTGCAGTCGCCAAGCTGACTGCTGATACAAAATTGGCTGAGCTCGAAGTTGTGCAAGCGAAGGTCGCCGGTATTATGGCTCAGGTCCAGGACCTCAAGGACCAACTTGCTGCTGCTGAAACTAAGAAGGCCAGTGTCGAGGCTAGAGCTGCTGCTTTGAACGCTAAACTTGACCTAGCTAACCGTCTGGTTGGAGGTCTGGCTGACGAGAACAAACGCTGGAAAGAGTCTGTCATTACTCTGTCTAATGATTCCCTGACTATGATTGGTAATGCTATTATCTCTGCTGCCTTCGTCTCTTACATTGGACCCTTCTCCCAGGAATTCAGAAGAGAAATCTGGGAAGATGAGTGGCTCGTTGACTGCCAGAAGAACAAGATTCCTCACACTGATGGAGTCGACCCTCTATTCATCCTCTCCAACCTGTCCATGCAGGCTGGATGGAAGACTGAAGGACTCCCCGCCGATAGAGTCTCTCTTGAAAACGCTGCTATTATTAACTCTTGTGCCAGATACCCCCTCATTATTGATCCTCAACTGCAGGGACAGACTTGGATTAAGGGTAAAGAAGGCAGTGCCATGCAGATTATCCAGCTCTCCCAGAAGGGATGGCCCAAGAAGATTGAGCTTGCCCTCGGAAACGGAAATGTGCTCATGATTGAGTCCATCGGACAGGAGATTGACGCCGTGCTTGACCCTCTCCTTTCTAGACAGTTCACCAAGAAGGGTAAGAACCGTTTCGTTAAGCTAGGAGTTGAGGACTGTGAAGTCGGAAACTCTTTCAAGCTCTACATCCAGACCAAGTGGCAGAACCCCCATTACAAGCCCGAAATTGCTGCCCAGTGCACAATTATTAACTTCATTGTTACTGAGCTTGGACTTGAGGACCAACTCCTTGCCGAAGTAGTGCGTATTGAGAAGCCCGACCTTGAGCAGACTAGAGATGACCTCGTCAAACAGCAGAATGAGTTCGAAATTACTCTCGCTAAGCTTGAGGAAGAACTCCTACAGAACCTGTCTGAGGCTGATCCCGCCACCATCCTTGAGAACTTCGCCCTTATTGAAGGACTGGAAGTAACCAAGAAGACCTCCCAGACCATTAAGGAGCAGCAAGTTATTGCTAAGGAAACTGAAAAGACGATTGCTATCTCTCGTGAAGTTTACAGAAGAGTGTCTTCTGAAGCTGCCATGCTCTACTTCCTGTTGATCAAACTCTACGTTGTGGACCACATGTACCAGTACTCCCTCGAGTCTTTCAACTTGTTCTTCTACAAGGCCATTGAGAACACTGAACCTAACGACGACGACAACGCCCGTGTGCTTGACCTCGTCCAGAACATCCGTATGACCATTTACACTTGGGTCGCTCGTGGTCTTTTCGAACGCCACAAGCAAATCTTACTTTCTCTCCTTACTTTCAGACTCATGCAGAAGGGACAACTCGAGGCTGAGTACAACCACACTCAGATGCAGTTCCTCATTAACTGCCCCCTTGATACCTCCAGCCCAGTTCCTCCTTCTCTCAAGGAATGGCTTCCCGAGACTGCTTGGTACTCTATCCAGAGTCTTGTCAAGATTGAAGGCTTCGAGAAGTTCTCCACCGACCTTGAGAAAGAGGCTCCTCGCAGATTCCAAGACTGGTACAACTACCTTTCCCCTGAGACTGAGAAGCTCCCCCTTGACTGGAAGAGACTCGAATCTGTGCCATTCCAGAAGATGCTGGTCACCAGATGCCTCAGACCCGATCGTGTGACTGTGGCTTTGAGTCACTTCATCACCAAGACTCTGCCCAAGGGTAAGAACTTCGTTGAGTGTGACAGCGCCAGCTCCAGTGAACAAGTACTGTTTGACTCCTACGCTGACTCCACCCCCTTGACTCCCATCTACTTCATCCTCTCCCCCGGAGCCAACCCCATTAAGAACGTGATTGCGCTTGCCACACACCTTGGCTTCGACCCCGCTAAGCAACTCCACCAGGTTGCCCTGGGTCAAGGACAAGACGTTGTTGCCAACCAGCTGCTCGATATGGGACACAAGGAAGGCCAGTGGATTATGCTCCAGAACGTGCATCTGATGCCTGGATTCCTCTTCGACCTGACCAAGAGAATGGACCTCTACGCTTCTGAGGGCTCCAACCCTACCTTCAGAATCTTCCTGACTTCTGACCCTAGTGTCGCTATCCCAATTGACCTGCTCATGCAGTCTATTAAGCTCACTAACGAGCCCCCAGCTGGATTCAAGGCCAACATGAACAGAGCCTTGGCTTCCTACAAGCCTGATGTGTTCGATGAGAAGGAGACCAAGATTAGAACCATTCTTTTCGGTCTCGTGTACTTCCATTGCGTCATGACTGAGCGCAGAAAGTTCGGACCTAAGGGATTCAACATGTACTACCCCTTCTCCGATGGTGATCTCCGTGATTCATCCACTGTCATGCAGAACTACATGGACGGAGCTGGTGGCTCCGGTAAAGTGCCATGGGATGATCTGAAGTACCTTATCGGTGAGATCATGTATGGAGGCCATATCGTTAACAACTTCGATAGAGTCCTCTGTAACGCCTACCTCCAGAACCTACTCACTGACCAACTCCTTGACGAGGCTGAACTTTTCCCCTTTGCTGAAGGAAAGGCCTCATTCAAGTGCCCCGTTGCTGCTACTCATGCCAAGTACATTGAGCACATCGAAACTGAGTTGCCCGCAGAAACTCCCCTTGCCTTCGGAATGCATCCCAACGCTGAGATTGATTTCCTCACCACCCAGTGCGTGAACCTGTTCGCTACCCTTACTGAGCTCCAACCCAAGAGTGGAGGTGGAAGCGATGGCGCCCCTACTGCCACCGACTACGCCAAAGAATTCTCCGCCAGAGTGTTCGATGAAGTGCAAGTCGAAAGCCAGAAGCTGCCCATTGACGAGATCAACGGTAAGTTGACTGATGAGTCTTCCAGAGGACCCTACCAGAACGTCTACCTCCAGGAGTGCGAGTTGATCAACACCCTGATCAAGATCATGGTCACCGACCTTAAGGATCTAGACCTGGCCTTCAAAGGAGAGCTGACCATGACCGGTGCTATGGAAACATTGATGGAAAACATTATGTTCAACAAGATCGGCGCTGAGTGGTCGAAGAAGTCCTGGCAGACCACTAGAGGTCTGGCAACCTGGCTCGATAACCTTAAGCAGAGACTGGAAATGCTTAACCTGTGGAAGGATGACCCCACCCAGATTAACAAGACCATCTGCTTCTTGAACAGACTCTACAAGCCTAACTCCTACCTCACTGCCATTAAGCAGGTGTGTGCCCAGAAGACCGGATTCGGACTCAACAAGCTCAACATCGTCACCGATGTCCAGAAGAAGTTCCATTACGAACCTGAGATTCCCGGCATGCTCTCCCGTATTGAAGACGGAGCGTACGTGTTCGGTTTCCAACTGGAAGGTGCTGCTTGGGAGAAGAACTCGGGTCAGATGGAAGAGTCCATCCCCAAGATTCAGTTCGCCGTGATGCCCATCATCCACTGCAAGGCCGTGGTCATGCAGGAAGGTAAGGTTGACAAGGGTGTCTACGCCTGCCCCTGCTACTGCACCACCAACAGAAACAAGTCTTACGTGTTCACTGCCCAACTCAAGACCAAGCACAACCCCGCCAAGTGGGTCCTTGCCGGTGCCGCCCTCATTCTCGATGTCGAGGGAGTCTCCGATGGTTTCTACCCCGGACAGAAGCCCCCAGAAGATGCTGAGGATTCCAAGAAGAAGTGAGCGGACGCTCAAACCCTCGTGAACTGATGCCTGGCTGCACTAGTGGCTGACCTTTTCACCCAGCTTTTATTATTATTCTTCTATAAAAGTTACACCA
>Ga0138264_1076743_pt1 | contig 13879 bp, 1 predicted proteins | sample RNAICE20151115_FD_105273 | JGI IMG/M metagenome (GOLD analysis project Ga0138264, IMG submission 105273) | Metatranscriptomics of polar marine prokaryotic and eukaryotic communities from Arthur Harbor ice station, Antarctica -... | ecosystem: Environmental > Aquatic > Marine > Unclassified...
TCCATTGCGAGGCCAGTGCGTGCAGGGTGCAGTCGCGGCGCAGTGTGAATACCAAAATACCTGCAGGGTTCTTTCGTGTCGCTGGTCAATAAGTTTAAAAGGAGAGCGAGGTCCGTAAGGCTTTTGGTCGGTGGCGATGCCGGAAGCAAGCGCCGTGAGAAGTCTCGAGAAGAGTGTGCACCCAGATTGTGTGGCATGGGTGCGCGATCGGCTGCAGCTCGCAGAGTTCCAGCCAGAGATGTGGCAAGACACACATGACGAAACAACACACAATTTCCTGATCATGAGCAATGAAGACACGCTCCTTGCATGGCTGCACGAGGGGAAGCTACAATTACAATCCAAAATGCCAAATGACCCACCAGCCCAGCTGTTTTATTACATCAAGGACGACTCTTCACGCGACATCACGATGACCAATATCCACAACTCAGTGATCTCTGGCATTGCTCAGGGCGATGTGATGCAGTCATTTTTACAGCAGATGTCGACAGTGTTTCTGCCCATGTGTAATGCCAATGGCACGTGGCCATCTTCCATAAAGAAGGAATTCATTGGTTCAATGCACAAGTTCATGGCCACACTAGTTGAGATAGCAAATCAGATCCAGGGCCGCACTGTGATGTATATTCCAGAAGAAGATTTAGAGGATTTAGAAATAGCATCTCGCGACAAAGATCTAGTTCAGCGGCTCGAGTATGTTTTGATTCAATGGACTCGCCAGATTAAGGAGGTCGTGAGCAATCAGGACAACGCAACACAAGACGGCGAGGAGGAGGGCCCTCTCGACGAGATCGAGTTCTGGAAGAATAGATCCAACGATTTGGTGGGAATATCGAAGCAGTTGGAAGCACCGGGCGTTCAGCGGATAGTAGAGGTGTTGACTCTGTCAGAGAGCAGTTATCTCGAATTGTTCCAGGAGCAATCCAACTCGATCAAAATGAAGAGTGACGAGTCGCAGCGAAACTTAAAGTTCCTGTCGACACTTGCGGAACCATGCCGGGAGCTGCAGCAGGCCGACCCTTCGCAAATCCCCAAACTTCTGCCCGGAATACTGAACTGCATCCGTCTGATCTGGAGTGTCGAGGATGGACTATACGCCACGAAGGAATCACTCACAGACTTATTGCGCAAACTGTCCAACGACCTTATTAAGAGATGTGTGGCGCATATTGATGTGGACTGCATATTCAAAGGCGACGTGAAGAGCGCAATGGAAGGTTTGAATGACTCAATCAATTGTTGTAAGGCATGGGAGGCGGCCTACGAACGCACCGCCATGTTAGTTGAGAAGTCTACACCGCATCACACATGGAACTTTGAAGCTTCCAACATCTTTGCGCAGATCGATGCCTTCATGCAGCGCTGTGGCGATCTCAAGTCAGTCTGCGAAGGCAGGACTCAATTCGCCCTCAAGTCTTCACAAACAGAAGGCGAAGACTCGGCAAACTTTCCAGTGTTCGCAGGAACTAAAGGAGGTGATATCGCTCGCAGCTTGCAAGAGATCGAGGAGCAATTTCAAAACAGACTTCAGGGGCTGCAAATGTTGGATTATTCCATCCTAGATGTGAAAGCGACTGCCTGGCACGAGGACTACAACACCTTCAAGAAGGGCATCAAAGAGCTAGAGGATATGCTCACCACTCTGATCTCTACTGCATTCGATGGTGTCAACTCTACAGTTGCTGGCATTGAATTGCTCGAGGCGTTCCACCACATTGCCAAGCGTGATGCGATCGTCCGCAACCTCGACGTACACATGCGCGAGGTCTTCAATTTGTTTTCGGACGAGTTGACTGAAGTCAAGAAAGAGTTTGACGCTCACAGGAAGGCGCCGAAGATGAACGGGTGGACTCCACTCGAGGCCGGCAAGGTCATGTGGGCAAGGTCCATTGTGCATCGTGTACAGGCTCAGTTCCAGAAGCTCGATGTGGCGCACTACATCACGAGCACGGATGAGTTCCAACACGCGAAAGCAGAGTATCAGCGCGTAATTGCTGTGCTCGACGACTACACCAATAAGCTGCAAAAGGACTGGAGCGTAGCCATCGAAGAGGACGAGGTCAAGGGTGGCGAGAGTGGCGTCGCCTGGCATTTGCAGTGCACTCTCATGATCAGGGAGGAGAACGGAGATGGTCTGATCAAGGGTAATTTCGATCCAGATTTGGTTCATATGTTCTCAGAGGTTCGTGGGTTCAAGCAACTCAACTTGGACGTTCCGACCGCAGCTGGCCTCGCCGCAGATACTGAGAAGTATCGCTGCATGCAGGAGAATGTAATGCTTGTAGTCCGCGAGTACAACTCTATCCTCACAAGGCTCACGCAGCCTGGAGAAAGAGAGCTCTTCCGCGACCGGATCCAATACCTGGACAAGAAGATCACACAAGGGCTCGGCAAGCTCAGCTGGGATCACAAGAAGGTCTACAGCTTCCTCTCAGACGCACGCCGTGTGTGCAAGGAGGTGTGCAAGGATGTCAGCATGTACCACGAAGCCAACTTGAGGATAGAGACACTGTGCCATACAGTTGCCAACACGTTGCTTGTGTCGTTCCAAAAGAAGGAGCACAAGGTGTACGAGTTCGAGGCTATGCAGGAGAAGCACCGTACTGCCGTCAAAGAGCAATACTCTCAGATCTTCAAAGAGATCAAAACCATTGCTCGCCAGACTTACTCAATCTTCAGGCTGGCAGGCGGAGACGTGCAGGCGGAGTGGGTGACCTATGTAGAAGGTGTGGATCGCAAGATCGAGGCAGCACTGAGGTCTACAGTAAAGAAGTCACTGCAGGAAATCTCACGTTCAATTGTTGGCGACAAAAAGCATGAAGTCAAGCCTATCTTCAAGGTGAATGTCGTGCTCGAAGGAGTACGCGTCGAGTATCGGCCTACAATGGGCGATTTGACTCAGATGGTGCAGCAAGTTGCCAAGGACACTATCAACTCTATCCAGATCATTGATCGGCTGATTGAAGTGATAGATGAGCCAGACTCTGAAGATGAGACTGAAGAGATGGATGAGAAGGAGAAGGAGCGCGCAGCAAAGCATGCACCAAAGCTCTCAGCCGCAGAGGTTCTCAAAGGAGAGCAGGCCAAGGCCACTGCTCTTGCAAGCAAGCAGAGGGCTCTTGGCAAGCCAACCTTCCACGAGGTCATCTCGAACGATGATGAATTCTTGCGTATTGTTGCCCTTATTATGGGAGGCATGGCATCGAATGTGGAGCTGATGCAGAAGGAATTGATGGAATGGGACAAGTACAAGGATGTGTGGAACCAGGACAAAGATCGCTTCATGCAGCGGTACCAGAAGATGACACGTCAGTTGGCCTCGTTCGATTCTGATATCACTCGTTTCCGCGAGTTGCAAGCGAAGATCCAGAATGAGGACAATTTCCGGGCAGCTGCGTTTGTGTTTATTGAATTCCCACTGATCAAGAACGCTCTGATCACTCACTGTGTCGATTGGGAAGCAAAATTCCTTGCGTTGCTGAATAACATTTCCAAGAAGGAACTGGACTCTGTGTTTGAGCTGTTCTTGAGCACTCAGACCAAGCTCGAGTATCAAGCAGCCAACCTCGATGAGCTGGGTGAGCAGCTAGAGCTGATGAAGTCAACCAGAACCAACCTTGACACTACGGAGGAGCGGTTCGAACCTCTCAGGCAAAAGTACGACACTCTCGAGAAGTTTGACAAAGCCGTCACTGATGAAGAGAAGGAGTCGCTGGGAAGATTGGTGCCCGAGTTCGAGACCTTCAAGGACATGCTTAAGAAGCAGGACACTGTTCTCGAGAAGCGCAAGATTCACTTCAAAGATGAGTTGCTCAGGTCGCAAGATGATTTCAACACGCATGTGACGGACCTGGCTTGGAAGTTCAAGAAGGAGGGACCTTTCGGCGGTGAACTGACAGTCAAGCTGGCGTTTGAATCGATGCGGGCCTTTTTGAAAGAGTTGGACGATACTCACGCACAGAAAGACAAGATTGCAAAAGGCCTCAAAGTGTACAACATTGAGCAGCCTGTTTACCCTGAACTGTCCGACATCAAGAACAAGCTCGATCAGCTTGATGAGATGTGGAGCATGCGAAAGGAATGGGAGAAACAGTGGGATCAGTGGAGTGGGGGCAAGTTCCGCGACCTGGATGCCGAGGTAATGACGGAGGAGGCTGCCAAGTATCGGCAGAAAGTTCGCAAAATTGGCAGACAGATCGACGGCGTGTGGGGTGTTTGGACTGTACTCAAGGACCGAATTGAAGAGTTTATGGAGACCTTGCCACTGCTGCAGAATTTGCGTGACTCTGCCATGCGGCCACGTCACTGGGATCAGCTTAAAAAGATGGTTGGGAAAGAGTTTGATCCCTATGCTGATGACTTTGACATGGGAACGCTCTCTTCACTTGGACTGCACACCTATTCGACCGACATTGAGACCTTGGTGGATGGCGCCAAGAAAGAGGAGAAGATTGAGTTCAAGCTCAAGGAGGTGGTTGAAGTTTGGGGTCGACTCACCCTTGAGATCAAGGAGCACAAGCAGTACCACAAGCTGGCATCGACTGAGGATATCAACACCTATTTGGATGATCACATGGTGACCATTTCTGCAATGAAAGCTAGTCGCTATAAGTACGCGTTCGAAGCAGACCTGAACAAATGGGAAATGTCGCTCACAGTCGTGACAGACGTGGTTGAGTTGGTCCTCCAAGTGCAGAGGAACTGGATGTATCTGGAGAATATCTTCGTCGGACAGGAAGACATTCAGAGGCAGCTGCCACAAGAGTCGGCGCTGTTCCACCGCGTGAACGAAGCATGGAAAGAGACAATGCTCGAACTGCTCGAAGTAAAGAACGTCGTGGAATGTGCACACGTTGACGGCCTCAAGAAGCGGCTCGAGGAAATGGATCAGACACTCGAAAAGATCCAGAAGTCGCTCGACGAATACTTGGAGATGAAGCGTCAGCTGTTCCCTCGCTTTTACTTCCTTTCGAATGACGAGTTGCTCGAGATTCTTGGGCAGGCGCGCGACCCTGTGGCGGTGCAACCTTTCTTCCGGAAGTGTTTCGAGGGTGTGAACAAGCTGCGGCTCAAGGCGCCTGCTGAGTGCAATGGACGCTCGTGGGAGGCTCATGCCATGGAGGACCCAGGCAAGGAAGAAGTCGAGTTCTCAGATGCTGTTGTCATCACAGGCAGCGTCGAGTCTTGGTTAAATGCAATTGAGGCAATGATGCTGAAGACTATCCACGACTCGCTCAAAGCGACCAAAGAGAACAAGAAAGTTCATTTGGCATGGATCAAAGCTTACCCTGGCCAGCTGCTGATCACTGCAGGCCAAATGGATTGGACTGCCCAGGTGGCGAAACAACTGACTCTTGCCAAGGGCGGTAAGCGAGGTGCAATGAAGAGGCTCAAGAAAGATTTCGGAAAGAACTTGGCCAAGTTGATCTTGCTGGTTCAGTCTCCTCAGCTCAAGAAGCTCGACCGAGTGAAGCTAATTGCCTTGATTACCATCGAGGTGCACTCGCGTGAAGTGATTGAGAAGCTGGTCAAGGCCAACGTCGAGGATCCCAGTGCTTTCCAATGGGTTTGCCAGCTGCGTTTCCGAGGATTGACAGCTGAAGAGGATGATTGCATTGTGGAGCAGACTATTACACGCTTTGTGTTTGGTTACGAGTATCTTGGCAACTGCGGCCGCTTGGTGATTACACCTTTGACCGACAGATGTTACATCACATTGACCAATGCACTGTACTTGCGCAAGGGTGGCAACCCTCTTGGACCAGCCGGAACTGGCAAGACTGAAACCGTCAAGGATTTGGCCAAATCATTGTCTATGCCATGTATTGTGGTCAATTGCTCCGATGGTATGGACTACAAGTCACTTGGTCGCATGTTTTCCGGGCTCGCTCAGTGTGGAGCCTGGTCATGCTTTGACGAGTTCAATCGTATTGAAGTGGAAGTGCTCTCAGTGGTTGCACAGCAGATGCAGTGCATCTTTGTTGCTATCTTCAACAATCTGACAAGGTTCATGTTCGAGGGTGTTGAAATCAGGCTCAAGAATACTTGTGGTATCTTTGTGACCATGAATCCTGGCTACGCAGGCCGTTCGGAACTTCCTGATAATCTCAAGGCTCTGCTGCGTCCAATTGCAATGATGGTGCCCGACCTGACTCTGATTGTTGACATCACCCTCATATCGGAGGGTTTTGTCAACTCTACAGTGCTGGCAAAGAAGCTGACCAAGCTGTACGAGCTCTGTCAGCAGCAGCTATCAAAGCAAGATCACTACGACTTTGGTCTGCGGAATATCAAATCAGTGCTGCGGTCTGCAGGTACTCTGAAGAAAGATGAGCCAGAGTACTCTGAGGATTTGATTCTTTTCCGCTCGCTGCGTGACATGAATATCACCAAGTTTGTCGCTGAAGATGCCATTCTCTTTTTGGCGTTGATGAGTGACTTGTTCCCTTCGATTGATGCACCGACAGTGGACTATGGTGCACTCGAGAAGGCGATCCGTGCAGACTTGCAGAAAAACAACCTGCAGGAATGTGCCTTCATGATTGAGAAGTGTATCCAAGTGTACGAAATCAAACTTACACGCCACGGTAACATGCTTGTCGGCAGATCAGGATCAGGCAAGACGACAGCATGGAAGACCCTTGTTAACTCAATGAACTGGCTGGCAAACGATCCTACGGAGGATCACGGCGAGACATTTGTGAATGTGCGCACTCACATCATAAACCCAAAGTGCATCAGCAACGATGAGCTGTACGGAACCTACGACCTGGGCACCATGGAATGGCAGGAAGGTATCTTGCCCAAGCTGATGCGTGAGTGCTGCCGTGACGAGTCAGATGACCAAAAGTGGCTGATCTTTGACGGTCCAGTCGACACCCTCTGGATTGAATCCATGAACACTTGTCTCGATGACAACAAACTGCTCACTCTTATCAACGGCGAGCGGATTGCAATGACCCCACAGGTGTCGCTGCTGTTTGAGGTTGGTGATTTGTCAGTGGCCTCCCCAGCTACAGTGAGCCGAGCCGGTATGATTTACCTGGACTTGAGCTGTCTGGGATGGGAGCCATACATGACCTCTTGGCTGGCCGCCCACGAAAACGAACCACAGCGCGAGATGCTCACAAGGATGTCTGAGCGGTTGATCAAGGAGTTGCTTCTTTTCCGCGAAAAGGAATGCTCTCAGCTGATTGCAGCTCTGGATGTGTCGACAGTCGTCTCACTCACCCGGCTGTTTGACTCTCTCATGACAGAGGAGAATGGTGTGACTGAAGACCTGTACACAGCATCTGAGCCAGACATCCTGCTCGAGCTGACTGAGTTGCACTTCCTGTATGCGTGCACCTGGTCGATTGGAGCTACACTCGATGAGGAGTCCAGGAAGCTGTTCGATGTCAAGTTCCACGAACTCGAGGTTTCAAAGCTGCCAAATAAGGACACTGTGTACGACTGGTTTGTCGACACCAAGAAGCGCGACTGGATTCAATTCGCAGAGTCTCATCTGGTCCCTGCAGCGTGGCGACCAGATGTGACTGGACAGCCTTTCTACAAGATCATTGTCCCTACAGCGGATACTGCACGTAATGGATTCACTGCTGGTACGCTGATGAAGAGCTCACACCCAGTGCTGATGGTTGGTGGTGTCGGCAACGGAAAGACCGTGTGTGTTGAGTCCACGATTCAAAAGGTGCTTCGTGAGAACGAGCAGTTTTCGACAATTAGTGCCAACTTTTCAGCACAGACTTCATCTGAGGCGCTGCAGTTCTTGGTTGAGGCGAAGCTGGACAAGCGAGGTAACGCATTTGCACCATCTGGTGGCAAGAAGATGATTCTGTTTGTGGACGACTTCAATATGCCAGAGAAGGACTTGTTCGGATCTCAGCCTCCTCTGGAGCTGCTTCGACTCTGGATGTCTTACGGCTTCTGGTACGACAGACAGAAGCAGACGGAGAAGAGAATCATTGACACGCAGGTCGTGTGTGCCATGGGGCCACCTGGTGGGTCTCGTGCCGTCATTTCAGAGCGCATGCAAGCCAAGTTCAACATGATCAATGTAACAGCTCCTAACGATGACACAATGCGACGCATCTTTGGAATCATGATTAACCAGAAGCTGATGGAGTTTGATGAATCGATCAAGTCGCTCGGAGACACTTTGACTGTGTGCACCATTCTGCTGTACCAAAACGTCGCAAACAAGTTCCTGCCAACTCCGGCCAAGCCAGTTTACCTGTTCAATCTTCGTGATGTGAGTAAGGTGTTTGAAGGCGTGCTGTGTGTCAACCGCGACTATTGCGACAACCGCGAGACAATGATCAGACTGTGGGTGCACGAGTCATGCCGTGTGTTCCAGGACCGCATGGTGAATGCCTCCGACAAGAAATTGTTTGAGAAGGAAATCGACAATCTGTTGGTAGAGCACATGGAGAACCTTTCGTGGAAGAAGCTGATGGAAGTGCACTTCACTGCCTTTGGCTCATTTATGCGTAATATGGATGAACCTATCTACGAGGAGATTCAGAGCGAAGCCGATTTGAAGGCCAAACTGGAAGGCAGTTTGGAGGAGTACAACGAGACCCCCAAGGTGGTGCAGATGAATCTCGTGTTGTTCCGTGACGCAATGCAGCACGTGATGAGGATTCACCGGGCTCTCTCCAAGAACCGGGGTAACATGCTGCTGGTTGGTGTTGGAGGCTCCGGCCGTCAGTCACTTACCAGACTTGCTGCTGGCATGCTGGAGCACACAATCAAACAGATTGAGATCACCTCCAAGTATCGCGTGCAAGAATTCAAAGATGATATCAAGCTGATGTTTGAGATGGCTACCCTCCAGAACAAGAAGGTGTGCTTCATCTTCTCAGACACACAAATTGTGGATGAAGCTTTCATGGAGATCATCAATTGTCTGTTATCATCTGGTGATGTACCAAACCTCTTCCCCAAGGATGAGATTTCTGCACTGTGTGATGGCATCCGACCACTCGCCAAGAAGGCTGGCATTGAGGACACTCCTGACTGTCTGTACAAGTTTGTGATTGAGACTGCGCGCAACAATTTGCACATTGTGACATGTATGTCACCAGTCGGAGATGCTTTCCGTACAAGGATTCGTATGTTCCCAGCGCTGTGCAACAACACCACCATCGATTGGTTCCTTGAGTGGCCTGTGGACGCGCTCGAGGAAGTGGCTCTCAAGTTCCTGGAAGACCTTCCGGAAGAAGCCACTGCTGAAGGAGGCGACCCTGAGGTCACAGCCTCTTCCCTGGCAAAGACCTTTGCCATTGCACATGCAACCGCAGTCGAAAAGTCCAAGGAGATGCTGGACACTCAAAAGCGATACAACTATATCACTCCAATTCATTTCCTCGAGCTTGTCAAGGGCTATTTGAAGGTGCTCACACAGAAGCGCAAAACCGTGCTCGACTCTTCAGACAAGCTCAAGAATGGTCTGCAAAAGCTGATGGACTCGCAGGAGCAAGTCGAGGTCATGTCTGCAAAGATGGCAGAGAACGTGATCGTGGTGGAGCAGGCCAAGAAGGAGTGCGCTGAGCTGCTGGTTACAATTGTTCAGGAGAGGCGTATTGCGGATGACGAAGAGAAGAAGGTCAGTGCCGAGGAGAAGATCATTACAAAAGATAAGATTGAATGTGAGAAGACTGCTGCAGAGTGTGGTGAACATTTGGCCAAAGCACTGCCAGCCCTTGAGAATGCAGAGAAAGCACTCGAGAGCCTCAAAGCATCAGATATTGCTGAGGTCAAGCAATACAAGCAGCCTCCAGATGAGGTGATTATGGTGATGAATGCCATTATGTGCCTCCGTAAAGACAAGGGCAAGTCTTGGGATGATTGTAAGAAGGTCCTAACAGATCCAAAGTTCCTTTCGTCGCTCAAGTTCTTTGACAAAAGCATCATGGACAAGGGAATGACAGACAAGGTCAAGAAGTTCACTGACAAGGAGACCTTCAAGCCTGATCATATCAAGAAGAAGTCGTCAGCTGCAGCTTCGCTCGCAGAGTGGGTGATTGCAATGAAGTATTACGGTGAGGTGGCTCAAGTCGTCGAGCCCAGGAAGCGGAAGCTCGCAGAATCCGAGAAAACTCTTTCCAAAAAGCTGAAAGAGCTGAAAGCAGCTCTTGACAAGTTGTCCGCTATTAAAGCTCAGGTTGCCCTGCTGCAAAAGCAGTTTGACGAGTCGAATACCAAGAAATCCACATTGGAAGCTGAGCTGGCGATGCTACTGGAGAAGCTCACCCGAGCAGAGAAGATTGTAAGTGGACTTTCCTCAGAGCGTGTGCGCTGGGGAGAAACTATTGTTATTCTCGACCAACAGGAAGCGAATCTGGTCGGTGACGTGCTGGTGGCGGCTGCGTTCAGCTCTTATGCAGGACCTTTCCCCTCTGATTTGCGTGACTCGATGGCTGCTGCATGGCTTGCATCAGTGCAAGCCCATGAGTTGCTGCACTCAGAAGACTTCAAGTTTACCAATTTCCTTGCGAGCCCTGTGGACGTGCGGAACTGGGTGATGCAGGGACTTCCAACGGACAACTTTTCAACAGAGAACGGAGTGCTCGTGACTCGTGGAGAGCGGTGGCCTCTGATGATTGATCCTCAAGGGCAGGCAAACAAGTGGATCAAAAAGATGGAGAGAGAACGCTCAGTTGTAGTTGTTGATCCTAAGACATCCGACACGCTCAGGACATTTGAGCACTGTATTGGGTTTGGTACGCCAGTGCTGATGGAGGACATTATGCTCGAGGTGGATCCATCGCTCGACTCTGTGCTCGGCAAGCAGTTGCTCAAGCGCGGCGCATCGTACGTGATTAAGGTGGGAGACAAAGAAGTCGATTTCAATCCAAACTTCAAATTCTACTTGACAACTAAGCTTGCCAATCCACACTACCCTCCAGAAATCTCGACCAAGACCACCATTATCAACTTTTCGGTCAAACAGGCAGGTTTGGAGGACCAGCTGCTTGGAATTTTCATCCAGATTGAGAAGGAGGAACTTGAGGTCAAGAAGAACGATTGTGTGACCACAGTCTCCAGGGCCAAGAACAAGCTCGTGGAACTTGAGGATCTTATTTTGTACCAGCTGTCCACAGTAGAAGGATCTTTGATTGATAATCTTGAAGTGTGCAATACATTGACGGAATCAAAGATTGCTTCAACAGAAGTAAACGAGCAGCTTGCCGAGGCAGCTGTCACTGAGATCGAGATCGACGAGGCGCGAGAGATTTTCCGCCCAGTGGCGCAGCGTGCATCGCAGCTCTACTTTGTGTTGGTCGACATGAGTAAGGTTGATCCTATGTACCAGAACTCACTCGATTCATACAACGACCTATTCAAGATGAGTATTCTCAACTCGAGAGTCGGGCAGCAGCCTGGTGTGGAACTCGAGCCTGAAGACCGCATCCGTGAGCTGAAAGACTGGCACACACTCTCGACATACCGCTCCACATGCCGTGGACTGTTCTCCAAGCACAAACTGCTCTTCTCGCTGCTCATTTGCATGAAGAAGCTGATGGAGGAAGCGGTCCCTCCCAAGGTGGAAGAGGAAGACTTCCAATTCTTCTTGCGAGGTCCACTGATCATGGACCGATCTACTCTACGTGAGAATGCATTCCCCGACTGGTTGGAGCAGTCGGCATGGGAAGCATTATCCGAACTGGAGAAGCTCACCAACTTCCGCGGATTCGTCTCGAGTTTAGAGCAATCTCCAAGGGAGTGGAAGACATGGTATCGCTCACCCAACCCTGAGAGCAAGCCACTACCAGGTGACTGGAACAACAAGCTAGATGACTTCCAGCGTATGGTCGTGCTGCGGTCAATGAGGACCGATCGCGTCATTCACGCCGTCTCCACCTTTATTACAACCAACGTCGGACCAGAGTTCGTGCAGCCACCAGTGCTTGATCTTCTTGAGGTTGTCAAGGATTCAACACCGGTGCAGCCTCTCATCTTTGTGCTTTCAAGCGGAGCTGATCCAACCAACATGCTGCGTAATCTGTCTGAGGAACAAAGTATTGAATTCAAACCGACAGCGCTTGGACAAGGCCAGGCTCCACACGCCATGTCGCTGATGGACGAAGGCAAGAAGTCGGGTCACTGGGTATTCCTGGCTAACTGTCACTTGATGCTTTCGTGGCTGCCAACACTGGAGAAGATCATCATGGGCTTTGAAGCTGACAATCCTCACCCTAACTTCCGTCTGTGGCTTTCATCAACACCACACCCTCAGTTCCCAATTGCTATTCTGCAGAAAGGTATCAAGATGACTACTGAGCCACCGACAGGATTGAAGCCAAATTTGATCCGTCTGTACGACAACGTTTCAGAGACCAAGTTCAACAAGTGCGAAAAGCGGCTGCCATACCAGCGGTTGCTCTTCTCGCTGTGCTTTTTCCACTCAATCTTGTTGGAGCGTCGCAAGTTCCTTACCCTTGGCTGGAATATCCCATACGATTTCAATGACTCTGATATCGACACTGCAGAACTGATCCTGTGTCATTACCTGGACGCATACGAAGAGGTACCATGGGAAGCTCTGCGATACCTGATTGCTGAGGCGACATACGGTGGCCGTGTAACTGACGATTGGGATCGCCGCTTGTTGAATGTTTACATGTCGGATTACTTCTGCCCTGATGTGGTGATGCAGCTCAACTTCAGACTGTCCCCACTATCCGAGTACCACACACCAGATGATGGTCCACTCAAGAGCTACAAAGAATACGTTCATCGATTGCCACAGTCGGAGGTGCCATTGGTGTTTGGACAGCATGGAAATGCAGAGATCTCGTCACAAATCACCAACTCGCAGGTTATGCTCACGGCGATGGTAGAGCTGCAGTCGTCCGCAGGTGGTTCAGGAGGCGACGTTGAAGCTACAGTTGCTCAAATTGCAAAAGATCTCCAGGCGCAAGTCCCCGACCTGGTTTCCATTGACGAGATCAGGGCGCTCTTGAACGACGATCCATCTCCGCTCAACATTGTGCTACTGCAGGAATCTGAGCGTTTCAATGGAATGCTTTCCAAGATTAAGAAGGTGCTCATAGAGTTGCAGCTTGGAATCCAAGGTCTGGTGGTTATGACTTCAGAACTTGAAGTTGTATTCGACAACCTGGCTCAAGGCAAGGTGCCAGATCCATGGCTCAAGACCTACCCATCAGTCAAGTCACTTGCTTCATGGGCAATTGATTTGGTAGCTCGCATCAGGCAGCTTTCGGAATGGGTCAAACAAGGGCATCCAGTGCTGCTCTGGATTGGAGGTCTCACTTTCCCCACCGGCTACCTGACTGGTCTGCTACAGCTGACTGCACGTAAGAACAATCAGGCCATTGATGCCTATTCATGGGCATTTGATGTGCTCCCACAGCCCGAGAATGAGATCATGAACTCACCCAAGGAAGGTAGCTACATGTGTGGCATGTTCTTGGAGGGTGCTGGCTGGAGTTACGATAACATGTGCCTTGAAGATCCAGAACCGATGAAGTTAGTTGTCCCAATGCCTGTGATTCACTTCAAACCGGTGGAGCGCTCCAAGAGGAGCCAGAAGGGTGTGTATCAGTGCCCAATGTATTTGTATCCAATTCGTAACGGAACGCGCGAGCGACCATCTTTCCAGCTTGTTGTCGAGCTCAAGACAGGGCCTAAGGAGCCACAGTCTCGGCCAGAATACTGGACCAAGCGCGGAACAGCACTGATGTTGGCACTGCAATAAGCGCAGTGATAGCTAATGTGGCGGCAGAGTGGGAAGTGTGCCCTAGTGTTGTCGCCAAGGGGATGTTTAAAATCGAATGGCATGTATTGGGAATCAAAGCACTGAGAGGAATCCTGGCATGTTATGCAAATCAAACAATAAATCAAATTTACA
>Ga0138264_1208609_pt1 | contig 13721 bp, 1 predicted proteins | sample RNAICE20151115_FD_105273 | JGI IMG/M metagenome (GOLD analysis project Ga0138264, IMG submission 105273) | Metatranscriptomics of polar marine prokaryotic and eukaryotic communities from Arthur Harbor ice station, Antarctica -... | ecosystem: Environmental > Aquatic > Marine > Unclassified...
CCAAGCTATATTTATTTTTCAAATCGAAGCTACAACTGCGATGCCACGAGTGTAGGCTGTATGGGCTTCTTCAACTTCGACTCCGATGGTAAGCAGAAGGTTCTTGCGGCTGGAGTCCAAGTATACAGGCAAGGAGACTTTGCTCACACTAGTATTTCCGCTCTGTTGCACCCATCGGAAAACAGTCTTTGGAATGACAGTGCTGACATCATCACTAGCACGAATTGCAGAGCCTTGTAGACTGGCATTTTCCAAATTAAGTTCGCAAATTGTGAAGCAGTCCTCTTCTTGGAGATCCGAACCAAGGCGAACTTCAAGTTCCAATTGCTCCAAGGCCCACGTATGTCTCTGTGCGGTGACTTGACGTGTTGCTGTGACAAATGCCTCAGGACTGAAAAGGCCTCCCAGCCATACTCCAATAGAAGCTACTTTGTCAATGTTTGCTTGAAGGTTATTCAACTGTTCAAGTCTTTTCAGTAGATTTGGAAACCATGTTGACATTGAAAAATCCATACTAGCATATTTACGCCATGGAGACGGTACCAAACCTTTGCTAAGCTCAAGAGCAATGTCTCGAATTGCCTGAGGTGACTTAGTTCCGTTGCATAGAGCCAACACCTCGTTGAGATTGCATTGAATCACCTGGTGTAGCTGCAGGCCAAACGAAAGCTCGCGATCGAGGAACCGTGCAATTGGGTTAGACAAATTTTCGCTGGTAGCTGGAATTTGCTGCACCTCCTTTGGAAGCACCTTGATCCAGGATTCCACAAATGGTGTCAGTGTCTTTAGCCATGCTGGCTGCGCATTGTCCTCATCTTGGCCAGCCCTCTCACCAAGGTCATCTTCATCATCCACGTCCACCACTTGTTGAATCTGCTGAAGTTCTTTTATCACCTTCTTGCCAGCATTTATCGAGAGTATGAGCTCGGCATTTGGTGACAGGCCTAGCCATGTTGGTGGTTGGTCATCTGGCAAGCTATTTATCCACTGCATTATATCATTATACTTGTTGCTTTCAGGCAAAGTTACTAATTCTCCCTGTACAAGTGAAAAGTCTTCATTGTATGCTTCTGCCTTGAAGAACTGTTCAATGAAGGATGCAAGAGTCTTGGTATCAAACATATTGTCCACCCTTCCTCCATATATGACGTGACATAAGATTTGGCGAAGAGCACTCCATGGTATCTTTTCGGGCGCAATGTTTGAGCGCCCGGCAGCAGCAACGTCGACCCAGTAGTCAACTGTGTCTAACCCATGCTTGAGGTCATTGTCACTGAATTCATATCGCTTTGTCCAGCCCACAGGGCAATACCGCTTGCGCTCTTGAACTACAGCATTAAACCATGCCAACAGGAGATACACCCTTGGACGTTCTGCAGGAGCAGCCTCGAGACGCTCAATTGGAATGGTAGCAAAACTTCGCTTGAGAGATGCTTTGATCCCAGCTGGAGGTTCAAACACAAAAGTCTGCGAAATCCTGATCACATTGCGAGGAACACATGGATTCATTTCCATAGTGAAGAAAAGTCTGAAATCATTGTGCTTGTTCAGTCTGTGTAGCTGTTTCTCCAACCGCATCAGCCATTCAGGTGCAAGATGGATATTTTTGAGCAACACCCACGTGCCTGAATTAGCTGCAGCAGTGACTGATTTCTCTGCAAGTTCGTATCCCTCAGGTGAACCAAGCGCAATTGCCTTGAATTGCTTGTTCAAAGTTTGTGCAAGCTGATCAACTTTGGAGCTTGCATCATAGCCTGGCATTGAGCAAAGAAGCAATGGTACTGCCTTGTCACTCTCTTGAGCAACTGTAGCAGCCAGATCTAATGCAGGCCTCTGCATAATTTCGCTGCCCAAGACTGAGGAGACAAATTCAGATGCAACTGCAAGAAATCGATCTGGCCGGACAGCCTTGATGAGAAGCATGCGTTGCCACATCACACGTGGTTGCTGGCTGTCAGTCAGGATTCCATTAGGAAATGCTTTCTCAGGAGTTGCGTGCGTCAGGAATTGGGACCAACTATCGCTCTCACTGTCAATTGATTGCTTCAAGAAACTAAAAGCATCGAGGCCGCTCAAAATCGATAACTGCTCTGCCTGATCTTTGTTGAAGACATCAGACGACAACGAAAGTGAGTTCTGAACTGTAGCACCACCAACAAGAAGAGCATTCACCTCAGCTTCATCAAGGTCTCTTGGCGTGTTTGTCAGCCTAATTTGTGCAAGTCGCAAGGCAAATGTCAGTGTGTCTTGATTCTGCATTCCGCGGCAAACACGCAGGAAGGTTGCATTATACAAGTCTCGACTTAGAATTTCGAGACGCTCATTGGAATCTGTGATACCATCAAGATTCTTATTGCCCATGATTGTGTCATTGAAAATTTGAAGAAAGTATTTCAATGAGAACTGGTAGAAGAAGTGAATGTCTGCAAGACTCTCCATGGCAAAGTAAATGCGGCTACAAGACAGGGCAAGTGGCAAGTACATGTTGCTGGTTTGCTCAACTTCCTCCATTGTTGCAGAGGTCTGTGCAGCTTTTGCAGTCACCTCTGCAGATTCTCGTTTCAGGGTCTCCAAGGTCGTGATGACCTTGTCATCATCGAGAATGTTACCTTCAGCCTGGTTTAAGGTGTTCAACAATGAATCTTCCAGTTCTCGTAGGCGCACCTTGAACTCACCTTGCAACTTCAACAAATCTGATCGTCGCTTATCGACTTCAGGCTGCTCAATCTTCAGTACCTTGTTGAGGCACTGATTCTGCAAGGAGCTTGGCGTAATTGTAAAGTTTACAAATGTTACACGACTGCATAAGTCTGGTGTGAAGTTGAATGTTGGATCGCGTGTGACCAAGAAGAGCTTGAATGCAGGAGAAAAGTCAATATCTTGGTCACCGAGTGACACCAGGGATCGACCTCCAGTCTTGTGCACCTCCTTGTTGAGGACAGTGTTTAACACAGGGTCGATATTTTCAACATCTTGAATAATGATTGGAGTTCCGAACCGCATGGCGCTCTCAAGACTCTTCATGAAAGCAGTGTCCAAAAAGGATGTGGTCACAATCTTCTGGTCAGCGTAGCTATTTGTAAGAAACTCTGTTGCCACACCTGAAGGATCTATTATGAGAGGATAGCGGTTGTACCTCTGAAGCATAATGGCATTCTGTTCGCAGAGAGTGTCAGCTGGAAGATTGTTGGCGTGCCATGAAACTCTGTCACCCGGAGTCGAGAGATACTCAATTGTTGCTAATTCAGCTCGTGACTTGATTCCAGATTGGAGCAAGTGGCTGGTCCACTGCTTGAGTAACATAGATCGCACCATCTCATCAAAGTACCCTATGTAAGCCATGAATGCTGCAGAAAGCAGCACATCACCTGCAACTGTTGACATCTGACCCTTGAATGATGCACTACCTAGATCCCATCGAGTGCTCTCTTCAGACAGTGACTTCAGCAGTCCTCGACAGCGATCAACCTTGCTTTTCACAGACCCTAACTCACTTTTAATTATCTGAGTCTCCTGGATAAGGGAGGCATACTCTTCTTTGTAGGTCTGGATCTGCTGTTCAAGTTCTTTCACAGTCACCTCCAGCTCAGCCAACTGCTTCACTGAGTCTTCAGATGCAGCTGAGAGAGCAGTGACTTGGTCGCGCAGAGGCTGCACTTTATCCAAAATCTCAGCATAATAGCACTGAGCTGACAGCCACTTTGCCAGAGGTCCACAAGCCTTGGATGACCTGTTAACTGTTTCGAATTTGAAGTCAGGGTTGCTCAAGTAATTCTTCTTGAGTTTGATCCGAACTTTGTCTGTCAAGAGTTCTGTATCAAAGTTTACAATACTAGCAATGAACCCATCCTGGCGCATAAGCTTCCTGCAAACGTCCCATGTTGGTGTGCCTTTCTCACCCAGTGCCACACATACAGCTTCCATTGTGACCTTGACCAATTCTGGTGGGTTGGAAAAATTACGCACCTCGTCCAGTTGAGCCTTCTTAACATTGCTCACAGCATCCTTGGCTTCCAAAAGTGCTGGCTCTGCTTCACCAAGTTCCACATTGGCTAGATCGCGCTGTTTCTGGATCTCCACATTGGACTTTGAGACCTCTTCAGAGAGTTTGAGAGCCTCCTCCTTTGCTTGAGAGGCCTCTTGCTGCTTTTGCACCATTTCCTTCAATTTGTCTTCCGCAATCTGATTCTTCTCTTGCAACTGCTCATTCTTTGCTTTGAGCTCCACCTGCATCTCTGCCACACTTGTTTCTGTGTCTTTCAGCTTTTGGAGGCCTTGGTTCAAGTGTAACTGCTGATCCTCAAGCTCAGAACGTTTCTCATGAAATAGAGACACGTATTGATTGATGAAATCAAGGTAGTGCCTTGGAGTGACATAGTTGATACGACCTGATTGCTTTCTCAGGCTTTCTGATACACGCTCAACAGCCTGGTGAACAAAGACCATGGAGCTGGCAAGAGCTTTGTGGGAATCAAAACCTGCAGCAGCTTCTGACACATCATCAATGTCCAACCTGTTGGTGAGCTCAAATGCAACCTGCTCATATGCCTCTGGTGACCAATCCCCAAACCAGTCAATCACACATCGATTGAAAAGTGCAGGAGAGCTGGAAGTGCGGTTCGAGAAATCTGGGTTTGATGGATTCATGGTGAACACGATGTGCAGGTTATGTTGTACTTGATGAATGAAGCGTTTGTACAATTCATCCTCAGTATCAAGCATGAGCCCGTCGCGAGTAGCTGCAGCTTTGCACTCATGCATGAGACCTGTCCATTCTTCCCCATCAAACAATCCAGGAACTTCACCACTGGCAAGAAGGGCATTCATCAACTCGAGGAAAGAGCTCTTCATGATATTTGCTTCATCAAATATGAAACAAATCTTTTCGGCTTTGCAACCAGACCTTTTCATGACTAGACGCAAATCAACCTCAAAGTCTTCAATTGTGTACTTCCGCGTCATTTTCACTTGGAAGACAGAGAGCCCATTCATCCATGCCACAAATCTGGAAAGTACAGTTTTTCCTGCACCACTGACTCCAATCAGCAAGCAGTGTCCAAGTGGTTGCCTCAACACACGATCGATGCGCAGAATGTGATCAAGGACATCATCGAACACGACGAGGGGAACATTAAGCTCCTCCTCATAGAATACACGAAGCCTGGCTTTCACATACTCTCGCAGCTCCTCCACATTAACTTCAGAATAGTCCTTTTTGAGGAATGTTGAGAAAATGATAGGCTTTTTCAGGGCCTCTTGCAAATCACAGCCAGTGAAATGTTTCCGTGCCACAGAATCAATGAGCTCAATCACCCATTCTCGTTCAGCTCGTGTCACAAGGCGGTCATGGAAAAGACGCAGTCCTTCATGCACAAGCAGGCGAACCAGTTGCTCCTGTGACATGGTTTCAACAGGGGCAATGGCTTCCATCATTGCTCGGATCCAGCGGGTGAGTTCACGGGGTGAAAAAATGTAATGTGGTTGAATATCTGCAGAAAACCTGTTCTTGTTGGCTTCAAAAATGTCAACCATTGCATCTGTGACATTTTCTGCAAAGCCCCTGAGGGAAGGAACCAATCGGAGAATTGCACGGTTGAATGTACCATAAATGATCTTGAGAGATTCCTCTGCTGGGAAGTCAACCATGAGTAGAAGAACATGACGCAAAAAGCGGTGAGAAAGATCCACTCGCCCTGAATCAGTTGGAGGATTGCACGCTCCTACAAACTGGACATTCTCAATCTTGATCCACTGCAGGTCAGATGCACGCCAGTAACCACGAGCCTCAGTCAGTTGACGAATGAAGGAGATAACTCGTTGAGTTCCATAGTTGTCACTCTCTGGAAGGTTGATCTCATCACAGAAAATGACGAGCCACCTCCCGAGTTGAACAGGCTTGCACACAAGGCCCTTGGGAGTCCTTTTCACCTCACAATATTGTTCCAGGGTCTTGATAATCAGCTCTGGGCCTGTGCCGCTTGAAAAATTGAGTGCAACCATCTCAAAGTCTGGCAATGTCTTGAGGGTAGCAGTCATTGTCATACTTTTGCCTGAGCCAGGTGGACCACACAAAATGACTGGTTGGTGCTCTGATATTGCTGAATGTAGCACCTCTTCGTGGCGAACAGTGTCCACAGTGGTGATAACAACATCTGAAGCCCCTGCACGATGTGCTTCGACCTCAATGGAAGGTACCTGCTTGTTCCACAGGCTCCATTCTCCATCCTCAATTCGAACCTCGTAGTCAACAAGTGGGGGACCATTTGAATCAGGCAAGGGGCCAGTTGAAAGAGTAGAGAGGTGCGTGCTGAAAACAACGCGCTGTGCATTGTCCAAAGAGCCCCCCATACCCCATAAGATTGAGAAAACGAGTCGCTTGGTAATGTAATTGCTGATGTGATCAGGTTCCAAAGGGAAGTCTTCATGGCTTTGATTGTAGTCGACCACAGCTCGGACACCTTTGTTGATCAAAGCAAATGTGGAACTCAGAGCCCGCATACTGGTGTAATCCATCACATGGGGCAACCCGCCACAAAATTCCAAGGCACGTGAAATCAACCCATCACTGCCTGAGAATTGTGGCTGACTCAAAACATCTGCGCACTGACGCTGTGCAAGAATGTCTTGCGAAATCTCCTTTTGTTCACCATCCTCAGCATTGACCTCCTCTTCGAGATCAAGCCGCTCTGAGAGGTGCTCAGCCAACTCGTCCATTGTTTCGTTGCACATTCGTGACAAGTAGTTTTTAACCACCATCTCCGTATTCATTGTCTCCTCACTGAACCATGCCATACCACAACGGCTAACAGTGGCAAGGGTTGCATATTTCAGATTCTCCACCTCAAACATGATGCGCACATTTGGTGGAATCATTAAGCGTTCTCCATTTGGTAGTGTCAACAGCTTGTTGTCATCAAGTACACTGTTCAGATTCTCCACCCACTCTGGATCCACATCTCCATCAAACATGATCCAATGCCGTTTGTTTGCCTCTCCCCTCACGTTGTCAATGATCTTTCTCAATGTTGCAGTAAAGACACCATCAGACCATTCTCGAGTGGTTGGGTCCAACGAACCATACAATTGTTCTTTTGTGATTGCCTTGGGATCCATGACGTATGACACACCCTCCGTGTGATCAACTGCTTGCAGTGCCTTCAGAAGTACTTTCCAAGCAGACGTCTTACCTGATCCAGAGGGACCGACTAACATAACACCATGGGTGATCTCTTGAATTTGATAAAGTTGCAAAATTTTCTGAATCCATAGTGGCCCTGCATTGAGAAAGCGCTTTTCACACTGCCGATGAACTTCTGCGGTCAGCTCCTCGAGACCAGGTGGTGCGATGTCAGCACCAGGGAAAACATCACAGATCAAGGAGTTGAAGAGTGGAATATCTGGCTGCACGAGTTTTGGAATCATGGTGTCACACATGCTGCGAATTAAAAAGCCTGCTTCATCCAACTCGCCAGATGCTTCTCCAGCTTTAGCAAGACTCCTTCGCTTCAAGTTGCCAGCACTAACCAAAACATACTTCAGGGCTCGCAGCCCAAAGTCGTAGTGAGGTTGCTGTGATAGCTGATCGGCACAAAGTTCAAACAGTGGCACCACCTTATGAGACAACATTTCTGCGCTCTTAAAGCCTTGAGAATACAAGACTACCTGCGTGATCATCTGACGGTCAGGCTTGATCATTGCTGCTTGATGGAACAGCTGCTTTAGATTGTCTGGCAAATTGGACCGTCCTGCGTAACCTGGGTTCATTGTCACAAAGATACCAGTATCACCATTCAATGAGCAACTCTTGTTCATGAGTTCAATTTCAGTCAAATCATCACGTAAGCCAGTCTGTATCGTCAAGATCTGCTGTGATACAGCAGAAAGAATACGCTCTTCCAACCGATTAAATTCATCAAAACAGCCCCAGGCACCGCACTGACAAAGTCCTACAAAAATGCGTCCCATTGCAAGTAAGTCGAAATTTTCATCGCAATTGAAGACAATGACGTAACGTCCCAGCTGGGCACCCAATGCTTTGACAGATTCAGTTTTGCCTGTGCCAGCAGGTCCAAACGGGGAGCCACCAAGCCTGCTGTGGAGTGCCTGTGTTAGTGTGAGATAAGTAGAGTCAATCAGTGGAGTCTGAACAAGTCCGTCATTAATACCCAAGTATTCGTAGCCATAAAAGAAGGAGGCATTAGCAACATGAATTGTAAGCTTCTTCTCTGGCTCCTTCACACTACTGTCAAAGTAGTATCTCATGAAATACAGCCAATTGAAATCTTGCTTGGATGAAACCTTGTCCTCTATTAAGCTGCGCAGGGTGTCACGTCCATGTACAATCTCTTTAATCAACTGCTCAAACTTCCTGCGAAGATTGGAAGATATTGAGGTGAGTACCTGGTTTGCAAGACAGTCGAGTACATCTTGGAAGAAGGTAACAGTAGCCGATCTATCATTGTCACTGCCCTCTAAAGATTGCTCCACGAGTTGAGTCCACATGACCTGTGTGCTGAGAAGAGTGAGTTGGGCTGGAAATTGGGCCACCCACTCACAGTATGCTTCAGCTTCAAAGTTGCCAATCACATACAACTTCTTCAAGATTTGAACAGAAGAATCCAGTTGCAAAGCAAGCGATGAGATCATTTCCTGCTGCACTTGGAAGAGCCATTCATTCATTTTCTTTTCTTTGACTTGAACAGCTTGATTGAAAGCAACAGCTTCCCCTTCTGGAGATTCCATGCCGTGCACCTGTGATGCATCTTCAGAAAACTGGAGTAGTGCGATTCCTGCAAACATTTTGCGCAAATGCTTCTGGATTTTCATTGGATCCTTTGAGTTGCCAATAATCTCAAGAAGGTCCTCGTCTCCAACAAAGTAAAATCGTGGAAAGCTGGCCCGTTCCTTCTCCAGATACTCACCGAGAGCCTTCTGGATCTTGCCCAAGAGATCTGAAATACGATCCAGGGTTCGCTGCTGCCCTTGAATATTTAAAATTTCAAGCACATTTGGAGTCTTCATTGACTTCTTCATCATATTCAGGAATTCATTATCAATGCTTTTGAACCGTGAGTACTCGTTAGGAAGCTGGTGCTTGATATCAGCACTACCATAAAAGATGCCTTCGAGGTAGACCCACCTGCGCTGAACATCAATCCACACATCGAGCATGTTGCGAGCGCGATTGATTTTGTCTTCCCAACTGAGAGCCTCTTCCTCAAATGTTTTGAAGAAAGGAGACATTTTCATGGAGCCTAAACTCTGCAAATGATCATTGAGTTTCAGAAAGAGATCGTCCCAACCCTTGATTAAACGACACTTTCCTTGATAACTGATAGTCTCAAGCTCGAATTGTTCCCAGTGTTCCCTGACTTGCCGAAGATACTCTTCCAAAGCCATTTCTCCTTGTGCAACACGAATTACATCCTGTACAATCTTGTTTTGTGCTTCAAGATCAGCATCCCAAAGATCACCAAGAGTAAGCTCTGAAAACATACAGCGAAGATTCAACTTGGTCATCAAAGACTTCCAATGCCTGTCTCGCATGGATTCTGATCGCAGATCTGAGACCACATTGTTGACCTTCTGGTAACTCTTAATTTGGTTGCGTAGAAATTCAAAAGCTTCATACTGGCGCATGCGATTTGGCAGTTGCTTGAGACTTTCTCCCACCTCGTCAAGGAATGTTCGAACTTTGCGTGGAATCACTGCACTCCATGCAGTTTCACGAATTGGCGTCAGCTTTTCCCAAACCTCGGCGAGAGCCTGCCACACACCTTTGAGATCTCCAATTTCTTCAATCACAAGTTCAAGAGAAGTTGTTGAGGAAACTTCCAGTTCAAGGGCCTGCTTAGCCTGCGCCAGTAAAACCATATGCTCTTGCAGCTGTGTCACACGACCGTCGTAAACTTGCAGTGTTCCAAGGGCATCAGCACACGGGATTGATCCACGCAAAGGTTTACTCGCGCTCCATTCAGACTGCACATCGTTTACTTTTGCTTGCAAAGACTTATCTTCTTCAATTATCTTCTTTCTGAGTAGAGGAATTTCAGATGCGACTTCTTCATTTTTGCGGCGAAGAATTTCTTGGAATGCACTCCATTCACCAGCCACATGATCAAAGTAGAGCCAGTCCTGTGGGAATTGGAATCGCTGTTTCTGCAGCAGACTCTGCCCGTTTTGGAATCCCTCAACTTCTGCTTCCCATGTTGAAGCTTTCGATTTGTACTCCTGCAACTGGGTGAGGAATGCAACTGCTTCGGCAGTGGTGAATTCCACAACTGCACGCTCCAACTTGCCTCGAGCATCAGACACATTTGCATGGAAGGCAACTAAGGCAGCACCCAAGCGCTGCCCAAATTGGTTCAGCAGTTCTTTATGCCAAGCATCATACTTGTTGTTCACTTTGGCCTGAACCTGCCTGTAGTCAATTTTCACTGGCCCATACTCCTTGAAAGTTTCACTTGTATCAAAAGTAGTGCGAGCAAGTTTGATTTCTGTAAGAAGTTGTTGCCAGAGGTTAATATCATCACCGAGCCGGTCATACACATAACTTGCTTGCATGTCCCATAGTGCTTGGTACTGCAACCAAGTCTCCACATACTCTCTCACTTGTTCCAAATGAGACTCAATGGAATGGTACGCACTTTCAAGCTCTCCTCCTGGCAATCGCTTCAAAAGATGAGTGTAAAACGCTGGACCTTGATCCACATCACTACTGCCCACACCAGCTGCCCATTCATCATAGCGTGAACTCTTCAATGTGGGCAAGTTGCAAATGATGCCAAGATACAAATGAAGCTGCTCTACCCAGTTCTTGCGAGCAAACTCAAGTGGAGGATCCAGGTACATGAGCTGGTTCCTAATCTTGATTTGGTGCACTGAGGACTGGACTTGAACATCACACTTTGGTTTGTGCTGCTCTTCTTCCTCTTCGTCTACAGATTGAGGATTCTGTGTTGCATCGACAGTTTCACTGAAAGCAGAATTCCAAACGGAAATTCCCTCTTGAAGGCGGGCAACAAGATGATCTTCAATCTTCTTGTTTTGGGCAGTAACCCACAACTCCAAATTGGAGTGAGAGGCCAGATTCAAGTCATCAACTAGCTTTTGCACCTCTCCTAGTATCTGTTGGAAAACTTGCTTATCCCATGCACAGGTTGACAGAGACGAGAGTTGGCGCTCAATTTTTTTATCAACAGCCAACAGGTCGTTCACTCCATCCTGGAATGACAAAACTTCATCAGCAAGGCGCTGAGCATATGACTGAAGCTCCTTCTTCTTATCCTCCCACCTGAGATTGACACCCTCACTGATCAATGCCTGCACAGAAATCTTGTGGCTGGCAATCAGGGGCCTGATGTGCTCAGTTATCCTGAAGCACGATTGGTGGTAAGTGCGCAGAGTTTCCCGAAGTGACATAGCTGAAGGATAAATGTCTCGTGCCTGACTTGCCATCATATTGATATCTGTGCTTGGCCGAAAACCAAGCCACTTGAAGTTGCGCACCTCCTTGAACATTGTAATAGTCGCTGGATCGTAGTGAACTTGCAAAACAAGATGACCACCCTTGCGGCCAACCTCAAAAATCTCACCACGTATCTCTGAGCTGTGCTCACTCATTTCCTTGGACAGTTTGTGTACAGAGATTCAGCATTTAGCTTCTTGCGAAAGGTATCGCTCTCTTGTTTCAAAATACGACCATCATTGTCCTGCTCCCAATCCTCTCCAAGCACATCACGCACGCGGTTCAGGTACATGTCTAACTGGTGCTCAATTTGGCGAGCCCAGATGATGGAGCCAGCTACATCAGGAAGATCGCGCAACTTTGACATTTTGTATGCCTCTGACTTGGGGTAACCGTGTTTGAACTTCTCCTGTAGTCCTTTGATGTCACTCTTGACCCTATCAATAAGCTGTGTCTGATATTGCTGGATTGCGCCACGGATTTTTGGACGGTAGAACAGAGCATTGAACTTGGAAAAGACGCGGAACATCTCATTGGCATTTCTGCAAGCACCGAGCTTATCTTGCAGCTTTGCAGTCACACGACCTTCAATCCGATCTATACTGTTGTCATACTGCTCCATGGCAAAGCGCCATGCTTCCTGACCATCTGCTGACACGTCAAGAACATCAATTGCCTTCACGTGCTCGAATGCATTCCTGAGTTCTGTCTCAGTGTTGAATTCAGAAGATGATGTGCTTCCAAGGACTGTGTTAATCACGAGGTTCAACTCCTCATGCTGCCTCCTGAACTGCCTAATAGCCTCAATGCGATCTCGCAATGGCCCAAGTTCATGCACAATCTTCAACTTAAAATTGGTTTGACCACGAACCTGGCGGTCAGCAAGATACTTGAGCACCTTGTGTCGAAAATCCTTTTCCACCTGTTCTTCCCAGGTCTTGAAAAGAGCCTCACATCCAGCAGTCAAACTTTCGAAGTTGTCGTATGGCAGCTGCATAAGACGCTTTGTAGAAAGCATGCGAACGAGCACATCAGTCACATCGCGTGAGATTGCCTCAACAAGTTTCACAGCCCTCTCGACTGGATACATCAGATTCTTTGTTTTCAACACTGTCATGTGCTTGAAGATTGCCTGTATAGCTGCCATCATTGCATCCACCTCTGATGCCCCAAGCAGATCATTGATTGGGAAATCATGCATTAATTGGTTGTAATTCTGTACTCGAGTCACCGCTTTCTGAAGGTTTTGGGCAGCGGTGTCCAAACCCATTGTAGCATGAAACCGTTTAGCTTGTTTGAGCAACGAAAGTGTCACATCGATTTCAGGCTGCTTGAGTTGCTCGACCACATCAAGCAGGGCGCTTTCATGACCAAGATGAAAGTTGATCTCCTGGATTGCGGGGCCGGAGCTGGGATCACGCTGATGCTTCGTCACACGTTGGATCTCACGAATCCAACGGTTCACGCCACCCTGAATGCTATTGAGGAACTCTGAGTTGCTGATCTGATCGCTAAAAGCCTCCACATCGAGCTTCTGGTTTGCTTCCTTGGTTGTAAGAGCAACGCGCTTCACGTGAGCATCAATCTCAAGGTGGACCTCTGGGATCTCCAGACTTTGTTGGCACTGAAGAAGGGACTGCTCGAGCTCCTGCATCTTCTTCTTCACAGCAGGAATTCCTTGCTTTTTCTCACTTAATTCCTTATCGAAACGCTGAGTCTTCATGACGTAAGAATGAAACAGAGGCGAGAAGGAAGAGTGGATGTAGGAGTGCAGTGTTTCAAAAGGTACGCCGTTGCCGAGATCGATTGCCTGGAGCTGTGATGCACAGGGGGTGCTGCCATCCAAGGCTGTGGCATGTCTCTTAATGAATGCCACCTGAGAACTTTTGGTACCGGCAAATGAGACTTCTAGCTCAAAGGTATACTGCGCTGGTTGCGCCTGCTCGAGCATCGCGTCGTCGCCATCGTCTTGTGCCTTCGAGACTGAAAACACCGTCACTTGCGGATCATTGACAAATTGCCGGAGTTTCTCGTGCGCTGCGCCCATTTGTAATTGCTCCAAGAAACCGGCACTCTGTGCGTCACCGAGCATTGGTGGAGCGACTGCTGTGAGGTATTGTTCTACCTGGCTCATATCCATCGCTACGACGATGTCCGCATCCTCGTGATGAGCCATCTCTTCCGCAGCGGCCGTCTCCATGGCTGCAGGGCCTGTGAGAGGGGTGTGTCGACTGACCTGTGTCGGGCTCCGAGA
>Ga0138264_1183460_pt1 | contig 13582 bp, 9 predicted proteins | sample RNAICE20151115_FD_105273 | JGI IMG/M metagenome (GOLD analysis project Ga0138264, IMG submission 105273) | Metatranscriptomics of polar marine prokaryotic and eukaryotic communities from Arthur Harbor ice station, Antarctica -... | ecosystem: Environmental > Aquatic > Marine > Unclassified...
AAAAAAGTTTGACCTTTTTCAGCCGCTGACTCTAAATATGAATTAGCCTCTTTTAATAATTGTGCAGATTGTACTAAATCTAAAATATGGATATTATTTCGTTCTGTATAAATATACGGGAACATTTTTGGATTCCAACGATAAGCTTTATGTCCAAAATGGACTCCAGCTTCTAAAAATTGGGCTAAAGTAATATCAGCCATAAAAATTTCTAACTCCTTAAGTAATATGAACATTTATATTTTAAGACTAACAGACATCTAAGAAAAGCGTCTAGTTTTTTTATTTTAACTAGTCTAAACTAAGTCGCAAATTATTTCTTAAAATTTTTTTAAAACAATTAGTATAAACTGGTGATCCTGTACCCGCAGGCATTAAATGACCAATAATTATATTTTCTTTTAAACCTCTTAACCAATCAACTCTTCCTTCAATTGCTGCTTTTGTTAAAACTCGGGTTGTTTCTTGGAAACTAGCTGCCGAAATAAAACTTGGATTATTTAATGCTGCTTTAGTAATACCCAATAATAGTGGAACATATAAGGCTGGATTTTTTCGATGAGTTTTAGCAATTTCATTAATATACTGAATATGATAAAGATCTATAACCTCACGCGGTAAAAGAGATGTATTTCCTTGATGCGTTATTAAAACTTTTGTCGTCATTTGTTTAATAATAACTTCTAAGTGTTTATCCGATATAGATACACCTTGAGATTTATAAACAGATTGAACAGAATTTAAGATTAATGATTGAACTTTTTTAAAGCTGCGATAACTCGCTTCGTAATTACTAAATAGACGATAAGAATCTTTTACATAAAGATTTTCACAGAATAATGATTTTATCAACCCATAATAATTGAAATAAACTTTCAATAAATTATGTGGATTAATTTTTTCATTTTCTTTAATTGTTGTTCCTAATTTTCGAAATTCAAAGTATGAATCAATACTTGTTGTTTGCGTCAATAAACTTTTTTTTTGATTCATTGGAAGATTTTTACTAAGTTGTTTCTTTTTACGAGCTTCTAATAATTGTTCTACTCGAGGTAAACCCTGAACAATATCACCTGTAATTTCTTTTTCAAAATTTAGTAATCCAATCGTCTGACCATTCTCGACAAATTCTCCTTGTTTACAGAAAACACTATTAACTTCTTCTTCAAAATAATCTTCAGTTATAGAATGAATTCCACCACTAAATTTATAAAATTTAGACATCATAAACGTTGCTAGAGTTAAGTTATCTTTTTTATTAATATTAATTTTCAATGGATTTAAATTTAACTCAGAACTCTTTGTAAACAGTAAAGTTTTTATGCCTGTTATTTTTTGTACTTCCGTTTCATTCGTTTCCGAATTTTTTTGGAAGATTTCTCAATTCTATAATTTCTAATAGCAGAAGGACATGGTGGAAGTAAATGATAGTCAGATTGTTTCTTTGTTAAGACAACACGATTTATAATTCCAGCAAGTAATGAACTATATAATTTTCCATTCTTTTTGATAAACATTTTTGAAAATTTGTAAAGTACATCTTGATACTGGACTCTTTGGTTAATTAAACCTGTTGTAACATCGTAATAATTTAAATAAATTAAACGTTTAGTTTTTAATTCTGAATTAGATCTAAAAGAATCACAAGAAAGTGGTTTATATATAAGATCAGTATTAATGATAGAATCTTCATTACGGCAATTTGGGAAGAAATATGGACGCCCCTTTTGGATTGTAACAAATTTGTTATTATCCATTAAAATTTTGCCTGTATAGTTTACATTTACATTATTAATCAATAAATCATCAATAGTTTTATTTTTAATTTCTTTTTTTGCAATTGTTAAACAATCTTCGTTAGAGATTAGACAAATTTGTTTATGATCTTTATATTTTGATTTAAACTCGACAATTTCTAACGAGTTCGAAATAATCGCTTCTAAATAACCTAATATTGTGTATGAATCTATAAACTGATTAGTTTGTACAAGTAAACATGATTGTATATCTGTATATCTTAATTGTGGAAGAATATACTGATTTAAAGAAAGCTTTTCCGAAATTAAAAAGTTTAAAAGATTTCGTTTTTCATTTGAAAACAATTGAATTTCAATAGAATTATTTGTCAAAGGATTTAAATTTAAATCTAAAAGATTGTCTATTAAATTGAAACTTCTTGACTCTTTAATAATTTTATTAGATTTAAATCGGTAAGCGAGATGATTTGTTAAATTAAATGGTAAGTCTGTCTCCAAACTTTTTCTAGATATTTCTCGTATTGCAGTTGAATGTGGAATTTCATAAATATCAAAAGGCCGAATTAATAACTGATCATTATTTTTTCCAATTAAATATTCACATAATGATGGTTGAGTTATTTTTAAACTATCTAAAATAACTTCTCCGGGATAAAAAACTTTATTTTTAAAACGATTAAATTGTTTTCCTTCATAAACGGAACCTGATTTTATTATAATTTCTTGAGTTATTTTATTTCTATCAGAAATCAGGACTATTCCTGCCGTTTTTGAAACTATGCCAGGAACAATTTCAAAATCTTTTGAAATAAAATTACCGTGTTCAACTAATAACAGATTTTTATCACAATTTAATTCGTAAGTTTCTTCAGATAGCCAAACAATAGATCGATGTGGAAATTGTTTAACAGTAGAAATTGTTGGATCTTGTATTGATCTTAATAATTCCAAATTTTGTAAATTTTGAGATAAATCGATATTATCTATTAAAAATGCAAATCGACAATCTTTTAAATTCGGGTTATTTTTTATTACTATTGAAGAAAAATTAAAAGATTTTAAAAATTTATGCTCTAATAATGGTAAAACTTGAGACTTAGTCTGTCGCCCAACAGGTTCCCACGGAAGAAAATAAGAAATAGTTTTATCTTCTGAAATCCGTTTATCTTTCGATCGAAAATCATAATAGGCAATACCACCAGTTAAAGTTTGGAAGTTAGTGCTGATCAAAGTTCCAAAGTGTCTGTTTGAAAAATTTTCAATAAAATACTTTGAATTTAACAATTTTAAATTTATAAGATATTGAAACTTATCGATAGTTAATAGATAATTTTTTTTCTTTAAAGGGGATGTTAACTTTTGAAACTTAGAGTTAATTAATGCCCCACGAGTATTAGAAAGAATTTGAATAATTCGTTGAGATAAATTAGACTTCGAATTCACAAAACTAGTCAATCCTGAAAAATCGTTGATTAATTTAGTCCGAAAAATATAACTATTTTTATTAATTTTATAATCATTATAGAAATTTAAAAAAGAATGTCTTGGAGCTTGATAAACTTGTCCCGATAAAATCCATAAAAGCTTAGTTTTATTACTCGTATTGACTTTATTTATTACACGTGGAATAAAAACTTCTCCAGAAGTAGTACTTACTACAGATTTTATTTCGGTTCTTGTTTGTTTTTCATCATCAACTAATTCTGCAATAATTGCATTTTTTTGAATATATTGATTGTTTTTATGAAAAACTATTGTATTACGAAATAATTCAAGCTTAATGGGTTTAGCATCTTTATCTTCAGGAATTATTAATAAAGAACCTGCATTTTTTGTCAGTAATACATCTTCACCTCTGTTAGTACGAACAGGAATTCTTTTTAAACGTTTCGAGAACTTAACAATTCCGCTAATAGGACTTCGGATTGTTCCACGTATTTCAGATGTAAAAATACCACCTGTATGGAAAGTACGCATTGTTAATTGTGTTCCAGGTTCGCCAATTGATTGACCCGCAATAATACCAATAGCTTCACCTATATCAATTAAATTTTCACTTGCTAAGTCCCACCCATAACACTTTTGACAAATGGATCTATATAAACTACATGTTAAAGGTGATCTAACGTAAAAATGTTTAATATTTTTCTGTTTTAATGTTCGAATTAAAGTTGGAGTAACTTGAGTGTTTTGTTTTGCAATTAATTCATTCGTTTTCAAATCATAAATTGATTTGTTTAATAATCGTCCTAAAATTTTATCATAGGCCGATTTTTTACTACGAACTTTATTATCAAAATTAAAAATTAAACAAGAATGTTTTGTTAAACAATCCTTTTCGCGTATGATAATGTCTTGCGCTACATCTATCAATCGGCGTGTTAAATACCCTGAATTTGCCGTTTTTAAAGCAGTATCTATAATTCCTTTTCGCGCGCCATATCCTGACATTAAATAATCAGTAATAGTTAATCCTTCGCGAAAATTCTTTTTAATCGGTAACTTAAGAATTTCTCCACTAGGATCCGACATTAAACCTCTCATACCAACAAGTTGTCTTACTTGTGATAAATTTCCTCGCGCGCCAGAGAACGCCATAATATAAACAGAATTTAAAGGATCATAACTTTTAAAATATGAAACAAGTTCATCTTTTAGAGATTCACTTGTTAAATTCCAAGTATCAATAATTTTTTGAAATCTCTCCACATCGGTCAATTTTCCCTTTAAATAGATTTTTTCAGCACTATTAATTTCTTGATGAGCGATTTTTAACAAAAGATTTTTATTAGATGGAACTTTTAAATCTTCTATACTAATTGATATTCCGGCTTTACTAGCATATTTAAAACCTAAATATTTTAATTCATCTGCTAATGAACAAGCTTGCATTGAATCATATTTTGTAAAACTCCAAGACAATAATTGTTTTAACTGTTTTTTGCTTATTAAGGTATTTTGATATGTGTAGTTTTTCATAAAAGTTTTATTTTTTACAATAATTGAGATAGTTTTGTCATGACAAAAGGTTTAATGTCTTTTGAACAGTGTAATTAAAAATAACTCTACCAGTTGTTGTTTGTAAATATTGAACAATCACCTTATCAGTTTTATCTCTTCGGATTTGCATATTTTCATAAACTTGAATGTAACTTTCATCCTTCAATTGAACTTTTTTTATAAAATTTACAGGTTCGACGAATTCATCTTCATATCGAATCCAAACGCAAGTATGTAATTCAATTTGATCTTGATTGTATGCCAATATAACATCTTCTAAATTAGCAAAATAATGATTTGAACCTAGTAAGCCTTTAATATTTGAAACAGTTAAATAATAGCATCCTAATACCATATCTTGACTTGGTAAAATAATAGGCTCGCCATTCGCAGGTGATAAGAAATTATAAGGTGCTAACATTAACATATAACATTCTGATTGCGATTCTAATGAAAGAGGTATATGAACAGCCATTTGATCACCATCAAAATCAGCATTAAAGGCAGAACAAACTAACGGATGTAGTTTCACGGCCCGTCCTTGAACTAAAATGGGTTCAAATGCTTGAATACCTAATCGATGCAATGTAGGGGCACGGTTTAAAAAAATTGGGTGGTTTGATAAAACTTTTTCTAAAACTGGATCTATTGTCGGTTCATTTTGTTCTATCAAATTTCGTGCAATTTTCATATTACTTGCTAGACCTTGATTTATCATTTCACGAATTAAAAAAGGTTGAAATAATTCTAAAGCCATTTCATATGGTAAACCACATTGATTTAATTTTAAACTTGGGCCTACGACAATAACAGAACGACCTGAATAATCAACTCGTTTTCCTAAAAGATTTTGTCGAAAACGTCCATGTTTACCTTTAATAATATCAGAGAGTGATTTTAAGGGACGATTATTAGCAATTAAAGCAATTTTACCCCGTTTTCCATTGTCAATTAAAGTATCAACCGCTTCTTGTAACATTCGTTTTTCATTTCGAATAATTAATTGAGGTGCATCAATTTCCAATAAACGCAATAATCGGTTATTTCGTGTAATAATACGACGATATAACTCATTTAAATCAGAAGTTGCAAAACGTCCACCTTCTAATTGAATCATCGGTCGTAAAGCAGGGGGAATCACGGGTAAGATTGTAAGAATCATCCAAGCAGGATTTGACCCGGTAGCTAATAAATTTTCTAAAATACGAATCCGTTTGATTGCTTGATCTCGTAATTTATAAGCACGTTGTAATTCCCATTTACGGAACCATCGTAAAAAGTGATAAATAGGTTTTTCTTTATGTAATATTTTGCTACAAATAACAATAAATTTCCGTGTTTTTTGTATTTCTTTAATAATATCTAAATTCTCTAACTCTTTCTTAATTAAAACAGAACCAATTAAATAAGTCGGTGTCATCCGTAATAAATACTTTGGTGTATTGTAACGTCGGTTTTGTAATTTAGGTTTTGGCTCAGGTTTTAAAGGATAAGCCGTAAACCCTAATTCGCGAGAACGTCGATATTGTTGTAAGTCCCAATGAAGACCATAATACGAAATTTCATCTTCTGCGATAAAGTAAGCTAATGAGGCTAATTTTATTCTTTTAATACGATCATCCAATGATTTTACCGTATTAGATTTTCGTACTAATTTTCTAAACAACTCTTTATTTTGTTTTTTTGGAAATGTATTTAAAAACAAAAAGATATCGCGTGAAGGGTCTAATAAATTGATTTGAGTAGGATCTTGTGACTGAGTAATTTGAGTCGTTGTATTTACAGGATCCATTAAATCTAAGATTTTTTCATTCTCAAGATAATCAAATATAAAGTGTACAGAATCAATTTGACTAGTTAACTGAATATTTTCAATGAAATCGATGAATTGAAAAATAGTTTCAACTTTAGAATAAAGTAATTCTTGGTAAATTTCGAATAGTTTTTGATACCAAGCTTTGGACTTTTTGGCCCAAATCTTAGAGTATTCTAATGACATTGTAGAAAAATCTTTACAGATAGTTTTTAAATATTCATCAATTGAATTATTTGGCCACTGATCTGAAAGAAGAACTGGTCGTAAAACTTGATCATATATACCTGGTAAGGAAAACCGTAAGATTTGCCAACTTGTATTTAAATTTTTTTCACATTGTTCAATTTCTAATAATAAAGCCATATAATTCGGACGACTATTAGTATACCAAACATGCGCAACAGGATAAATTAAATTAATATGACCCATACGATGTCGACGAACACGTGATTCTGTTAATTCAACACCACACCGTTCACAAATAAGGCCTTCATATCTAATCAATTTATATTTTCCACAAGCACATTCGAAACTTCTACTTGGCCCAAAAATTCGTTCACAAAACAACCCATCCATCTCCGGTTTAAACGTTCGATAATTAATGGTTTCTGATTTTTGAACTTCACCAATAAATTGACCATTAGGTAATCGACGATAGGACCATTGAAGAATTCGAAGAGGAGAAGCTAATTTTATTTTGATATAGTCAAATTCTTTTTCAGATTGTATCATCACTTGTCTTTAAATTAAAAAGATATATCATTTATATTTGATGTTGGAGGAAATGTCTTTTCTAATGAATCATAAGTTTCAATTAAATCAACTTCAACTTCATATTGTTGATCTAAATTATAATTTTCAATTCGATATGTACTCATATCTAAACCAATAGAACGTAATTCTTGTAATAAAACTTTGAATGATTCAGGAACACCTGACTTTGGAATTAATTGACCTTTAACAATTGCATTTAAAGTTTCATTTCGACCCTGCATATCATCTGATTTAATTGTTAAAAGCTCTTTTAAAGTAAATGCTGCACCAAAACCTTCTAAAGCCCAAACTTCCATTTCTCCAAAACGTTGTCCACCTTGTTGTGCTTTACCACCTAAGGGTTGTTGCGTTATTAATGAATACGGTCCTGTTGCTCTAGCATGCATTTTATCATCAACTAAATGAATAAGTTTTAACATATAAGCATTTCCAACAGTAATTGGATTTTCAAACTCTTTTCCAGTCCGTCCATCAATAAGTACCATTTTACCTGCAGAATAAGGATTAAAGACCCACGCTTCATCATTTTCAATCGAAGCTTGTCTTAATTTTTTATTAATTAAAATCCGTGAAACTTCTGGTCCATACATTTCATCAAATGGTAAGATTTTAAAACGACGATTTAATTTATGCCCCGCGAACCCTAAAAGACATTCATATAATTGTCCCACATTCATTCTTGAGGGAACGCCTAAAGGATTTAAAATGATATCAATAGGTGTACCATCAGGTAAGAACGGCATATCTTGTCTTGGTAAAATACGAGATATAATTCCTTTATTACCATGACGACCTGCTATTTTATCGCCAACTTTAATTTTTCGAATTTGAGCTATAAAAACTTGAATTTTTTCAAATTTATAAGCTAATTTTGTTTTTCGATTGAAGGTAACTCGATCAATGACACGACCATATTTTCCCTTAGGCATTCGAAAAGATGTGTCACGGACTCCTTTAGCTTTTGCTCCGAAGATAGCACGAAGTAATTTTGCTTCAGGCAATTGCTCTGAATCGTTTTTAGCAATTATTTTTCCAACTAATATATCCCCAGGTTTTACAAAGGTTCCAAGAGATACAATTCCATCATCATTCAAATTTTGAATTTCTGAAAAACTTAAATTGGGTATATTTCTTGTTATTTGCTCAGAAACATCATCATCTTGTTCAATTTCAATATCATATCTTTCAATATGAATTGAAGTGAAAACATATTCATATACTAATCTTTCATTAATTAATATAGCATCTTCAAAATTATATCCTTGCCAAGGCATATACGCTACTAAGACATTTTGACCTAATGAAAGTTCATTACTTGTTATACCAGGGCCATCGGTTAACATTTGGCCTGACTTAACTGATTCTCCTTTCCATACAATAGGTCTATGATTTATACAAGTTTCTTGATTTGAACGTTGATATTTTTGTAAGATATATTTTAATTTTCTACCTGAATACTCTTTAACAATAATATAATCAGCTGTTACAGAATTGACGATACCTGAACCTTGAGCATTTATTGTTAATCCAGAATCAATAGCGATTTGATTTTCTAATCCAGTTCCTACAATCGGTTTCTGAGGCAACATTAATGGAACGGATTGCCGTTGCATATTCGAACCCATTAATGCCCTATTCGCATCATCATGCTCAAAAAATGGAATTAATGAAGTAGCCACTGAAACCACTTGGATTGGTGAAATAGTAATAAAATCAACTTGAAATGGGGCAACTGTAATAAAATCTTGCTTATAGCGAACAGGTATTAAATTTTGTGTTAAATAATTTTTTTTCATTTATAGATATATCAGCTGGAGCTATTTTATAGAAATCTTCAATATCAGCTGTTAAATAAATTGGGTTTCCAGTCTTAATAACTTTTCCATTAATTACCCGCCAAAATGGTGTTTCAAGAAATCCTAATTTATTAATACGAGCACAAGTTGTTAATGATGCTATTAAACCAACATTTTGTCCTTCAGGTGTCTCGATTGGGCAAATTCTTCCATAATGACTTGGATGAATATCACGAACAGCAAAACTAATTCGATCACGATCTAATCCACCCGGCCCTAAACTACTAATACGACGTCGGTGAGTTAAAGATGATAACGGGTTCGTTTGGTCCATATATTGAGAAAGTTGACTGGATCCAAAAAACTCTCTTACTGTAGCACCAATAATATTAAAACTAGAAATTTGGCCTGATTCTCTTTTATTTATTTGACTTCCTAATTTTCTTACTAACCTTTGAAAACCAACACGGAATAAATTTTGTAATAATTCACCTACTGATCGAACTCGCCTGTTTTTTAAATGATCAATATCATCACTTGTGGTTTTAGAAATTGATAACGTTATTAAGCAATCAAGAATGGCAAAAATATCTTCGTATGTTATTGTATAAGTTCTATTACTAAGCTTTAAATTCAAACGATTATTTATACGAAAACGACCAATTTTACCTAAACGGTAATAACGAGCATCGAAAATACGAGAAAATTCTGAAATATTTTTATAATAATCAGATTGAAGCTCAAACCTTAAGAATGGCTGATTTGAATCAATAGAACCTGTTAAAAACGGTTTAGTAAAATAGAAAAAATCTGAATGTTTTAAATTTGAATAGATTTCCCAATCAGTTAAACCCATCTCTTTTAATAAATGAAGTATAGGCTTTTGAGTTATTTTATCAATTTGGATAATAACTTCATCTTCTTGATTACGAATTGGATATTGGTACTTATTTATATTAGTGTTTTTTTGAAAACCAAATCGAATCCAAGAACCTGATTCAGGTATCAACGTTGCTGTATATAAATCTTTTGCGTTATATTTTTCTTTATAAAAATCGGAAATTTGATGGTCTTCTTTAAATTGTACAATTTTGCTAGGACTTCGAAGATATAAATTTGGGCGTCTAATTTTAAATTCGTTGAGTTTTTGTTTTTTTGGTGCGCGATACTTAAAAACTTCTTTTAAACTTGTTGAGAAGTAAAAAGAGAATTTTACATTATCATTTTTTAAATTAGAAACGGTAATTTTTTTCCCTTGATCACTAATTGCGAGACTTTCCAAGTTTAAAAGTTTTTTGTCTTTGGTTAAAAAAGAAATTAAAATTAGATTATCAAAGAATTTAGTTTGAACAACATTTTGATAAAATTGAATCTTTTTTTTATAATCTTGAATTAGATGACTTGTTTGCTTTAATTCTATGGTGTTATTTAATCGATTCTGACTATTCCAAATATTAATGATTTTTTGTAACCAGATTTTTTTAATAGGCAGTAACTCAGAAGAAAATTTTTCTTGTACTAATTCATATTTAATTAAAAACTTTAATAAGAAATTCCAATAATTTAATAAAAAAGAAATTTCTGAAAGTTTTTGATTATTTTGTAAAGTTAATTCTTTTTGATTTAGTTTTAACCATTGTAAAAATATTTTGATTCTTTCTTGCTTAACTTGTTGATTTGAAGTTCTCGAAATAATTCGATAAACTTTAAATGCTTTTAGAGAAAAAGAAACGTCAATTCTGTTAATCTTATCTGGATATTTTGTTGAAAGGCTTTGTTTATTTCCAATAATCCAAGGTTTCCAAGGTTGATCAGAAGGAATTACCCATGGTAGTCCGCTTGGTAAAAAGGACCCTAATTTTGAAACATGACCTGATACCTTAGATTTAAAGTGCTTTCGTTTCCGTTGATTTTTATTTTTCTCAAAATAAATTCCTGGACTTCGAATAATTTGACTAACAATAACCCGCTCGCACCCATTAATTACAAATGTAGCAGTTGTAGTCATTAGTGGTAAATTTATAATGGTAAATTGACCGAAATAACGAACACTATTTAACTTTTTATTTCGAACTTCCAATGGGATAACTAATTGTACCGAATAATTTGCAGCTAATTTTTTTTGCTCTTACTATAGTATAAATAGGTTTTACCAAACTGTATTCTTGTCCAAATAATCTATATTCGGTGTTGTAACTAAAATCATGAATTCGAGAAAACATACTTAACTCTTCATTCAAGCCTTGTGCTATAAACCAACAAAAACTTACTCGTTGCATTTCAACAAAATCTGGTAGAGCTGTAATATAATTCATATCTTGTTTCATACTCTTTATTAATAATAAATCTTATAGAAAACAAAAAATTATCTTTTATTTTTATCCATTCATAATAAATGTTAAGAAAATTTAAAATTATTTGTCAAAATTTCCTTAACTACAATTTTTCAACTGCTCCTATTTTTTTGCATAAAAATTTATGCTATTTTTAATTGTCGGGCTAATTTTGATTTTTTACGAGCAGCAGTATTCTTCGGAAAGACATTTCTTTTTGAACCCTTATCAATTAAGCTGTAGACTAAATTTAAACGATTTTGAGCTTTTTTTTTATCCTCTAAATCACGGGAAGTCTTATAAACTTGTAAATCTTTTAAAAACATTTTAGTTAGAGTTCGAACAGAACTTTTATAAAAACGGTTTTGTAAACGATTACGTTTATTTATTAAAATACGTTTTTCTGCAGACGCATTGTTAGCCATAAAATTATTTATTAATCCTTTAATTTATTAGTGGAATATTTGGGTTTTTAGAAATATAATATATTTTCTTTAAAATTAAAAGGTTTTGATAAAAATTTCTATTAAAGACATGGTTTTAAGAGTTTTTTATTAAAACCTTGATAAGATAAAAATTTTTGTGCAATATAGTATACTAAAACTATTATTAGAAAATCATTATTTCAGAGAAATTTATATGGCAAAAACTAAAGGTGTTCGAATTTTAATTACTTTAGAGTGTACCGAATGTCGCTCAAATACAAATAAACGTTCAAATGGTGTTTCACGTTATACAACACAAAAGAACAGGCGTAATAATCCAGAAAGAATAGAACTTAAAAAATACTGTCGACACTGTAATAAACCTACAATGCATAAGGAAATTAAATAAAAGATGCTAGCACAAAAACAGAAATTATCTCCAATTAGTATAAACCAAAAAATTGATTATAAAGATATTGATTTATTAAAGTTATTTGTAACCGAACAAGGGAAAATTCTTCCTAGACGTGCTACTGGAGTTACTGTTCAGCAACAACGTCAAATTGCAAAAGCCATTAAAAGAGCCCGAGTTTTATCTTTATTACCTTTCGTTACTTCAAATTCAATTTAAATGACTTTAGAGTTAAAAGATTCTAATTGTAATTATTTTAACTCTAAAAATTTTGGTATGACTCAAAATTTTATTGAAGGGAGAACTAAATGAGTAATTTTATCGATAAAACGTTTACTGTGATTGCAGATATATTGCTAAAAGTTCTACCTGCAAGTAAGCAAGAAAAACAAGCATTTTCATACTATAGAGCTGGAATGTCAGCGCAGTCTGATGGTAAATATGCTGAAGCATTAGAAAATTATTATGAAGCTCTTCAGTTAGAAGAAGATCCTTACGATAGAAGTTATACCTTGTATAATATAGGATTAATTTATGGTAATAATGGAAACTATTCACAAGCTTTAGAATATTACCATCAGGGTCTGGAACTAAATTCAAATTTACCCCAAGCGTTAAATAATATCGCAGTAATTTATCATTCGCAAGGCTTAAATGCTTTACAAATGCAAAATCAGGACGAAAACTTAGAAATGCGTAATGATGAATATTTAGAATTAGCTAAAGAATTTTTTGATAAAGCAGCAGAATATTGGCGACAAGCTCTTAAATTAGCACCTGACAATTACCCTGAGCACAAAATTGGCTAAAAGTTACTGGACGAGTTGTTTCTGAAGAATTTTTTTAATAAATATGTCGTAACTTTATTTTAACGATTTATTCAAGAATTCAAAGTGTTTTGTTGTACAATGATAGTTAGTTAAGAAAATTTAAATCCAATATTATTTTTTTTGAATAGTATGTTAAATTCTGAAAGTATATTTATTCTTAAATATTTAAATATGTAAAGTCAAAATGGTAAAAACTAGTCTAAATAAAGGTTTCGTTACTCAAATTATTGGTCCTGTATTAGATATTGTATTCCCAGATGGAAACTTACCACCTATTTATAGTGCACTTACAATTGAAACACCTGATGGAATTGGTGTTGTTGTTGAAGTTCAACAATTATTAGGTGATAATAAAATCCGTGCAGTATCAATGCGTTCAACAGATGGTTTAAAACGTGGCGCTGAAGTTACTGACTCCGGTGCTCCAATTACTGTTCCA
>Ga0138264_1039639_pt1 | contig 13363 bp, 1 predicted proteins | sample RNAICE20151115_FD_105273 | JGI IMG/M metagenome (GOLD analysis project Ga0138264, IMG submission 105273) | Metatranscriptomics of polar marine prokaryotic and eukaryotic communities from Arthur Harbor ice station, Antarctica -... | ecosystem: Environmental > Aquatic > Marine > Unclassified...
CACGTGATCAACCAGCTGACGGAGCCGAAGTCTATTGTAAACCGCCAGCAGTCAGCCAGTCAAACAAACACCGTCCTATATGGAGGGCAGTGGCCGCGATTCGTCGTTCGCACGGTCATCTCGGCTGCCGATCCTTAAGAGCTGCATCGCCGCCCGCAAGACAGCACAGAGCAATGAAAGCAATGCATCTCGTACCAGCACCAGCCTCAGTGCCAGCAGTTCGGATTTGGGGCCGTTGGGGGGGTTGGCAGGGCCGAAATCCCTCAACAAGAAGCTGCGCCCGAACGCAGACGAGAGTTCCATCACTCTCAAACGCTCCCAATCAGAGCATACATTTGCAATGGGAACCGCGTTCAAGGCAGTACAGGATACAGGGTACTTCACTCCAAGTGACCGAATTGGACGGAATTATACACCGACTGCAAGCAGTCTAACCATGGCCAAAGCAACTGCTGTATCTAAGCAAATGCTTACAGCCCCAACGCCTAAGAAGCAGGCGTCTGGAGTTCCTGTACCGACCGTTACCGCCACCATTGGGCGATCCAAGAAGACGTTGATGATGAGTCAAACAGCACCTGGTCTGCAAAACAAAGAGGTGTTTCGGTCAAACGTGGGTGAAAGATCCACCCGCAGGTTAGCGAGGTCCCCAGGAAATGTTAAGTACGTGTCCTCCGCGCATGTCTCGGAGAAAACCATCCAGGGCTTGAAGGGCAAGGGAAAGTTTGACTTCAGTGCATGGAATCCAGAGCCTGAGGAGCCGCAGAAAAAGAGGGACGAAGTGAGTGCTGTTGGCGTGCCGATGAATCCAGAGCAACAGGCTCTCGCGCAGCAAACCTCAATGCAGAATTACTGGAGCTCGGTGCAATCCCGCGTGCAGACCGGTGTTCTGAATGCCTCTGGCACGAACACTCCCTTGGCGACACTGCGCAAGGAGTGGATTGATCAGGTGATTCAAAGGATTTCCTTGCCGACACGGAAGCCTGATTCAACCCAGGCCTTGATCCCTCAGTCGACCATGGACCAGGCAGTGATGGACATGCTGAACGAGATGAACGACGATTACTTCACCAGTGTTGCGCAGGGCGTGGTGAATTACGAGCTTGAAAGCCCTCAAGGGGCGGAGGCACTGAATCTCACCAAGGCCCATCTTAGTGCAGAGGCTCGCTGGTGGACGAGTGACGAGTACACCGTTTCTGAATGGCGCGTGCTCCGTGAAACGGGTATTCCACACGAAAATGTGATGAGTGCCAACCAGTTGATGGAACGGCAGTTGTGCGTCACGCAAGAATCGCTGACCGAGCTTCAACAGTTATGGATGGGTGGCCAGCTTCCGGCTGACTGGAATCAGTCTGCTGTTTCGGGTGATGCTGCCACCGCTGGCGATCAAAACCTTGATACCTACAGCTCTCTATTGTTGACAGATGTTGGTACCACTTCTTTCCGTTCGTCGCTGCCTCTGATGGTTGAAAACTACACCCAGCATATCGAAAGGCACTGCAGTATGGTCCGCGAGGGCCTCAGTGAGTTCTGGATTGCTGCGGCGTCCGACATCCTCTCATCACACCTCCGCAACTTGCGTGCATCTCTGCCAAATAGCGAAGTGGCGGAAGAACAGCTCGAGGCTGAGGAAGAGCAGCCAGAGCAACGCCCTTTGGATTACAGCCAGTGGTTCGAAGAATCGACACCCAACCAAGATGGCGACGAAGGAGACGGCGACGACGAAGAAAAGGGGCAAGCGGCAGGCATTCTCAACACGCGCATGGAACAAGAAGGCTTGTTGCTTGGTGACGGCGGAGATGGAGACAATAAGGCGATTGTGTTCACCTCGAACCAAGACAAAGATCGCGTTGTCGGCGTGCTGGACGCTGCCGCAGTCCTGATGTGCAGACAGCTTCGCTCCACTACTGAGGCGTCTGTTCGTGCTATGATTGATTTCTTCGAGCGGTTTGACCAAAAACACGCCAGCGGGGACTCTGCATTCGTGATCACACTCAAACTAGTGGAGAGCCCGGCCGAGGAGATTACAACCGACGAAGAAGCCTGTGCACAGATCCGCCTCGATCCATCGCCGGAAGATTTGCAGCTTGCGTTCGCCAATTCGATCAATTCTGTCGTGAAGGCTGCTCAGCAGTTCCCTCGTGTGGATCCCCACATCACTCCGCCGCTGGAGAAGCCTAGTTCAGGACACATTGGCCCTTGTGCTTTAACTGAGGAAGACGAGTTGGTAGTCGAGGCCAAGGCTCGCGTTGCGGCAGCTGTGACACGCCATCTGATCCTGCCGATCGCATTGCTCGATAACTTCAAGCAGTTTGCACCTCTTCTGAAGGGCGAAGAGGAGCAAAAAGTGAAACAAGCGGTGAACAACAGATCCGAGTTGGGCAATACACGAGCAGTCGTTGCTTTCCTGACGAAGGAAATCAACCGGCTTCGCACCTTGTCGGACGACATTTCCAATGCGGTACCTAACTTTTCGTACCACCCAATTTTCGCAGTTCGCTGCCATGAGCTGAAGGAGGTGCTGATTAAGAAGGTGGACGATCTCATCGACCTCATTATCAGCACTATGGTGGAAGACAATGGAGGCCAGATGGGCGAAATGGTGTCCGAGTATGAAACAATTGGCAACACATTGGTCGCCGAACCGGTCGACAGTGCTGAGCTAAAGGAGTTGCAAGAGTATTCCACTACGAGTGTCGAACTGCTCAACAAGCTTCAGGATCAGCTTCTTGACGATGTTTGTCAGCGCGTATCGTTCTTGTTGGCGCAGCAGCACAAATCCTCTCGCGAGGAGATGGCCATGTTTTTGCTGGTTTACAACTGGCCTGAGAACATTAAAACCTACCAGCAACGATCGTGGGAGCTTCAGAATACTCGAAAGCGTGAGCTGGAGATGGTGGTCGAGGGTCGACAGCAGGCACTGTTGCGAGACTTTTCCACCATTTCAAAGAAGTTGGAGAAAGTCAACGAATTTGGCTCTCTGATCCACCACGAAGTCATTCATCAAAATAAGCGTATCCACGGGATCGATGAGCAGCTCAACCAAGCCGAGAATGAGTCCGAGGAGATCAATGAGCAGGAGAGACTTCTGGAGATGCCTGCCACCGACAACTCAACGCGCCTGTCAGAGCTGAAGAACGAGCTTGGGCCACTGCAGAAGCTTTGGACCGTAGCCGGCGAATACCTTGACAACTCACAGATCTGGAATGACGATCCTGTGGCAACCGTCAATGCGGAGGATGCGGAGATGAAGTCTGATGGATACCGCCGATCGATGATGAAAATGTGCAAGGAACTCGAGAAAGGCGGCGAATCGAAAGTGGAGGCACTGCGTGCGGCGTCACAACTGCGCGAAGAGTTGGATGCCTTTGTCAAAGAGCAGATCCCATTGATGCTCCTCCTCTGCACCCCTGGTTTGCGCGAGAGACACTGGCAAGAGATGGAAAAAATCACTGGTGTGGAAATTGGCTTCCACGACGGCTCTAACATGGCACAGATGATGGAAGTTGGTCTCCACCACCATGTTACTGCAATCGAGGAGACGTGCGTCTCAGCCACGAAAGAGTACTCTCTGGAGAAAGCCATGGACAAGATGGCCGGAGAATGGGAGGGCATGGATTTCGGCACTAAGGAGTACCGCACCACCGGCACCAGCATCTTGGCTTCTGTTGACGAGATTCAGCAAATTCTTGATGACCAGATCGTGAAGACCCAGGCCATGGCTGGCAGCCGGTACATCAAGCCGTACCTGAAGCGCATGAAGGCGTGGGAGACAACATTGGTGAACATGCAGGAGATTGTGGACCAAACGCTGAAGGTGCAGGCGACTTGGCTCTACCTCGAGCCCATCTTCAGTTCTGAAGACATTATGCGCCAGATGCCGAAGGAGGGCGAACTGTTCAAGGAGGTTGATAAGCTATGGCGTGATAATATGGCGCAAACCATTGCCGAGCCAGAAGCGCTGAAGGTAGCAATGCGTCAAGGCATAATTGCCGAAATGCAGCGTGCAAACGAGCTGCTCGAGACCATTCAAAAAGGCTTTAACGATTATCTCGAAACCAAGCGCTTGTTCTTCGCGCGTTTCTTCTTCCTCTCGAACGACGAGCTGCTCGAGATCCTCTCCGAGACGAAGGACCCCCTCCGCGTACAGCCCCATTGCAAGAAGTGCTTTGACGGCATCGCCGAGCTCCAATTCGAGGAAAATCTCGACATTACCGCCATGATTAGTGCGGAAGGAGAGAAAGTCCCCTTCGAGTTTGAAAAGACGAATTTCGATGTCATCAACCCGAACAAAACGGGGGGCAATGTTGAAGTGTGGCTTCTGCAGATCGAACAGATCATGCGCAGATCCATCGCACAAGTCTGTGACGACGCGATGGAGGACTACCAAGTCCGCCCGCGCCTTGAATTTTCAGTGAAATGGTGTGGAATGGCGGTGCTCGCAATTAATCAGCTCATGTGGGTACAGGCAATTGAGAAGTCTCTCATCGAACATACAACTGCGGCTTTGGGTGCACAGGCGCACACCGAGCTCTTGCAGACAGTCGAATTGGTGCGAGGTAAACTGACTTCACTCAACCGGAAAACGTTGGGCGCCATGGTGACGATGGACGTGCACAATCGCGACACCACTAATATGGTGGCGAGCTCGGGTTGCAAAAAGGCAACGGACTTCGACTGGACCTCGCAGCTGCGTTACTACTGGGAGCCCGGTGGTGCGTCTGCACAAACAGGTGTCCCCGAGACGATTAAATGCAGAATGATCAATGCGGAGCAGAAATTCGCGTACGAGTACCTCGGCAACAGCAGTCGTCTGGTCATCACCCCGCTCACAGACCGATGCTACCGTACATTGATGGGTGCGCTTCATCTCAACCTGGGTGGAGCTCCGGAGGGCCCAGCCGGGACGGGCAAGACCGAAACGACGAAGGACCTGGCGAAGGCCATCGCCATCCAGTGCGTTGTTTTCAACTGCTCCGACAGTCTGGACTACCTTGCCATGGGTAAGTTCTTCAAGGGTCTCGCAAGTGCAGGTGCTTGGGCTTGCTTCGACGAGTTTAACCGTATCCTACTTGAGGTACTGAGTGTGGTCGCGCAGCAAGTATTGTGCATCCAGCTGGCCAAGGCAGCCAAAAAGAAGATCTTTCTCTTCGAAGGTACCAACCTGCCGCTCAATCCTACGTGCTGCCCGTTCATCACCATGAACCCTGGCTACGCTGGCCGCGCTGAACTCCCGGACAATCTGAAGGTGCTCTTCCGTACTGTGGCAATGATGGTTCCTGACTACGGCATGATCGCTGAAATCTTGCTCTACTCCTTTGGCTACACATCGGGTGGAGTGATGTCCAATAAGATTGTGTACACGTACAAGCTGTGTTCCGAGCAGCTGTCCTCACAGAGCCACTACGACTATGGCATGCGCGCCGTGATCGCGGTGCTGCTCGCCAGTGGCAACTTGAAGCGCAATGAAGGGCACCTCCCCGAAGATGTGCTTGTACTGCGTTCCATCATCGGCGTCAACCTGCCCAAATTCCTGGCACCTGACGTACCTCTATTCGAAGGCATTACGTCTGATTTATTCCCTGGTGTAAAGATCGAGCCCCCCGACCGTTCGGATTTCTTGGGAGCTGTCGACGAAGCGTGCAAGCACTACCGGCTGCAGAATGTCGCGCCTTTTATCGAGAAGATCATCCAAGCGTACGAGATGATGGTCGTGCGCCACTCGTACATGTATGTCGGCTTTCCCTTCTCTGGCAAGACGATGTGTTGGAAAGTGCTTCAGCGTGCCATGAGCCAGCTGCACCTTTCGTCGCCTGACGATCCGCGTTGGTGCAAAGTGCACACCGTAGTGCAGAATCCGAAGTCGATCACGATGGGTCAGCTATACGGCCAGTTCGATCCTGTCTCGCATGAATGGTCAGATGGAGTGCTTGCTATCAACTACCGTAATTGTGCTGCGTGCAAGACCGTCGGTGCCTACCCGTTAATTAACCCGATCCCCAAAGATCGCAAGTGGTGCATCTTCGACGGGCCAGTGGACGCTATATGGATCGAGAACATGAATACGGTCATGGACGACAACAAGAAGCTCTGCCTCATGTCCGGTGAGATCATCGCCATGAGTGCGACGATGAGCATCAACATGGAGACCATGGACCTTGCCGTAGCGTCACCTGCTACCGTGTCGCGCAATGGCATCATTTATATGGAGCCGGAGCACGTCATCGGATGGAGACCATTGCGGGACTCGTGGCTCGACAAGCTCATGAATGACGAGGAGCACGACGTGGAGTCACAGAAGGCAGGTGCCGAGAAGACTGAGCATCCGTTCCAGATCACTGCGGAGCAGAGGGAAACCATCACGTTCTTATTCGAGTGGCTTGTCGAACCTTGCTTGGCTTTCTTGCGGAAGACACAAACGGAGATGTCACCGACCACCGATGCGAACCTAGTCCAGAGTTTGATCAACCTGATGGAGAGCTGCCTCGAAGAGATTTACGTCGACGCTGACCAGCATGCCCAAAAGGAGCTGCGTAAAGGCACCGGCGGGGGCGGGGGCAAGAAGAAGGGGAAAAAAGAAGTAAAGAATCACGACGAGGTGATCGAATCCTCCTTCATCTTCTCGCTGATCTGGTCGTGTGGTGTAACCGTCGGCCTTGAAGGGCAGTCACGATTTTCCGCCTTTTTCAGGGCTATTCTTGAGGACATGGAGTGCATCGAGAATGAGCACATCCAGGTCCATCGCGCCCTCATGGTCCGCAAGTGGTCCATCCCGGAGTTCCCTGATGGCAAAAAGACATATGAACTGTCCATGCCTTTGCCAAAGAGTGGATCGGTGTACAACTTTTGTTACAGCTCCACCGATTCCAAATGGAAGAAGTGGGAGGAGACCATCGACGAGGTGCCGATCCCTGATGACGCCAAGTATGCGAGCATCACGGTCCAGACGGTGTACACCGCCCAGTTCGACTACATGCTCGATCTGCTGCTGACCCACCAGAAGAAGGTGCTCGTGTGTGGCCCCACTGGCACTGGCAAATCGCTTTACGCCATGAGTGTACTGCAAGAAAAGCTACCGCAGGACAAGTACCAAGGTATTTTCGTGACCTTCTCCGCAAAAACAACTGCATCCATGACGCAAGACATTATTGACGGCAAGCTTGACAAGCGCAGGAAGGGGGTGTACGGACCGCCTCCCAACAAATTCAATGTGGTGTTTGTTGATGATCTTAACATGCCCGAAGTCGAGACGTATGGTGCCCAGCCCCCAATCGAGCTGCTTCGCCAGTTTTGCGACACGAACGCCACTCCCGGTGGCTGGTATGACCTGCACGAGATGATCTGGAAGACTATCGTCGACACCAATCTTCTGTGTGCGATGGGGCCCCCAGGTGGCGGCCGAAACCACCTCACACCACGTTTTGTGAGGCACCTGAATCTTTTGTGCTTTGTTGATTTTGATGATGTTACACTGGATCGCATCTTCACAACCATCTCTAACTGGTCCATGAAAGTGTGCAAGTATGGTGGGGACATCGCTAAGCTCACCACAGGCATCGTGAAAGGCACGCTGGACATTTACCGGGCAGCGATGAACGAGTTATTGCCCACCCCGAGCAAATCTCACTACACCTTCAATCTTCGTGATTTCAGCCGTGTAATGGCAGGCATCGCTATGAGCAAACCAACTGCTGGTTTCACAGCCGACACAATGGTTCGTCTATGGGTCCACGAGAATTTGAGGGTGTTCAGTGACCGACTCACTGACGATCATGATCGCGAGTGGATGCTTGGGTACTTGAAACAAATGACCGCGAAGCATTTCGGGAAGAAGTTCGACACCGTGTTCGCTAACATTACTGCAGGGGATGAAACGACCAGGGACGACATGCGCGCATGCTTCTTCGGGAAGTACATGAACCCAGACTTGTCTGAGGACGCAAGAGTTTACGAGGAAGTGAGCGATGTCACAACACTGACATCGGTGATGGAAGACTACTTGCGAGAGTTTAACGCCATGTCCAGGAAGCCCATGAACTTGGTACTCTTCTTGTTCGCTATCGAGCACGTGTCCCGTGTGGCACGAGTGCTTGACATGCCTGGTGGCAACGCGCTGCTAGTGGGAGTGGGCGGGTCAGGAAGGCAGTCCTGCGCACGATTGGCGTCGGCAATCTGCGACTTCGAGGTGTTCCAAATTGAAATCTCCAAGCAGTATGGCAAGACGGAGTGGCGTGAAGACATGAAGTCACTGCTGGTCATGGCCGGCACTGGCTCGCGCGAAGTCATGTTCCTATTCTCGGATACGCAGATCAAGGAAGAGGGCTTCGTAGAGGACATCAACAATGTCCTCAACGCTGGCGAGATTCCCAATTTGTTCCCGTACGACGAACGTGTTGCGCTCACAGAAGCCGCTCGCCCGCATGCGCGAGCTGTGTTCGGCAAGAGAGCAGGTGACATGGGCATCCCTGAGCTGTATACATTCTTCGTGAATCGAGTCCGCCAGCGTTTGCATACCTGCCTCGCTTTTAGTCCGATTGGCGACGCCTTCCGCTCGAGGTTGCGTTTGTTCCCTGCTTTAGTGAACTGTTGTACAATCGATTGGTTTACACCTTGGCCCCAAGACGCGCTATTCGCCGTCGCCACCAAGTTTATTGCCGAAGTCAAGTTGGACAGCGAAGACGTAAGATCGGCTATCGTAGACAGTTGCCAATATTTCCAGCAGTCTGCACGGGAGCTCAGTACCAAGTTCCTCGATGAACAGCGCCGAGTCAACTACATTACGCCTACATCGTACCTTGAGTTGATCGTTGCTTTCAAAGATTCTCTGGCAGCCAAACGTGCGGAAGTGCAGGGCGCCAAAAATCGTTACGAAAAGGGCCTCGAACAGCTGAGTTTTGCCGAAACAAACGTAGCCACTATGCAACAACTGGAGGATTTGCAGCCAGTCCTCCGACAGTCGCAGAAGGATACGGACGCACTGATGGTCAAGATTCAGGCACAGCTCCCTGGTGTAGAAAAGAAGAGGGGCGAGGTGGGGCTAGAAGCAGCCGCTGCACAGAAAGAAGCCGACGCGTGCAATGCGGAGAAGAGCGGTGTCGAGGCTGATCTTGCAGAGGCGATTCCAGCACTCAATATGGCCATCAAAGCGCTGGATACGCTCAAACCTTCCGACGTTGACGAGGTCAAGAAACTATCGAAGCCACCGGCTGGTGTAAGACTTGTATGCGAATCTGTGTGCGTCATGTTGAGCATCAAGCCCCAACGGATCCCTGACCCTGAAGACCCGTCGAGGCGCATCATGGACTTCTGGGGACCGTCGCAGAAGATGCTTTCTGACGCTAATTTCATGGTTACACTCAAAACCTACGACAAAGACAACATCGAGCCGAAGATTATTGACAAAATCCGGCAAACCTACCAAACGAACCCTGACTATACCATCGAAAAGGCTGCAAAGGCTTCAAAAGCGTGTGCAGGGCTGTGCAGCTGGGTGAAAGCGATGGACACCTACGATCGCGTTGCAAAGGTCGTCGCACCAAAGCGAGAGGCACTCGCGAGGGCGGAAGCTCAGCTCGAAATTACGATGGGTCAGCTCGCATCCAAGCAGGCAGAGCTGAAGGAGGTGGAGGACGGGCTGGCGAAGCTGCAGGGAGACTTCGAAGGTGCAAACCAGAAGAAGGCAGACTTGCTGTTCCAGGTCGATTTGTGCGGCAAGAAGCTCATCCGAGCAGAGTCGCTTATCGGAGGGTTGGGTGGAGAGAAAGTGCGCTGGACGGAGTATGCGAAGGAATTGGGCATCAAGTACATTAAGCTCACCGGCGATGTTTTAGTTTCTGCTGGCGTGATCGCATATTTGGGCCCTTTCACAAGCGATTTCCGCACTTCCGCCATTACTGACTGGGTTAAGCTTTGTAAGGAACGCGAGATCCCCTGCTCTGACAATATTTCTCTGAGTGGAACACTAGGGGATGCGGTAAAGGTTCGAGAGTGGAACATTCAAGGCTTGCCCACGGATGATTTCTCGATTGACAACGGGATTGTCGTCTTCAATGCCAGGCGGTGGCCACTCATGATCGACCCGCAAGGCCAGGCGAACAAGTGGGTGCGCAACATGGAAGAGCACAACAACCTGCAAGTGATCAAACTGACGATGGGCGATTACCTGCGAACTATCGAGAACGCTGTCCAGTTTGGCTACCCTGTTCTGCTGGAGAACGTCTTGGAGGAGATGGACCCCTCGATAGAGCCGCTGCTGATGAAGCAAACCTTCAAACAGGGCGGTGTGACGTGCATCCGCCTTGGCGACAGCACCGTCGAGTACTCGGAAGTCTTCCGCTTCTACATCACCACCAAGCTGCGGAACCCTCACTACTTGCCTGAAGTGTCGGTGAAGGTGACACTACTGAATTTCATGATCACACCATTGGGGCTGTCGGACCAGCTACTCGGCATTGTAGTGAAGGAAGAGAGACCCGATCTGGAGGAGGCGAAAGCTAACCTAATCATGGAGAGTGCTGCGAACAAACGGAAGCTGCAGGAGATTGAGGACGAGATTCTTCACATTCTTTCATCATCATCAGGAAACATTTTAGAGGACGAGTCTGCGATCAACACTTTGAACCAAAGTAAAGTCGTGTCCGATGACATCAAAGTGAAGCAGGCCATCGCCGACAAGACCGAAGCTGATATCGACGAAGTGCGTAAAGGATACAAGCCTGTGGCGTTCAGCACGCAGGTGCTATTCTTCTGCATCGCTGAGTTGTGCAACATCGAGCCCGTGTACCAGTACTCACTCAATTGGTTTATCAACCTCTTCATCATGAGCATTCGCAACTCGGAGAAGAGCAGCGATCTTCCAACTCGACTGCACAACTTGGACGAGTTTTACACCCTCTCCTTGTACCGCAACGTTTGCCGGTCGCTTCTCGAAAAAGACAAGCTTCTGTTTTCTTTCCTGCTCACCATTGATATAATGAAAAGCAAGAACGAAGTTGACGACGGCGAGTGGTATTTCTTGCTCACCGGAGGTGTTTCCGTCGGCGAAAACCCCCACGCAAATCCAGCGCCAGAATGGTTGGCTGACAAGAGCTGGGCTGAATTCTGCAGACTTGGAGATTTGGGTGCTTGTGCTGGGATGCGAGAGAGCTTTTCAGAGTTCAAGGACGACTGGAAAAGAATCTACGACTCCGCAGCCCCGCAGGATGAACCGCTTCCAGGCCACTACGACTCCGCGCTTAACAGCTTCCAGAAGATGATGGCAGTCCGGTGTGTCCGCCCCGATCGAGTGTGCCTTGCTGTGCAGAATTTTGTAATCGAGAAAATGGGCGAAGTTTTCGTAAAACCGCCGCCGTTCAATCTAGCAGATTGTTATGCTGACTCGGCTTGCACCACCCCCTTGGTGTTCATCCTTTCTCCCGGGTCTGACCCAATGGGATCCATCCTCAAGCTCGCTGGCGAATTGAAAGTGGAGGTAGAGTACATCAGTCTTGGCCAAGGGCAAGGCCCTATTGCCGAGGCAATGCTTGCAAAGGCCCAGGTGTCGGGCACATGGGTGATCCTACAGAATTGCCACTTGGCGCCCAGCTGGATGAATAGCATGGAAAAGATTGCTGAAGATCTCGATGCTGAGCTGCTCAACTCATCATTCCGCATGTGGTGCACTTCGTACCCGAGTGACGTCTTTCCTGTCTCTGTCCTGCAGAACGGGGTTAAGATGACGCAGGAACCTCCAAAAGGCTTGCGAGCAAATCTGATCGGATCATATGCTGCTGATCCTGTAGGCGATCCTGACTTTTATGAAGCTTGTACCAAACAGGAGCCGTTTAGAAAGTTGTGCTTTTGTCTTTGCTTCTTCCACGCATTGGTGCAGGAGCGCAGACAATTTGGACCCTTGGGTTGGAACATCCCTTACGAGTTCAATCTTTCCGATCTTGAAATCAGTCTGCGCCAGTTAGTGATGTTCTTGGACGAAAACGACCAGGTGCCATTCGCCGCGCTAAATTATTGCATCGGCGAGTGCAATTACGGAGGACGCGTCACTGACGACAAGGACAGGAGAACGCTGAACTGCATCTTGGAAAACTGCTACAACGAGAACAACCTTTTGGAGGATTCCAAGTTGTCTTCCTCTGGCACGTACAAAACCCCCCCGGATGGCAATTATGACACGTTCGTGCATTTCGTCGAGGCGTTGCCGTTGGTCGCAGAGCCGGAAGTGTTCGGAATGCATGAGAACGCCAACATCACCAAGAACCAGAAGGAGACGACGAACTTGTTTACCAACGTGCTGTTGACGCAATCGACTGGTGGTAGCGGTGGCGGGGGAGGGGCGTCGTCTAAAGATGCCACGATGCAGGGTGTTGCCGAAGACATCAAACACAAGCTTCCGGCAGATTTTGACATGGAGCAAGTCGCGATCAGATATCCAGTGAGATGGGACGAGTCGATGAACACGGTGCTTACGCAGGAGCTGCTGCGTTTTAACAACTTGTTGCGATGTATCCGGGTATCGCTCGTCAGTGTGGTGAAGGCGATCATGGGCCTGGTAGTCATGTCCGCAGATCTTGAAATACTAGGCAACGCTCTTTACTTTGGTACTCTGCCGGCAATGTGGAAGGCTAAGAGTTACCCCTCCCTGAAGCCCCTTGCAGGATACAGTGCAGATCTTTTCCTCAGACTCGAGTTCTTCGACAGCTGGCTGCAGACCAAGCCCCCACCTGTGTTTTGGCTCTCTGGCTTCTTCTTCACCCAGGCCTTCCTCACGGGCTCGAGTCAGAACTTCGCGCGCAAGTACACAGTGCCCATCGACCAAGTTGATTTCGACTTTGAGATGCTGCCCCGAACAGAGTACACGAACAAGCCCAAGGATGGTGTCTACACGTACGGCTTGTTCCTCGAGGGAGCGATCTGGGACAAGAAAAACAAGACCTTGGTCGAGTCGGTGCCCAAGCAACTCTATTCCTTGGCTCCGTTGATTTGGTTCAAGCCCACAAGAAAGGACGACTTGGATGTGTACGAATGCTATTCTTGCCCTGTGTACAAGACAAGCGACCGTCGTGGTATCTTGTCCACAACAGGACACTCCACAAACTTCATCATGTTCATCAACGTGCCCTCCGTCACGGCTCAGTCGCATTGGGTACTGCGAGCAGCGGCGATGCTCAGTCAGCTGGATGATTAGATCAGAGCTGGGAGCTACGAGCTGAGCCCCGGGCCACAGCGACATCCGCCCCGTGGTTGCCGCAGCTGGCAGCTGGCTGGCGCCTTGCGCCTTTGGTGCTGCTGGTGCTGGCTTTTGTGTGTGTCGCGGTGGGGCTAGTAGGGCCCAAGTTGACAAGTTGACATGGACATAAACAACACAACACAC
>Ga0138264_1037529_pt1 | contig 13327 bp, 14 predicted proteins | sample RNAICE20151115_FD_105273 | JGI IMG/M metagenome (GOLD analysis project Ga0138264, IMG submission 105273) | Metatranscriptomics of polar marine prokaryotic and eukaryotic communities from Arthur Harbor ice station, Antarctica -... | ecosystem: Environmental > Aquatic > Marine > Unclassified...
TTTAATAATAAATTTGTCTTAGTATAAAACAGTTTTTGTATTTGTTTGTCGTATTGACAGCGCTCTCAATCTGTGTTAAGTGTCATGGCTACACCCTGCAGCACCCAGTGACTTTCGTGCAAATTGGATTTGATATCGGCTTCGAAGACGAGGCCAACACCCATGGCGTTTCGTCTGGCTTGTGTGGTGTAGACTGGTGTTCTGATGGTGCCTCTAAGCTTAAGCTTGTTAGCTTCAACAGGAATAATCTAAACTAAAGGCATTTCATCAACGAGCTCCTTAGGGTTCTGGTAGTCGAGACAGTCCTTTTCCATGTTCCATTTAGCTCCTTCAATATAGAGACCTTGGACGTATGTACCTTGGTCTAGTCTCTTTGTGACTTCCTTTGGATCTCTGATTTTGGTTACGTTGGTGTACATGGTGGATTTATCAAGAGCCCATTGCTTCTATCTGCAAGTGGTTTGAATCAGTGCAGTGAGATATGACTCTGGAATATGGAGACCAGATAGCCAGATGACCTTTGGTTCTTCAACATCGATCCAGTCTCTGTATTGCTTGTTTCTTCTTTCGAAGTGAGCGATCCAGTTGACGAGAGACTTCTCGGTAGGTGGAGCAAGTCTGACCCACATTGGTGGTAAGAAACCATTGAAGAAGGAGCTACCAAGAGAATCGAGGTCTGCGCTCATACCAATCTCACCATTAAGGGCTTTCTTGAGGTCACTGATACTTGCTCCCATTTTCGCAATAAGCTTATTGAACCTCTCCAGCTCCTGAAGCAACACAATTTGTGTTGGACTTGGAATATCGAACGACTTTCTGATATTATATTCATCATAGGGTTCTGGAAGTGTCTTGGTCTGAATTCCTTCGGCGATTTCCAGGATAACGTCCTCTCTGTTAACACCGCCAGCTCCTCCACCGTCAGAAGTTGCCATTTGAAGGATGTTGACCCAGAGTTCCTTGGCTGCATTGGTGTAATACGTGATTTCAGCATTTGAATGAAGACCAAAAACGCCTGGTGGTGTAACTAGTGGAATATTCTCAATGAACTCCATAGTTTGTTCACTTGTTTTGATTTCCTCTCCTGGAATGATATATTCGAAATCGGTTTTGGCAAAGAAGAATTTCTGGTTGGAATCAAAGATAAAGTTACCCATATATTCAAGCAAGTAGCTGCTCATGACTCTTCTATCGCAGTCATCTGTAACTCTACCTCCATACATTGCTTCACCGATCAAGTATCTCAAAGTGTCCCATGGAAGTTCCTCTTCATCGTTTTCTTTGGCCTTGTTCAAATACATAGAAATCAGTTTGTATGAGATTTCATAATCTGAAGCTGTGAAATCGTAACACACGTTCCAACCAATCTTTCCGAACTTCTTTCTTTCTTGGATGACAGCATGGAAGAAGGAAAGTACATACACCATTGGTCTGAATTGATGCTGTGTGCAGCCCTCAAATACATCCTCGGAAAGTCTGGAGTATGTGTTCTTGATGTTTTGACCAAGACCATCTGGTGGCTCAGTTACGACCTTAAGTGACTTCTGAAGGATACCAAGTGGGAACTTGTCTGTTGGTGCAGTGGTCAACCAAAGTCTGAATGCTTTGTCTGGCTTGGTGATGGCGTCATAGATTCTTTCGAGTGTCTTCAACCACGATACAAGCAAATGACAGTTCTAAAGCATGACCCAATATCCTCTCATTGATCCTGTTTCAATGAAAGATTTAGCTTATTCACCCATACCTTGACCCAGAGCCAAGAATCTGAATTTGTTTTGTCCGAGTCCAACAGCTTCAACGAGTTTCTGGACATCACTAAGTGGATCGGCACCTGGACTAAGGATGAACACAATTGGTGTCTTGTTTGTGGACTGTTCATAGATTTTCTCAAAGGAAAGTGGTGGTGATTTGACATAGTAGTCACTCATTCTGTCAATGATGAAATTCTTGATAGCATTTACCGCTCTATCAGGTCTGATGACTCTCATAAGAGAGAGTTATTGATATCTGGAGAGAGTACCAGAGTAGCCGCAAGGAATTGGGTTGGACTCTGGAGCTTCAAGATCATACCATTCTTTCCAGGCTTTTGGCTCTTTCTTGAGGTTGTCAATGAAGCCTTCCCAGACAGGCTCTAAACCATTGAGTTTCTAGATGTCTTTCCAGCCATTATCAGATAACCATGAATATGGTTTCTTGGCGTCAACTGCATCAAGCGAGGTATTACCCTTAAGGAAGAAATCAAGCTCTATTTTATTGAGTTCATCATCACCATCCATGATCATGGTGACCATTTGGAATGAGTACATAAGCTTATGTTTTTCAAAGATACCCATGCAGGTGAAATCGTAAACCAATGCGGTCAATTTATCCTTAATATTTCTAAGTCTATTTTACAAAATGCTATCCTTTCTTGATAATTGAAGAGCATTCATGAAGACGGTCATGTAGGAACCAAGAGAGTACTCATACATGTCGTTGATGCTGGACAAACCTGTAATAGAGAAGAAAAGAATTGAACCTCTCCAGGCAACTTCACTGTAGGAACTTCTGTTTTCTTCGATGTCAGCATTTGTGATGGCAGCTTGCTCCAGAGCAGCACTGATTTCGACGGACTTGGTCTTGGCATCGTTAAGTGTGTCAATAAGAGGAACATTATCGACCAGTGGAATATCTGTTTCTTTTGACAGTTCAGACAATAGAGTATCCTCAAGTCCTTTCAAAGTAGCTTTGTTTTGAGATGTTTCAACAATCAATTTCTTTCTGGCTTCTTCAAGTTCTGGTCTTTCGTACTGGACGACTTCGTTAAGAAGCTGATCTCTGAGACCGAGTTGTGTAACACTGAAGTTAATGATCATGGTCTTACCGAAAACTTCTGGAGTGTACTTTGGATTGTTGATCTTAGTGGTGAGGAACATTCTGAAGTCATCATGATATTCCATCTTGGAGTCTCCGAGAGTAATCATGTTGACACCTGCTTCTTTGACGATGTTCTTTTCGAGAATTGGGTCAATCATTGGATCGAGTTCTTCATCGATGGCTTCAAAGAGTACAGATTTACCGAACTTAATGGCCATTTCGAGTCTCTTAATGTAATCACCCATATTGAAAGTCAGAATTTCAAATGCACCTTAGTTACCACCTGCAGTCTCTTTTGTTTTAATCCAAGAAACGGCTTGCATCTATGGATCGATACAAAGTGGCCACCTACTTGCATACTGAGTGAGGATACCATTCTGAACCGAAAGTTCATCACTTGGTAGTCCTTCAGAAGCCCATTTAGCCACCTCGACTTCATTGGTCAGGAAGGTAGCAAGACTGAAATCTTCTTTATTTGGAAGTTCTTTCTCAATGAGATCAGCTTTCCAGGTTTCGAAGATCATCTTTTGTCTAAGGACGGAGTTGAAAGGTCCACAGTAACTCAAGAAAGCGGAAGCGGTAAGGCAATCACCAACAAGCTTGATTTTATCAATTTCAATGAGCTTTTGATCTTCGCCCCATCTAACCTGCTCAGATCCAAGACCTGTAATCAGTTGACTTGCAGCTGTGAGCTTTCTGGTCATCTCATTGGATTTGGCAGTGAGGTCATCCAGTTCATCTTGTTGGACTTTCATATCAGCATTCAATTTTGAGAGTTGATCGTTAAGTGCCTTAAGAGCTGCTTCAGTTTCAGCGAGCTCTTTTTCACCTTATTCCTTTTGCTTCTTCATCTTTTCGGCCTTCAATCTCTTTGGCTCGACATCCTTGTAGATCTCATAGCATCTGATTGTAGCATCGCACCATCTGTACAGACCACCAGTAGCCAAGTTCTTAACAGTAATGGACTTAGCAAGCTCTTCTCCGTTTAAGCCCATCTCTTTGATCAGAATCTCCATCTTCTTCTTAGCAGCTGAAGCTCCTGCTGATTTAAGCTTATCAACTTGGAAAGTCTTCAAGTTGTTAATCATTTATGTTTCAGCCAACACAGCGTTTTTAATTTGGGTCCATTCTGGCTTTGTTACTTTGTCATATTGCCTGTCTTTTGGATACAAGAAGAAGCAAATGGTACAGACATCATAAATAGCCTGAGGTGGATTAGCCAGTGCTTTAATCTCATCCAAATCTTTCTTTTGAATGTTAGCCAGGGCTGCTTTGGCTGCCTCGAGTGCTGGGACGGCTGCTTCTAAGGCAATGGAGGCTTCTTTTTCCTCTCTTGCAATGATAATACCATCAGCATCAAGTTGAGCCTTCTTTTCACCAGCTGCTTTGGCCTTAATGGCAGCGTCGTCAGATTTGACTGTAATTTCTTAAATCATGACTGTGACTTCAGCTGTCTTCTTGGCAATATCTTTGTTCTTTTCGGCCAGTTCGAGACTCAAAACCTCTGTGTCTTCTTGTGCTTTCTTAAGGGTAGTGAGACCACCTTCAAGTCTTCTAACATTGTTATCATATAGAGTTCTCTTATCTTTAAGGAAAGCAATGTAATTCTTAATGAAATCAAGATAGTTCTTTGGTGTAGAGAAGTTATTTCTCTTGTAGATTCTCTAGAAATCGAGGGAGTACTGTTGGACAGACATGTGTACCATAACTAAATGTTAGGTTACTTTTTCTTTTTCTTCGGCTTCGAGTGCCACTTCACCCATGAAGTTGGTGGCCACAGCCGTCAGCGCATCTTCAGGCCACGGGAAGAACCAATCTACGTTGGTGTTACTGATCAGGCCCGGGAAGTTACGGCATCTAATTCTGAGTTGATCACCTGCTGGGGACATAGCTAAGATGATATGGAGGTTTTCTCTGGCTCTATTGACAAAGTAGCCCCATCTGAACTCCTTGGTTTCTGGGAGTTTTTGTTTTCTCATTTCTTCTTCTAATGGACTAATCATTCCATCTTTCTCCTCTTCTGGGAACAACGCTGGCACCATTCCAATTGTCAGGATGTTGTTGATCAGCTCCAAGAAACCTTCCTCAGCGACGTGAGAGTCTGTGAACAAGAAGGTTCTTGGTTTGTCCAGGACCAACTTATAGAGAGATCTGATGTCCTCTCTGAAGTCTGTTTCTTTATAGCCTCTGATCAGACTAATGGTGAAGAGATCATATCCAGCAGTGAAAGTGGCCAATCTGGTCAAGGATTGTTTTCCAGAACCACCGAAACCGACCAAAAGACCGCAGCCTTTTGGGAATCGCAATATTCTGTGGATCTTGGTGACGTGCTCAAGAGCATCGTTGAACAGAACAAGGTTCATGGCTTTGTGGTCATAACCATATTCGACAAGGAGGTTGTCAAGTTTCTCCTTGATGACGGAGTAATCACCGAGATCCTCATAGAGTCTTGGGTCTTCAGCCTCCTCATCAGTTGGGTTGGAAAGCAAGAAATCTCCGAAGAGTATTGGGTTAAGATTAACAGCTTCTTCATACTCCTTGAAGAACTCCTTGACGATGTCTCCCATTAAACTGACTCCAATCATTTCTTGATCGCTGGAATCAATAAGTCTATCGCAGAAGACTCTTTGTGATTCGTTTCTCCAAAGACGAATGAATTTCTCTGGTGAGTTGAATTTGTCAACTGTTGAAACGAGAAGACCTTCGTAAATTCTACTGAGGTCTCTTAAGTTGAATACGTAGTGGAACTTAATTGGTGTTCTTGGAAGTTTGTCTTTGACACTCAAATACAAGTTCATGGTAGCTTGGGTGATCTTTGGGACCATACCTTTAACTTCATCACAGAATTCAGCGCAGTGAGCTTCAAGAATTTGGGTGTAGATCTTTTCAGCAGATTCTCTGGATGGAGCTGTACAGTTGAAAACACTGAACATGGAGAGGACTCTTGGGTCCACTCTGTTGTTACCGGCTGAAACTGGAGAGATACATCCTACAAATTGCATATCAACAATTTCTCTGAGCTCAAGATCACCTCCTCTCTGGAAGAGTTGGTTTCTACCAATCAGGAAATGAGCCAAGGCAAGTGGTTGCTGGGTTCCATAAGTATCAATCTTTGGCATGTTCATGTCATCGATGAAGACCAACAATTTCTTACCGGATGCTTTTGGACCATAGGTCTTGAAAGTTCTCTTATCAATGTTTTCCTCAATGATCTTTTGGAAGTCCATTGACGTAGTTCTGGAGGAGAAGTTAATTCCCAAAACGACATATTTATCAGCGTCAAGGGCATTGAAGCAAGAGAAACAGGTGACAGTTTTAGCTGTACCAGAATCACCACAGAACATAGATGGTTTTTTGATTTTGATGATTTGGTTGGTCAACCAGGCATACTTCACGGTATCGACGGTTGGCACGAGGATGCTGCCGAATTTCTTGTTTAATGGTGGGACGTAAGCTGGCACAAGGTCATCCCATCTTGAGAAGACGCTTGGTTTGGCAAGGGTGAAGTACTCATCGTAAAGTGAGGCTGGTGGAAGAACGAGACCACTGAGGTTTCTGACGAAGTCACTGAATTTCTCACGGTCTTCTTCGACGAGAGGTCCACCAAGAGACCAGATTAAGCAGAAGATGTAGAATCTGTCGAGTTGCTCAATTTCCTCTGGTGGAGGATTGTTTTGATCTGGTTCTGGGAGCATGGAATCGATCAAATCGCAAAGTTGCTTGACACAGTTCAAATTAGTTCTTGGTGAAATAAATCGAAGTGGAGCCACAAGCTCATCAGTTCCAGCATTTCCTTCAAAGATACGCTCAATGCATTGGAAAACGTATTTTTGATATAGCTCATTGAAACTCTCAGCCATGATATCGCCATACTTTAATCTTTTTAAGGCGACCCATCTCTCGTAGAATGGTGCGTATCCAAGATTCTTTGAGTCAACGTACACCATACCACATCTGGAAATGGTAGCTGGTGAGGCATATTGGAGATCAAAGACCTCGAAGATCATTGCGCAATGCTTCAAAAGTCTGATTCTGTCACCATTTGCCAACGTCAAGATTCTGTTATCGTCCATGACAGAGTTCATGTTTTCAACCCACACAGCATCAACATCACCATCATAGCATAACCATCTTCTCTCTGGTTTGTCTGGAAGGAGATCCACATTGATATCCTTGAAAATCTTGGAGAGGAGACCATCAGTCCAATCTCTGGTATCTGGGTCGAGAACACCATAAAGCTCATGATTAGTGATCATCTTTGGGTTGATGGTATGGATTATGGTTGGTGCGCCATGTGTTTCTTCTTTCAGTGCTTTGGCTAAAGAGTCGATGATAACACTCTTGCCAGATCCAGTAGGTCCAACGATCATAGTGGTGTGTCTGGTCTACATGGTCTCGAAAAGTTGGACGATCTTGTCAACTTGTTTGAAGAAAAGTTCATCGTCAGAATGTTTGTTGTTGTTCTTCTCGAGGTAGTCAATGACGTGTTGATTCAAAGTTTCATATCCAACTCTGTCAGCTTTAATTCCTGGGAAGAGATCGTTGATAAGACCAATGAAAAGTGGTACATCTTCAAAGACGAACTTTGGAATGTTCATATCTCTCAGAGCTCTCATCAGCACGATATCTTCGAGGAGATCGGAATATTGTCTCTTGAGAGAACCAGCCATGACCAACACAGACTTAAGGGCTCTGAGTCCGAAATCATAATGATATTGTTTGGACAATTGTTCCTTACTGAGTTTATAAAGTACCGTCATTTTCTTGGCTAATGGCTTGGCCTGAGTGAAACCTTCAGACATCAGCATGTTCTCGCAAATCAGTTGAAGATCTGGAACACACATGGTGACTGGTCTGAAAAGAGCCTTGAGGTTATCTGGAAGCTCAGATCTACCAGCGTAACCTGGGTTCATCGTAATATAGATACCAATACTTGGGATCAGTCTCATGTCAACTCCAAGGAAATCAATCTTTTTCTTTTCGAAGATCAAACCATTTTGGATAAGTTTAATCTAAGCAGAAACGACAGACAGTACCTCGACATTAATTCTGTTGAATTCATCGAAGCAACCCCAGAAACCTGTTTGAATAAGTCCGGAGAAGATGACTCCCATGGCAACGTAATCGAGTGTCTCACCACAGTTGGTGACGACACATCTAAGAGCAAGACCTTTGGCGAGATCCTTGACTGTTTCAGTTTTACCTGTACCAGCTGGTCCAGCTGGAGCTCCTCCGAGTTTGAAGGTAAGAGCTGTAGTCAATGTCATGATACATCTATCTGTCAGTGGGGTGATACACAGTCTACCATTGAGACCTTGATACTCATAACAGTAATCGAAATTACCAGTACATTGGTTGATAATGATGTCATTTTTCTTAAGGTCCCAGCAGAATCTAAGTTGACTCTCCCAAGCGAAGTCGTTGGCGACACGGATAGAATCTCTGACGAATTTATCAACGATATCTCTGGCGTGTACATCGAGAATAATGAGGGTGTTGACGCACTTTCTTAAGTTGTTGTTAATCTTCTCTCTTACAAGTGCAATCAAATCATTCAATTATATGGTTTCCTTAGCAAGTTCGTCCTTCATGGCCTTGTTATTTCCCTTAGCTACAAGTCTGAAGACATCTTCGACTGAGAAGGTCCACCAGATTTGAGTGCCGACGACGGCAACCATACCGATTTCACCTTTGATCCACTCAACTCTGTCTGCTTTAGCATAGTTGAAAACAGCTTTCTTGGTAATCAAGTTAAGACTAGATTTCATCTCGTCATCGATCTTGTTCATCCAGTCTTCAACACTTCCGTCTGGCTTAACTGGTGCCTCGAAAGCGTACTCCTCGCCTTCATCGGACACCATGCCGATGATTTGTTTGTCTCCTTTTCCGAAGACAAGTTTCTTACAGTTATCGAAAAGACTCAAAAGGTATGGTTGAATGGCTTGTGGGCTTGAAGAACCGAGAATTTGAAGCAAGTCATCATTGGAGATGAAATAGAATCTTGGGAAGGCCATTTGCTTGGTCTCAAGATAGTTAGAAAGACTCTTTTGGCACTTATCAAGGTCAAGGGAAATGTTCTTGAGGTCTGCAAGTCTTGATCCACCATCAGCTTTGACTGCGTTATGTAACACATTTGAAGAGTGGTTCACAGACTCCATGATCTTTTTGTAAGCTGTATCTGTTCTTCCGAACTTCTTAGCTTCTTCAGGAAGTTGCATCTTGATATCATCAGAAGCGAAAATACTTTCAAGATACTTCCACTTGTTCTGAGTGATCATCCAAATATCAATAACATCACTGATGATGTTGACATCTCTCTCCCACTGTGTGACTCTGGCTTTGATGGACCTGACATACTTGTTGGCTGAAAGAGATTGCAACACAAGAATATTATCTTCAAGTGTTTGTCTAATGTCATCTGGTGATTTGAGCACGTAACCTTTTTGGTCTGAACCTTTGAGTGCAAATTCGGCAATGGAAAAGTTAGTGATTTTCCAAGTATGCTCAATCTGTTGCAAGTTTTCTTCGTTTCTGGCCTCTTCACCAGCCTCTACGCAGATTTCAGTAACTTTATCCTCGAAATGTTGGAGTTCAAGTTCGAAAACTTTGCCAAGGGTCATGGTTTTAAGGTTGATTTCACCTGAGGCTTTTCCAGTCTCCTCCATAATTCTCTTCCAATGTCTCTCATGAATAGCTGGGTTCTTGAGCATTTCAATCAGTGGAAGGGATTCCTTGAAACCGGTAACTTGTTCTCTCAATTTGGTATATGGGAACATTCCATCGGCACCTGGAAGTTTATTACCGAGCTTTTTCACAAGACTCTCGAACTTGCTGGCAGCTGCAATAAGTTGGGCAGCATCGAGTTTGTTCCAAGAACCGAGAGCGAAATCTTTCATTTGGCCTGTGTACTCCTTGTAGATGTTGTAGACTAAGTCATATTTCTTGTTCATTTCTTCCATTGCAACGAGCTCTGGGAATTTAGAAATTGGCAAGTTGAACAACTTTTCAGCCAAGACGTTTTCTTCTCTGGTTCTGTTGAATCGTCTGATCTGTTCCTTGGATTGGGCAAGTAATTCACAACCTTCATCAAGTTGGACTGAAAGTGTACCTGGTCCATGGCTCATGTATTTTTCATATTCTTCAACAATCTTCACTTTGAAAGCTTCGACCTCAGTTTTGGTTACTTCAGAGAAACTCTTTTTGAAATCGTTAACTTCGAAATCTTTTCTGTCAGCGAATTCGAGAAGGTCTTCCCAGTTGGTCATGAGGCATTCGACTTCTTTTTGAACTTCCTCTTCGATAGTGTAATCGTACATCTTAAGGACTCTGAACTGTTCTTGGACCTCGACAATTCTGAATTCCATATCCATAGATTTGTTCTTGATCTCAGTGATAACATTCAAAAGTGCCTTAAGTTGCTCAATGGCACCCATTTCACCTTTGAGGGCTTTCTCATATTCTTCAGTGTCTCTGATAATGTTTCTAAGCTCTTTGGTGGCGATCTGCTTAAGACTGTCACCGAGAATCTGGAGCCATTCGTCAACTTTGCTGATGGAGGCTTGAGCAAGCTCGCTCTTGTCAATCATGACGATGTAGTTTTGTTGCTCGTTTTGGTGCTGTTGCATGATGCTTCTTGACATCTGAAGAGTGTTAATCTTTTGCTCAATTTCCTGGGTCGATTGAGATTTGTCAATTTGCTTCTGAAGTTTAGACATGGCAGTCTTGTCGAAGAGATCTCCAAACTTATATCTCTTTTTCCAGCCACCTTCGAGAAGAGCGAATTTGTCAATGATTTGACCCTTGCATTAGATAATTTCATAATGGAGGGTGTAGATCATCTTGTTCTTTACTACGTCATCGTGGAAAGTGTATGGAATATATTTCTCGGCGGTTTCCTCATGGAGCTTTTCGTCGAAAATATGGCAGAATTTGTCCCACCATCTTCCAAATTTCTTGGTCGATTCCAAAATGTTTCTTGAGAATTTCTCAAGTTCATTTCTAAGATCTTCGGTAGTTGGATGGAAAGTGATTTCTGGATGATTGTATGAACTAGACATCTTGATTAAGCATGGTCTTTCATTTCTCATGAAGATAGTCTTGTTGGCAGCAAGAGCTCGCACCACCATTTTGGTGATGGCGTTGAAGATTCTGCGCTCCCAATACATATAGTATGGTTGCATCTCTTGACTTGGCTCACCATCTGCTTTCTTTTGCTTCACAGTACTTTCTTCGATGTGCTTCAAGTACAGATCACCAATGTTCTGATAGTCCTTCACAAGTGAATTGATCATTTTGTTTTAGTAATCTTCAAAGTACTTGGAGAACTCAGAGATGTCCATAGTTGTCTTTCTGTCGAAATCAATCTGGTTGATGATTTGGCAGTTTTCAATATTCAAGACTTTCTCTTCGATGTTTCCGGCCTTTTGGATGACTCTGTTCTTGATTTCAATGAAGCTATCGATAGCCTGTTGGCATTCTTTGATGTACTCATTGATGGAAAGAGAGAACCAATTATGGTTTTGGGCACCCTTGTCCATCCATTTGTTCAACTTGTCAATTTGTTTTTCGAGGAGCTTCTTCTCGACTGGTTTCAAATAGCTGAGAGCTGAGTTGTAACCTCTAAGAAGTTGGTTAAGCTTATCGATGTACTTCATGTAGTCTTTTTCTTGGAGAGCAATGTTGATGATAGTTTGTGGAATGCGTTTTCCAATTCTGTCGAGGAACTTAGCTTCTCTGATGATGACCTTGAGTTGTGGCTCGAATTGAACGGAGTACTCGATGTTGTCACCAACTTTCTTCCAACTGAGGATGTATTTCTTCAACAGTTCGATAGCTTTGGAGGTGTTCTCCTCTCTCCATTTCTCGAAGATGACTTTTTCATATCCTTGATCGAGCTCTTTGGCAAGCTTGACGTACTCGAGAGCTGCATCTTTGAATGTCTTGGTCATGAGTTGGTCGGCCTTGGATTTGAACTTCTTGATTGGTTTGCTGATTCTGCCCATGATGGATCTTGACCAAGCGATGGAACCTGCTTTAGGTGGCATATTCTTGGAGATAGGTGGGTGTGGGCCTTGTGTCTTTCCTTCAATGAAGAGTCTGTTCATCTCATTCAATTCTAACTGATAAGTTTTGAGGACTTACTCGTTTTTAGTCTTGAAAAGTTGAGTAATCAGGTCTCTAGTCTTGACGTTCTAGAACTTAGAAAGTAAATCAAAGGCACCTTCAGATGAGTTGAGTTGTCTTCCAGAGAAGGTCTTGTCAATAAGACTGACAACCTGTCCATCGATGAGGACGATGTTGGTCTTGAACTGGGCGAAGGTTTCTTCCCATCTGGTCTGATGCTTAATGTTGAACACATCGAAGTTGAAAGTTTCAAGTTTTCGGACTTCGTCCTTAACTTTTTCATTTTCAATGTCGATTTGATCGGAGCTACCGGTGATCTGAGCAAGGTCTGGACCGAGGATAGCATAAAACTCTTGGATGATTTTGCATGCTTCCTCAATGTTATCAAGGACGTTCTTCATGTAACCTGGTGTTTAGAAAATCTCTCTGGTTTTTTGGAAGTCCCATCTTTTGACGGTCTGCTCGTTCTCGATGGCACGCTTTGTCTTGTCGAATTCCTTTCTCCAGGATTCGAGGACGGTCTTGCCTTTTCCGATGACGATGACGGCCTCATCTGGCTTTTTGAAAATCTTGGCGATATCAATCTTTCTCTTGACCATTTCGCAGATTTCAGTGGAGATGCTTTCAAGAATATCTTCCATCTTTAGCTCGTTTTGTTTAATATGTCTGGAAATGGTCCAGATCAATTTCAAACCTGTAAGGAGTGATGGGAGAGTTTCCTCAATGATTGAAAGGTCACCTCTGGCAATGTTTTTGAATTGTCTCTCGAGAGTGCTCAAGAACTTAACGAAGTCCTTGGCGATGGCCTGCTGCTTCTAGAAGAGTTAATATTGGATGTTGTAGTTCTCGAGGCTGTATCCATCATTCTTCTGATCATGAGAGGTCATGACATGAATGATCCTTTTGACGTGTGGCATGTTCAGTTACTGGTAGAGAGTGTTGAAAGTCGCGTTTCTCTGTCTCCAGTACTCGGTTTCACCTTGCGCGGATTTGGATGTCTTGGTCTGAGCATTTTCACGGTCCATGGTTTCTTTAATGGTTTATGCCCATTGTTCAACTGTGGCTGTGAGCTCTTCGATGATTTCCTTGTTGTTGCACAGCTACTCAGTACTGGCATTCTCGGGTAAGTCTGGCACCTTGATGGTGATATTGCCGTAGGCCTGCTGCATCGAAATGCGCACAGTCCTGACGAACTTCTCCATACTGATACGTGTTTCTTGTCTACCCTCCATAAGCGGAAGATAAACTTTATCGATGATATTGGTCAGTCCTATAAGCCTAACCTTGGTATCGTCTTCTTGTTCCATAGCAAATATACTCAAAAGTATTAATGTTTTATAATTTGAAA
>Ga0138264_1470763_pt1 | contig 13085 bp, 12 predicted proteins | sample RNAICE20151115_FD_105273 | JGI IMG/M metagenome (GOLD analysis project Ga0138264, IMG submission 105273) | Metatranscriptomics of polar marine prokaryotic and eukaryotic communities from Arthur Harbor ice station, Antarctica -... | ecosystem: Environmental > Aquatic > Marine > Unclassified...
CAGGAGTAGGAATCGGTACTGTTTTCGGTGCATTAGTAATCGGAATCTCACGAAACCCTTCTTTAAAAGATGAATTATTCAAACTTGCTATTTTAGGTTTCGCATTAACTGAGGCGATCGCACTTTTCTCATTAATGATGGCATTCTTAATTCTTTTTGCACTTTAATTTTATTAAAGTTTAATAAAGAATGGGTACATAGCTCAGTCGGTAGAGCATTGGACTTTTAATCCACAGGTCTTGGGTTCAAGCCCCAATGTACCTATATTTTTGTATAATATAAATGATAATTTTAAATATAAACTATATTTTGAATATTGTTGTGACTTTATTTTTGATTGGCGTATTAGGTCTAGTTTTAAATAGAAAAAATATCTTAATAACAATAATGTCAATTGAACTAATGTTATTAGCAATAAATTTAAATTTTGTTATTTTCTCTATTTACTTAAATGATATTACAGGCTATATATTTGTCTTATTCATATTAACGATAGCTGCTGCAGAATCTGCGATTGGACTAGCTATATTAACTATATATTACAGACTGAAATATACAATTAGAATGGATAAAATTAAAAACGTTAAAAGTTAAATCTACGGAAACGACAGGATTTGAACCCGCAATCTTCGGCGTGACAAGCCGACGCTTTAACCATATTGAAGCTACGTTTCCTACGTGAAGTGCTTTTTAAATATTTGAAATACTTTCATATTAATAATATAAGATTTAATTATGAATTAGAATTTAAAAATGATTCAAAGAAAAACTATTGGAAATATAACACCCCTCTTATAGAGTATTGTGAAACATTAGGGATTAATATCCCACATTATTGTTATCATAAAAATTTATCTATTTCAGGAAATTGCCGTATGTGCCTTATAGAATTAAAAAACGCGCCAAAACCAATCGTATCGTGTGCAATGGATGCAAAATCGTGTTTAGCTAGTGGAGATATTTTTACAAATAGCTATTTGGTTAAAAAAGCTCGAGAAAACATTTTAGAATTTCTTTTGTTAAATCACCCACTAGACTGTCCTATCTGCGATCAAGGTGGTGAATGTGACTTACAAGATCAATCGCTTTTTTTCGGTTTGACTAAAAAAAGATTTTACAATTTTAGACGAGTAGTTATTAATAAAAATATTGGACCTATCGTCAAAACAGTTATGTCTAGATGTATTCACTGTACTCGGTGTGTACGTTTTGCAAGTGAAATTGCAGGAGTTGATGATATAGGTATGTTTGGAAGAGGTCTACAAAGTGAGATTGGTACGTATGTTGAAAAAGTTTTTCAATCAGAATTATCAGGTAACGTGATTGATCTTTGTCCTGTTGGAGCTTTAACTTCAAAACCTTACCCATTTCTTAACAGAAGTTGGGAGTTAAAAAATGTTAATTTTATTGATTTTTCAGATGGGTTTTGTTTACCTACTCAAGTCTGTATAAAGAATAATCAAGTAATAAAAATTTTACCTGGTTATGATAAAACTACTAATAGCACAAATTGGATATCAGACAAAACCAGATTTTCTTTTGATAGTTTGTTTTCACCTGAGAAAATTGTACATAACTTTATCAATTATAACAAAGAAAGAATGTTCACCAATTTATCTTGGAAAAAATTATTTAAAGAACTTTTTTACGCAATATATTTCCAAGTTCACTTGGCCAAACACTTTTTTAAACCAAATCAAATAACAATCTGTCTAACTCAAAATATAAGTTTGGAAGTGTTAAGTTTGTTGACTATTTTGTCTAACAAATACAATTTTTTTAAACTTAGACAATCGGAATCTTATCAAGTAAATAATCATTTTGAATATAATTATTTATTAAATTCTTCCGTAGACGCAGCAAAACTTGCGACAACAAATACCTGTGTATTGATAGGTGTAAATACCAGATACGAGGGGTTTGCGTTAAATCTAAAACTCAGATCTAGATTTTTAAAAGGTAACTTTAATGTAGTTACTTTGGGATCATTAGTCGACTTAACGTTTTCTTATACAAATTTAGGTAATAATTTTAAGATTCTGACTTCACTAGCTGAAGGTAATAATCTTTTCTGTCAAGAATTTTGTAATTCTTTGAACCCTATTTTAATTTGTAGTTCTGAGATGTTCAAAAGGAAAGACTCTTCTAATTTAACTATTGCTTCTCAATTCTTAACAAAACACATAAGTCGTTATTCTTTGTCGAAGACTGAGAATAAATTAAACGTTTTAAATTCTACTGTTAATAAAGCAGGAACTGCAAGTTTAAACATTCTTAAAACTATAAATAGTAAAGACGTTCAAAATTCAGTAGGTATTTATTTTTTAAATAATTCATTTAAAACTACTGCTATTAAAAAACTTTTAAATTTAAAATTGCTTGGTTTTTTTAGAAAACACACGCATGAAAATAAAGTGTTAATAACGCAAAGTACTATTTTAGAAAACGAAACGATATCGGGGTTAAAAAAAAACTTTAGAATACAGAAACATGTGAACCTACCTAACACGGTATTTTTCGAGACTGCGGAAACGTATCTGAACACCGAAGGAAGTATTAAAAAAACTGTTAAAGTAATCTCTCCTACGGGACAAGCAAAAAGTAATTGGCAAATCATACGGAAAATATTTGCTTATTCAAAAAGAATGTTACTTGTCCCAAACTTAGTACCTAACAATAAACTTGTTTTCAATTGTAACAATGTCAATTATTTCAAAAATTATATAGGATTTCATCAATACGCTACTTGTAATTTAAATAATTTGTCTTTTAATTTAGTTAAAGATGTTGTTGAATTAGACTCAGTTTCTCAGTCTTACAAATACAAGCGGAAGAAAGTATTAAATACCAAGCTTAAATACTGGCTAGATGATTTCTATACTGGTGGTAAAGATGGACATAGTTCATACTCTTCTACAATGATACAGTGTTCAAAATTTTATCAACTAAATAACACGAATTTTAGTAATGAAATTTATAAGATTATCTAATAATCCGAAATAACAAAAACAAGTACTACTATAAAGACTTTTTTTAAGCCAAGTCTTTGAGGACGCCGAGTGACGACTAGTTTATTTAATTTTACTTAATTCCAAATATAAATATTTAAATTCCTTCACACCGACGAACTCATCTGAGAAAATGGTAAATAAAACTATAATAGAATCTTTGGTTATTGAAATCGAAAAATTGAACTTGTGGTTTCTAAAACCACGACCTGATACTTTAAATGAGATAAGTTGTGATCACTTAAATACCAAGTTGTATCTTTTAATGATACCCCGTAATAACATTTATGTACGAATTTTGGGATATTTGAGCTATTTATAAAACGGGAGTTTGAGATTTGTTACAATTAAACCGGTCTTTTGGTTTCATAAATATTACGAGTTATAATACTCGTAATATTTATCTTTAAAAACCACATTTAGCTGTATTTGCTAGCTATGAAAAGGTTTTTTTGAATATAACAAAGAGATTATAATGATACTTCAGTCTGTTGTTTGAAATAAAAATTTTGGAATAAAAGGATTCGAACCTTTGGATATTCGTACCAAAAACGAAGGCCTTACCAGCTTGGCTATATTCCACTAATATAAAAAGAATTACTAACTCAAAAAAATTTGATTAACTTTTTTATATATAAATATACTATAATACGTACTTGCATGTCCAAAAGCATTCAATTAGATAGAAAGACTAAAAGATGGTTATCAAATACATATTCTAATAAAATTTTGATAAGGATTTTAGATAGCAATTGTTTTTAAATAACATTTAAACTTGAAAATATGCCAAAGAAAGGATGGGATTCGAACCCACGGTATAATTTTAAATATACAAAGATTTAGCAGATCTTCACTTTAAACCTCTCAGTCACCTTTCTTTACTATTAGAAAGAAAATAAAAAATATTTTTATTTTTAGTTATAATGTATCGAAATATCCTTAACGGGATTTGAACCCGTGTTACCGCCGTGAAAGGGCGGTGTCCTAACCCCTAGACGATAAGGACCTTCTAGCTAAAAAAAGCTCTCACATCTTTTCATAAACTATTTGAAAAATTAAAAACACATTAAACAGAGCAAAAATTGTTTAACTTATGTCCAAAGCCCCAATAAAATACACGTAAATATACCCAACTCCTAATTCAAATATAAAATCAATCATAGCCCAAAGCCCTACCACATCTAACTGACTTATTGCATTAGTCCAAGGAATTAAAAACATTGTTTCGATATCAAAAACTATGAATAAAATAGCTACCAAGTAAAATTTAACATCAAAAACATGGCGCGCATCTTCATAAGGTTCAAAACCACATTCATAAGTAGATAATTTCTCAGTTTCTGGGTTTTGAACTGCAAAAATATAAGATAATGAAATAATTACAATTGATAACAAAATCGCAACAAATAAAAAAGTTAAGATAACAGTATATTCAACATAAAATAAAAAATCATTGACATATAAATCAAAACCAAAATTAAGAAATTTAGAAAATAAAAAAATAGGAAAATCGTATACTGCATCAGTAGAAAAAGATGATATCATTTTTAATTTAACTTAATTACCAAGAAGATTTTTGTACACCAGAAAGATGTCCAAACCTTACTAACCTTAAAAAACTTAACCTTGAAAATTTTTTATAAATCCGTGTAAATTTTGCTTTACGGCTGGTCAATACACACCTGTTAACTAAACGAACTTTACTACTATTTTTGGGTAAATTTGACAACTTTAAAATGGCATTCCATTTCATGAGAAAAACTAGATTTTCATTTTTGATTATACTTTTCAAAACATGGTGTTTTAACTCCATATTTTTGTAATTTAATCTAATTTTTTTGTCTTTTTGTACTTTCTTTTTCATTTTACCAAGGAGACAAAAATTTAAATGTTCGATACTCTTGACACAATTCTATAGATTCGTTTATGACTCTTTTTTTCTGTTTCATGATATCTCATCTCAACAAAACCACTTAAAGGAAAATCCTTTCGCAGTGGGTACCCTTCAAAACCATAATCAGTCAAAATTCGTTTTAAATTCGAATGGTTTTTGAAAAAAATACCGAACATATCCCATATCTCACACTCGTACCATCCCGCAGTAAAATACAATTTGTCACATGAATCTACACTTACTAACTCATGTGCAAATGTTTTAATACGAATGCGAATATTATATTTAATACTTAATAACTCATAAACTAACTTAAATCTGTACTTTTTGTTTGGATAATCCACACCTGAAATACAAGTAAGAACATCAAACTGATACGAAATATGGTATTTGAAAAACAATAAAACATCAAGCAAAATATTTGATTTTACAACTATCACTAAATCTTGATCGAAAAGTTGAATTTTTTCTAGCGGCAACACATTAGTTAAATTACGAATATTTTCTACAATTAATTGTTGGTTCATTTATATAATAATTTTGAAAAACTGGCTTCGATACTTTAGATCAAAAGAAATGCTTTCTTTTAATCTAAGCGTATCTTTTTTTTTTGGCCAAACAGTTTTGAAGTCTTTTTCTAAAAGATTCGATTTTTTTAAATTCTTAAAAAAACTTGAAGAACAAAAATAAATACTACCGTCTGAAAAAACATTTAAAGTTTTAAAAGATTTTAATTTCATACAAATAAACAGTATTGTATTTATCGATCAACCTCTCCAAATACGATATCTTGAGTACCTATAATCGTAACAACATCAGCAATTAAATGACCTTTTGACATAAAATCTAAAGCTTGTAAATGGTTAAATCCTGGAGCTTTGATTTTACATCTATAAGGTCTATTAGTATTATCTGAAATAAGATAAACCCCAAACTCACCTTTTGGTGCTTCCGTACCAATATAAGTCTCATTTGCCGGTATTATAACTCCTTGAGTATACATTTTAAAATGGTGAATTAATGCTTCCATTGAATGTTTCATTTCTGTTCGACTCGGAGGGCAAATTTTAGAATCGTTAGTTTTAATAAACCCATTGGGCATTAAATTCAAACACTGTTCCACAATCTTTAAAGATTCTTTCATCTCGAAAACTCTTATCAAGTATCGATCATAACAATCCCCATTAGTACCAACAGGAACACTAAATTGAAGTTGGTCATAAACCTCGTAAGGTTGACTCTTTCTTAAATCCCACTCTATACCAGAACCCCGTAACATTACTCCACTAAACCCCCATTGGCAGACATCATTTGCAGTTACTGTACCGATATCAACAAGACGTTGTTTCCAAATTCTATTTTCGGTTAACATATCTTCAATTTCAGTCAATCTTAATGTGAATTGTTCTACAAAAATATAAATATCATCTAACAAACCTTTAGGAAGATCTGCCTGTACTCCGCCAGGTCGAAAATATGCTGAGTGCATACGTGCACCAGAAACTCGCTCATAAAATTCCATTAATTTTTCTCTTTCTTCAAAAGCCCATAAAAACGGAGTCATTGCACCTACATCCATCGCATGACAACCTACAGCTAATAAATGATTTAATATTCTCGTGATCTAAGCAAAAAGAACCCTAATATACTGAGCCCGTTTTGGAATCTTGCAATTAAAAAGCTTTTCAATAGCTAAACAATAACTATGCTCTTGTGCCATCATAGATACGTAATCTAAACGATCAAAATAAGGCAAAGCCTGAACATAATTTTTATATTCAATTAATTTTTCCGTACCTCTATGTAGTAGACCTATATGAGGATCGGCTCTATCTACAATCTCGCCATTTAATTCTAATACTAATCTTAATACTCCATGAGCAGCAGGGTGCTGAGGACCAAAGTTAATAGTGAAATTTCTTATTTTTTTTACTAAATCTTTTTTCTTTAATGTCATTATTATATTATCTTTTATATAAAATACTCCACTTATACTTAAATGAGCTTTTGAAAAACAAGTATCAAAAAAGTTGAGAGACAAACTGGACAAACTCTTTTGTTAGGAATTGTGTCGTGCTAACATACCTTCTAAAATACCAATAACTGGGATTAGTACAAGAAAGAAAAAAAAGTAAAATACGGTTGCTATTTGACCTACAAGAACATAAATATCTTTAACAGGTTTTTGACCAATCCATCCTAATACTAGAAAATCAGCAACAATTAACCAATAAAAGATTTTAAATAAAGGTCTAAAAGTGGTACTCCGAACTTCAGATGTATTTGTAAAAGGTATCAAAAATAGAATAAGAAGAGCTCCCCCCATTCCAGCAACACCCCCAAGTTTATCAGGGATTGACCGTAATACTGCATAAAATGGAAGAAAATACCATTCAGGTACAATATGAGCCGGTGTTTGCATAGGATCTGCTGGAATATAATTATCAGGGTGACCTAAAGCATTTGGGAAATAATAAACAAAAAAACCAAAAAAAGTTAGAAAACAGAAAAAAGCAAATAAATCTTTTACAACAAAATATGGGTAAAATGGAACTTTATCTACACCACTATCTATACCTAAAGGATTATTTGACCCATCTTTATGTAAAAGAGCTAAATGCACTAAACTTAGACCAGCAATTATAAAAGGTAAAAAAAAGTGTAAACTAAAAAATCGGTTTAATGTTGCATTGTTTACAGTGAATCCACCCCATAACCAGTCAACAATTGACTCACCAACGATAGGAACTGCTGTTACTAAACTTGTAATCACAGTGGCACCCCAAAAACTCATTTGACCCCAAGGAAGAACGTACCCCATAAAAGCGGTTCCCATCATCAAAATGAAAATAAGTACCCCTGAACACCAAAGAAGTTGTCTTGGGTGCATATAAGAACCATAATAAAGACCACGGAATATATGGCAATACACAACAATGAAAAACATTGAAGCTCCATTTGCATGAATATAACGAATTAACCAACCATTATTAACATCTCTCATAATATGTTCTACACTACTGAAAGCAAGATCAATATGTGGAGTGTAATGCATAGCTAAAAAAATACCTGACAAAATTTGAATTACTAAACAAATACCTGCTGAAGATCCAAAACTCCAAGCATATGTTTAATTTATAGGACTTGGATAATGAATCAAATGATTATCTGCGATAGATAATAAATAATTGCTGCTCCATCTTATAACTTTAGTAATAAATGAAGACGTAGAATTTGAACTTACATATTCATTCGAATGAGTTTTTAGTTCGATAAATTGACCAAAACGACGAGATAGTAAGTCATGGCTTAGATTCATATTGTTTTAATAGGGTTCAACTATTAAACCGGGTTAAAAATTACTGGTAGTTTACCTCATAAATGCTTATTTGTCTACATATTTTAAAAATATAAATTCAAAATTTTAAATTATTTATATAGTGGGTAAACTAACAAATGAGTTGAAATGACTAAGATACGCTCTAATCAAATTGGTTTATGAAAAACATTGTTTTATTAATCTTAAAAACACTTGTTTAAAACAAAGCGTCATCTCTTTAAAGCAAATTAATATGCTTTTTTATTTACTCTGTTCGCAGATAGAGCTTCAAATACTATGTAAAAGAAGAATAATGAAGAGATTGCCGAAATATATGATCCCCAAGAAGCAAGTTTGTTGAATGTAAAATATGCATCAGGGTAATCTGGGATTCTACGAGGCATACCCGCTACACCTAAGAAGTGCATAGGAAAAAATGTTAGATTAACTCCAACGAAAAAACTCCAAAAATGAATTTTTCCTAGAATTTCTGCGTATCGAACACCAGTAATTTTTTCAAACCAGAAATAAACTCCTCCAAGCATTGAGAAAACAGCACCCATAGATAGCACATAATGAAAATGAGCAACCACATAATAAGTGTCATGTAAAGATACATCTATACCAGAATTAGCAAGAACCACTCCTGTAACTCCACCTACAGTAAATAAAAAGATAAATCCTATAGCAAAAAGACCTGGAGTTCTTAAATCAATTGACCCGCCCCATAGAGTAGCTAACCAACTGAAAATCTTAATACCAGTAGGAATAGCAATAATCATAGTTGCTGCAGTAAAATATGCTCGGGTGTCGATATCTAAACCTACAGTAAACATGTGATGAGCCCAAACAATGAAACCTAAAACCCCTATAGAAAACATAGCATAAACCATCCCAAGATAACCAAAAATTGGTTTTTTAGCAGTACTAACTATAATATGACTAACTATACCAAATCCTGGTAATATTAAAATATAAACTTCTGGGTGACCAAAAAACCAAAACAAATGCTGAAACAGAACGGGATCTCCACCCCCTGCTGGATCGAAAAAAGTAGTATTAAAATTTCTATCAGTTAATAACATTGTAATTGCACCCGCTAATACAGGCAATGAAAGTAACAATAAAACTGCTGTAATTAAAACTGACCATACAAATAGAGGTAAATTATGAAAAGATAAACTTTTCACTCGCATGTTGAAGATAGTACATATAAAGTTAATAGCACCTAAAATAGATGATGCACCTGATAAATGCAAACTAAAATAGCAAGATCAACAGAACCACCTGAGTGAGCTGTTGCACTTGATAATGGAGGGTAAATTGTCCACCCAGTACCTGCACCTGATTCGGTTAAAATAGAAGCAAAAAGTAATAATAAAGAAGGTGGCAATAACCAAAAACTAATATTATTCATTCTTGGAAAAGCCATATCTGGAGCACCAATCATTAACGGAACAAACCAGTTACCAAAACCTCCGATTAAAGTAGGCATTACCATAAAAAAAATCATTAAAATAGCGTGACCTGTTACGATTACATTATATAGATGATGATTAGACTCTAGAAAACTACTATTTGGTTGAGCCAATGTTATTCGAATATATAAAGATAATGCAGTACCTGCTACCCCAGAAATTGCACCAAATATCAAATATAAAGTTCCAATATCTTTATGATTTGTTGAAAAAAACCAACGAGTTACAAATTTATAGATAGGATTTAATTCTATACTATGAGTTGCCATTTATATAATATTAATCTTTTTCATTTAACAAAAAAAAAATTAACACGAAGAAAAGTATCGAGATTCGATAGTCAATAAAATTACCGGCAGCAATACTAAATTGTCTCGCTCCTAACATAAAAGTTGTACTTATCAAAATCAAAAAAGTATAATGATATAAATATCCTGATTGTAATTTATATAAATATAGAGCTTTTTTAGAAATAATAGAAGACAAACCCATAGGACCAAAAACTTCAATAATCCCTCGATCGACCGTTTTATAAGTTATATCATAACTAAGTGTGAAAAAAAATTGACCAACATACTCATTATAAACTTTATCAAAAAACCATTTTTTATTGAAAAAATTGTAAAAACTTTTACCGATTTTAGATATTTTTAGTTGAACCAATATTTTACGTCCTGACGAATAAATTAAAAAAGCTGAAATTGATCCCAACAAACTTAAAATTACAGGTAAAATCTTAAATATATGAGTGATAAATTCTGCGTCAATTCGATTCATGTTTTCTGCAGTAACAAATATGGCGTTTCCCCAAAAATCGCTACCTAAACCGATGATCATATCTTTAGAATAAAAACCTATCAATACACTCGGAACAACTAAAAGAAATAAAGAAACAGAGATTTGATAAGAAGAATCGTAAGCATAACAAATTACCGATTTAAAACCGTTTGGTCTTGATAAAAAAGTTAGGTAAACTAATCTAGTTGAATAAAAAGCTGTTAGAAAAGCACCAATACTTCCTAAAATGTAACTAAAATGACCTTCTACAGTATATTTACCATAAGCCACCTCAAGAATAACATCTTTAGAATAGAACCCTGTTAAAAAAGGAAAACCAATTAAAGCAAGAGAACCTATAACCATCATAGAATAAGTGAAGGGTACAAGTTTTTTTAAACCCCCCATTTTTCGCATATCTTGTTCATCTGCAACAGCATGAATAACCGACCCAGCGCCTAAGAAAAGTAATGCTTTAAAAAAAGCATGATTTGCTAAATGAAATACTCCAACTGAATAATTAGACAGTCCACACGCAAACACCATGTAACCTAACTGACTACAAGTAGAATACGCAATTACCCGTTTCAAATCATTTTGTAATAAACCAACAGTCGCTGCGAAAAAAGCCGTACAAGCCCCCATAACTGTAACAAGACTAAGCATACTAGAGGTGTATTCGTATAAAGGAGATGTCCGTGCAATCAAAAATACTCCAGCCGTTACCATCGTTGCAGCATGTATTAAAGCTGAGACAGGTGTTGGACCTTCCATTGCATCGGGTAACCATGTATGTAACCCAAGTTGCGCAGACTTACCTACTGCACCTACAAAAAGAAAAAAACATATTATACTGATCAAATCGAAATCCATATTTAAAAAATTAAAAGAGTTACCCACAAAAACAGGAGTTGTAGCAAAAACTGTTGCATAATCTACGGCTTTGTATTCAACAAATATAATTAAAATACCGATAACAAGACCGAAATCTCCAATTCGATTTAAAACCATTGCTTTTATCGCCGCTTTATTTGCTTGAATTCTAGTAAACCAAAAATTAATAAGTAAATATGAGCAAAGACCAACACCTTCCCATCCAACGAACATTTGTACAAAATTATCCGCAGTAACTAAAATCAACATGAAAAATGTAAACAAAGATAAATAAGACATAAACCGAGGTAAATGAGGATCATAAGCCATGTACTCTGTAGAGTATAAATGCACAATTGAAGATACGAAAGTAACTATACAACACATAACAACCGTTAAAGTATCAAACATAAATCCCCAATCAACATTCAATAATTCGGAACTCATCCAAGATGTCAATTTAATATAAACACAACAACCTGTTAAAGCAACTTCATAAAAAGCAAAAAGCGAAATGAAAAACGCTGTCATTAAACAAGTGACAGTTACAACTGACGAACCAAATGGACCAATTTTACGGCCAAATAAACCAGCACTAAAAGACCCAATTAAAGGTAAAAAGATTAATAACAAATACATATAAATTTTTCAAACTATTAATTTGAAAAATTTCGAAACATTTAATGGATACCTCCCCACCAATAAATAGTGATGAATAGGAAAAGCCATACAACATCTACAAAATGCCAATACCAAGCAGCTGACTCAAAGCCAAAATGATGAGTTGATGTGAAATGGTTATAAACGATTCTTAATAAAGATACAATCAAACAAACAGTACCAACAAATACATGAAAACCATGAAAACCTGTTGCCATATAAAAACATGAACCAAAAACACTATCACTAATGTTGAATGGTGCTTCCACGTACTCCATACCTTGTAATAACGTAAAAATTGTTGCAAGTATAACAGTAAATATTAAAGCTACAATTGCTTGTTTTTTTGCCCGTACAATTATAGCATGGTGAGCCCAAGTAACTGTCGCACCTGAACTTAAAAGAAAAAGGGTATTAGTTAAAGGAATTCCCGATGTTTGTATTGTTTGAATTGCTTCAGGTGGCCAAACTCCACCTAAGTTAAAGGCAGGTGACAAACTAGAATGAAAAAAAGCCCAAAAGAAAGCAAAAAAAAACATAATCTCAGACACAATAAATAAAATCATTCCTAATCTCAACCCTCGTTGAACAGCACTAGAGTGTTGTTCCTCAAAAGTAGCTTCTCGTACTATATCACGCCACCATGTATACATTACATATAAAATAATTGAAAGACCAATCAAAATAAGCTGACCTCCTCCTAAATATTTATGAATATATAATACAGTACCTGATGTCATAAAGAATGCGCCCAATGAAGCAACTAATGGCCAAGGGCTTGGATCTACTAAATGCCAACTATGTTTGGTCTTTAAATATTTGAAACGTTTGTTGTTAAGTTTTGGTTCTACTAGTTCAGAGCTAGTAGATTGTTCTCTCAATTGATAACTAATCTCAAATTTTTTGAAAGTTTTTACTAAATTTAAAAGCATAAAAAGGTGTAAGAATCCAACTTACAAATAAATAAATGGGTAACAAAAAACACGCGTACGAGCTATTCAAATAGCCCAAAACTTGTTTTGCCCAACAAGACAAACAGAAGTATTATTCTTCAAATTACTAAAGGAAAAACTCGA
>Ga0138264_1347322_pt1 | contig 13041 bp, 21 predicted proteins | sample RNAICE20151115_FD_105273 | JGI IMG/M metagenome (GOLD analysis project Ga0138264, IMG submission 105273) | Metatranscriptomics of polar marine prokaryotic and eukaryotic communities from Arthur Harbor ice station, Antarctica -... | ecosystem: Environmental > Aquatic > Marine > Unclassified...
ATTTTGAAACAAAGTTTGTCCGTAAAGCATTAACGCATTAACTAACAATGAATAATTCAAACGATTAACAAAATAACTACGGAGTATCCTAACAAGATGGTGACAGGATTGACCTTAAAAACTTCATGCCTGATCCAAACAGACGACAAGAGCTTAAAAAGCGATTGTACGACAGTGGTATCTCCAACATTCCAATGCCATCGTTAAAAGGCCCATTGAAGAAAACATCTCTTCTAAGCCCTACTCGGCAAAAATGAATCCAAGCAAGATTTAAAACACCTCACCTTTGAAGAAAGGAATAGAGAAATTGAACAAGAACATTATCAATTAATTGAAAATGAGCTACGAGGAAGCAGCTGTTCAAGAATCCAAGTACAAGGGCGAAGGTACCGCTGAGTATTACAAATCTCAGCATATTATGGTTCCACCACCTCAGTTCATTCAGGGAATGAAAAAAGGCCCACAACGCCTTGTGCCAAAACTTGGAAGCACCTAAACTGGACCAAAGCTTGAAGGTCTTTCTTCGACAAACAGAAAACTGTTGAACAAAGGACCAAAACCAAGTTAATTACCATCACTGGGAGGAAACTATAATTCTACTATGGGCCAAAGTCAACTTGATAACATGAGATTGCTTCAAGGACCACCATCAATGGTCATGGCTGGCTTCGAGGGTGGTTATAGTTTAGGTCAAAAGAACTTGGAATTAGCCAGAAGTAAATTCTTAGTCGACAAATTGACAGGCAAGCTTCCAGAAGAGCTTAGAGGAGGTATGTCCACCAAGCTTCCACCACTTTCTGGTGAAGATAGAGACGGTCTAGAGTCCAGAGGCTCCATATCTAGAACCGGCTTGAAGAAAGAAGACGAAGAAGAAGAAGTGAAAAAAGACACGGTAACCCAACAAAAGTGGAGTGATCTTGACAAATACATTGAACTCCTTCTCGACAGCAAAAGCGAAGAAGAAACTGTTTTTGTTTACCTTAATCCAAACCCAAACTCAGACCCATACGACCTTCTTGTGGGCTCTTACCAAGATAGAACCCCATAGAAATACTACACTCTCTCAGGCAAAGGTCTTACCCTTTATGAGAATGATATGCCAATCGAGTTTTTGAGTCTTGGCCAATGGCTGATTGAAAGAGATTCATACAACCATATCAAAGAATTGGACTTCTTCAAAAAGTTCAAGAAGTGGAAGTTCATGAGAATGTGGAAGAAAACTATCAAACATATGCAAAGAATGAAAGCCCAAAACGCTTTAGAAGAAAAACTTTTTATTTTGTAAGACCATTTCTCCACTCACTTGTTCACCCATAGAAAGTACATGATTGAGATGGAAAAGAAGAGATTCGTTGACACTTGCGCAAATTCAGAAACCAATACGATTGAAGAATTTGCTAATCGTCAATTTATCAAAACAAAGTCAATTAGTGAGGATATTAAATTCATCTCTGATAAATCCAGAATCAACATCAGAGAATGTATTTCCGAAGTCGTCGGTGAGCTCAGAACTAGAATCGTTAGTGAGATTGCTCTCGATGAGGAAAGAAAGAAGAACAATCCAATTCAAAGTTCAAATACTATAACCACCAAAAGAAAGGCTTCAAGCAGTGTCTTTGAAAAGCTCGGTTTCCCAGATGGCATGACCTATGGCCATAGATCCAGTTTAAGAAAAGAATGCTCTCGATTCCTTAGATTTGCATATCTCGTTGATTTCCTCAGTTTGGAATCTCTTGCGAATATTTACACCGGTTCAGTCAAGGATATGATCGACAGACTTAAGACACTTAATGATGACTGCAACATGGAGGAAGTCATGAACAAAGACTACGATGATCAATAAGGTGCTACAGGAGCATCTCAAGGTTAAGACCCTCTCTTCCATGTATAAGTTCAACTCTGTGACGAAGTTGACATTCCTAATCATGAGATCCAATAAGAAGAAATTGAAGATTTCACTAAAGACTCAAAGATTGAAGACTTTGATCCAATCGCTCATTTGGAGCTAGAATAAGACAAAGAAGACAACGATGATGAAGAGGAAGAGGAGTAAGAAGAAGAAGAGGATGCGGTGAAAGTGCCTATCTACAAGAAAGTAGTTCCTAACATTGAAAAGTACTGGCTCAGAATGGAACCAGATCAGGAAGACTACATTGAAATCTTAGTAAGAACCTTTAACTCTGGTCTTGAAAAGATTAAGAACTTCGAGAGATGGTCCAAGCACAACGAGTTCACCATCTATGCTGATGCACTTGAAGATTGGGACGATATTGTCGGCGATTCTTGGGATGAGCCAGATTCCTTAAACCTTGAGCCAAGAACATGGATTCAAGATGATCCTTACCATGTAAAGCAAAAAGAAATGGTCCAAGAGATCATCAATGATGCTTTCAGCAAAATGAAATTCTTTTTAACCAGATTCCAACCAATTCTTGAAATTTACTGGAGAAACAAATTAATCGATTTGAAAATCCTTATGGACGAATAACTCAGAAATCCAGTTGAAGGTATCAATAACACCATCAATTTATTCATTTATCACCATGAATATTTCAGCTCAAAATTACCTTCAAGGGCTGATATTGGTTTGATTTAACTAGATTCAAATAACGCTAGATAGAAAATTCAACCAACTCCAAATAAGTACAAAGCTGAAATCGAAGCATTTATTCCAGTTGTATTGAAAGAGAGAAATGCAGATGCTCAATAATGGCTTAAGCAGCAAATCCGTAATTTGAATTTGCCAGTTTCTGGAGTTGAAGAATTCGTGCAACAAGACGAGTTCTATAAGTTCACAAATGACCGATTCCAAGACGTTAGAGATAGAGTGGATATGTTTGGACAAATTTACAATAAACTAAAGGAATTCAATATGAAAATTAAGAAAGAAGATACTGATGCATTTAATGAATCACTTGCATCTATTTCCAATCTTTCTCAACTCATTCAGAACGTCGAGTCCACGCAAGAAGGTAACAAAGAACTTTTCAAGAAAACCTTGAACGACTTGGTGCCAAAACTGGACAAAGAAATCACCGAAATTTTTGAAGAAGCTCAACATGCTCAGTTCTTAGACGGTAAAAGTGACCTCTTTGAAATGATTAAAGTGTTGGAAGCACTTGAAGTAAGGTTTAAAGAATTGGAAACTCGATCAATGACTTACAACAAATGGTAAGAGGTTTTGGAGACTCAACCTACTGTTTTTGAAAATCTTGATAGTGCCAGAGATGAGCTTGGTCTTAGATGCCTTATGTGGAAATCACTCGATGACTGGCAATCCATGAGTGAAAAATGGTTCAAGACTCCATTCAGTAACGTCGATGCCGCTCATATCTCTGAGAAAGCCGAACGTTACTTCAAAACTTGCATGAGACTTGAAAAATCTCTTGACCCTAACCCAATTCAAATGAAACTTAAAGAGTAAGTCGAGCAGTTCAAAGAAGCCATGCCAATCGTAAAGGCTTTCAGAAATGATAAACTCCAGGAGGGCCATTGGGCCGAGATCAAAGCTCTCATTAACAAAGACTTTGAAATGGATAAGGAAGAGTTCACTCTCAAATCCTTGATTGATCTTGATGTCAACTAATTCAAAGATGAGATTACCGCTATTTCAACTCAAGCCACTCAAGAGCACAGTCTTAGAGACGAAATCGCTAAAATTGATACTCTTTACAGAAACACTATGTGGGATATCGCGTACGAGGAAAAGTGCGAATGCTATATCCTCAAAGATATGACTGAGGTTTACAATGCTTTAGACGAAAGTTTATCCAACATCAACATGATCTTGGGATCAAGATTCGTCAAGCCACTCAGAGAAGACGCTGACCAATGGAAGAAATGGATTATGATTCTTTCTGATATGGTTGATCAGTGGATGGAGTGTTAGAAGAAATGGATGTATTTAGAAAATATTTTCAAAGCACCAGATATCAAAAAATCTCTTCCGGAAGAGACCAAGAAATTCGAGGGTGTTGATAAATTCTTTAAGAACCTCATGGGAGGAACTGGAGGTGCTGAAAAACAAAAGAAATGTATTTAATGGGCTAAAACTAAACCAGGCACTCTTGATCTTCTTATCAATAACAATGCCGTTCTTGAAGAAGTTGAAAAAAGGCTAAAAGACTATATGGAGCTTAAAAGAGGCTCCTTCCCAAGATTCTATTTCTTATCAGATGATGAGCTCATCGATATTTTGGCCAACTCAACCAATCTTGATATCATTCAGGGCCATTTGAAGACTTGCTTCGATAACATTGTGCGTATCGATATTGAAGACTCAATTGAAATCAAAGCTATGAATTCAAATGAAAAAGAATAGATCGAGTTTAAAAAGCCACTTAAAGCCAGAGGACCTGTTGAAACATGGTTGATGCAACTCCAAGATGAAATGGTTGCTACGCTTAGCCACTTACTTAAACAAGGTGTGGCAGACTATGATGACGAAAAGAAAAACAAAAATAGAGTTGAATTCGTCGAAAAGCATAAAGGTCAAATCGTCGCTACTGTTTGTTAAATCAAATGGTGTCAAAACACTGCGATCGCCATTGAAGAGCAAGCAGCTGATATGTTCTCTCTTGAAAACTGGCTTGCCCAAAACATAAGACAAATTGAAGAATTAATCGTATGTGTAAGAGGCGATTTGCCAGACATTGCCAGAAAGGTTATTGTTGCTCTGGTTACAGTCGATGTACACGCTCGTGATATCGTGGAAGAACTTAAGGGACAAAATGTGTCCTCAACCAGCGAGTTCAAATGGGTACAACAGCTCAGATACTATTGGGATGAGGAAGCAGACACCTGCATTATCAAATAAGTAGCAGCTACTTTGAGTTATGGTTACGAGTACATGGGTGCCTGTACTAGATTGGTTATTACTCCACTTACCGATAGATGCTGGATTACCATTTCAAATGCTCTTCATATTAAACTTGGAGCCAATCCAGCAGGACCAGCTGGTACAGGAAAGACAGAGTCTACCAAAGATTTAGCTAAAGCTATCGCCATTCAATGTATCGTGTTCAACTGTTCCGATTAAGTTGATTACCTCATGATGGGTAGACTTTTCTCAGGTCTCTGCCAATAAGGATGCTGGACATGCCTTGATGAGTTCAATCGTATTAAGGTTGAAGTACTCTCTGTGGTCGCTCAATAGCTTCTTAGTATTAGAACTGCTTTACTTGCAGAGAAGAAAATGTTTAACTTTGAAGATAATGATATTGTTCTTAAGGTTGAATTTGGATGTCACGTTACAATGAACCCAGGTTATGCCGGTAGAACTGAGCTTCCAGATAATCTTTAAGTTTTATTCAGACCAGTGGCAATGATGATCCCTGATTATGGTCTTATTGCTGAGATCATGCTTGGTGCTGAAGGTTTTGCAAACGCTAAAATTCTTTCCAAAAAGATGGTTAAGCTTTACTCTCTTTCCTCTGAGTAACTTTCTCAATAAGATCATTATGATTTCGGTTTGAGAGCTGTCAAGTCTGTGCTGGTCATGGCTGGTTCCCTCAAAAGAGCCAACCCAGATCTTATTGAAGACTCCGTACTTATCAGAGCAATGAGAGATGCAAACGTTCCAAAATTCTTGGTTGATGATTTACCACTGTTCGCAGCCATTATTCAAGATCTGTTCCCATCTATCTAAATTACACCTAATGAGTATGGTAAACTTGAAGTAACCATTAGAGAAATGATTGTCGATGCAGAGTTGTAACCAGACTCTGGTTTCGTCACCAAAGTTATTCAACTATATGAAACTTTCAACGTCAGATTTGGTGTCATGTTGGTTGGTCCAACTGGAGCAGGAAAAACTAGGTGCTATGAAGTACTTCAAAGCACTTTCAATCAAATGAGAGAAAGAGGAGATCCAAACCCAGTTTTCTAATTGGTCAAGAAGATTGTTCTTAACCCAAAAGCTATTTCCATGGGAGAAATGTATGGAGAAGTTAATGAGATATCATAGGAATGGTCTGATGGTCTTGCTTCTAAAGTCATGAGACTTGCTGCTCAAGAAACTGATGAAGATAGAACTTGGGTTGTATTTGATGGACCAGTAGATGCTCTTTGGATTGAAAACATGAATACAGTACTTGATGATAACATGACTTTGTGCCTGGCAAATGGTCAGAGAATCAAACTTAGATCGCAAATGAAAATGCTCTTTGAAGTACAAGATTTATCTGTGGCTTCACCAGCTACTGTATCCAGATGCGGTATGGTATACATGACAGAATATGAGCTCGGCTGGAGACCTTATGTTAAAACATGGCTCAAAACATATTTCACTGATGAAGAAGAAGTAAGCGAAGCTCTTAGAGAACACATTTGGGTTCAATTTAACGCCACTATTGACCCAGGTCTTGAATTCATCTATTCCGAGAAATGTGCAGAAGGTATTACTACCACAGAGCTGCAATAAGTTACATCAATTTGCAACTTCATGGAAGTCTTTTTACATGAAAAGGAAGGATTAAAAGGAACAGATGAAGAAAAGAAAAAGCAAATCGATTGCGTTATGTCATGGGCTTATGCTTGGGGAATGGGTGGATCTCTTGATTTCCAAAGCAAAGACAGATTTGATGCTGTGGTCAAGGATCAATTCAAATCTGCTCAATACCCACCTGCTTTCACTGTCTTTGATTATTGGTATGATCTTAAAAAGGAGAAGATCTTCAAACCATGGACCACTAAAGTCGCTTCATTCATTTATGATAAAGAAATGTCTTACTTCGACCTTATGGTGCCAACCACTGACACTACCAAATATTCTTACTGCCTTGAGGTCCTTCTCAAAATTGAGAAGCCAGTATTCTTCACAGGTGGCTCAGGAACAGGTAAATCAGCAGTTATTTCCAACAAGTTGGTGCAAATGAAGGAGAAAGACAACTTCATGCAAATTGCCATCAACATGTCAGCGCAAACTACTTCAGAAAGAACACAAAAAAGTATTGAAGAAAAACTTGAAAGAACTAGTAGAACAGCTTTTGGACCACCAAGTGGAAAGAAAATTGCTATTTTTGTGGATGATATCAATATGCCAGCTGTTGAGTTCTATGGTGCCCAACCACCAATTGAGCTTCTTAGATTATTCGTAGATAGATAAGGTATGTATCAGAGAGGAGAATGGAACTGGAAGGATGTCAATGGTACTACATTGGTTGCATGTGCAGCACCACCATCTGGTGGTAGAGCTGTGCTTACTCCAAGATTTAGCAGAAGATTCAACATGCTATGCATGCCAGAACCAACTGCTGGAACTTTGACCACAATCTTCTCTCAAATCTTAAAGAACTTCTTAGCCTCTGGCTTCCAAGAGAAAGTCAAGAACCTGTAAGAAGCTGCCATCCAATCAACAATTGATATCTATGTGAGAATCCAAATTGACTTGAGACCAACTCCATCTAAGTTCCATTATCTTTTCAATCTCAGAGATGTCTCCAAAGTTGTGCAAGGTCTTTGCATGGTAAAACCTGTAAGCATTGGAAGTGAAGAGCTGTTCACTAAACTTTGGGTAAATGAAACCTTCAGAGTTTTCTACGATAGACTTATCAATGACGACGACCGAAAGTGGTTCAAAGATATCATCATTGAACTTATGCAAAGAAACTTCAAACAGGCCGCCGACCCAAATGACATTTTTGTCGAAAACAAAATCATGTTTGGTGATTTGTTGAAATTGGATTCTCCAATTCAATACTATGAATGCATCACAGACAAAATAAAACTTTTGAAGATCCTCCATGGTGGTCTCGATGAATACAATATGAGCAACTCTAGTAAGATGAACCTCGTGCTGTTCGATGATGCCCTCGAGCATATCCTTAGAATCGCAAGAGTGTTGAAGCAACCCAGAGGTCATATCATGTTGATTGGTGTGGGTGGCTCTGGAAAGCAGAGTCTCATCAAGTTGTGCACCTTTATGCGACAAATGGAATTCAGAATGATCGAAATCAACAAAGGTTTTGATATTAACTCCTTCAAAGAGAAAATGAAAGAATACATGAAAGAATCTGGTATTGAAGGTAAAGGCTTGTCATTTACCATCACTGATACATAGATTATTGAAGAGTCCTTTATTGAAAACCTTAACAATCTTTTGAACACCGGTGAAATTCCAAATCTGATGTAGCCAGAAGATAGAGAAGAAATTACAAATGGAGTTAGACCAGTGTGCATTTAACAAAAGATTTTGGATACAGTTGATAACATTGCAGCTCTTTTCGTTTCTAGAATTAGAGAATTCCTCCATATTTGCCTCTGTATGTCACCTGTTGGAGATACATTGAGAGTTAGGTGCAGACAGTTCCCATCGTTGGTTAATTGTTGTACACTTGATTGGTTCGCAAGATGGCCAGAAGAGGCACTGTTATTCGTGTCTAAAGAGTTTTTGAAGGAATTGCCAGATGTCGAGGAGAATATCAAAGCAGGCCTATCTGAAATGTGCATGAAAATTCATATTAGTGTTGAAGAAGTCTCCGCTATGTTCTGGGATTCTCTGAGAAGAAGAGTCTACACGACTCCTAAATCTTATCTGGATTTGATATCCCTATATTTGCAAGTACTGGAGTAGAAGAGGACAGAGTTCCACAACAATAAATCTAGACTGGCCAATGGTCTTTCAAAGCTTTAAGAAGCAAACAAAGAAATTGCCGAGCTGAATATCAAACTTACAGAAATGAGACCCGTACTGATTACAAAGAACGAAGAACTGAAAGTTGCACTTGTTAAAGTAAATGCAGATAAAGAAATTGCCGACGCCAAAGAGAAAGTTGTGTCTGCTGAAGCTGAAGTTGTAAACAAAAAAGCTGCAGAAGCGCAAGCTATTGCCGATGATGCCTAGGCTGATCTTGATGCAGCTGAGCCAGAGTTGAAAGCAGCCGCTAAGGCAGTAAGAGATTTGGACAAGAACTCTATTGTCGAGATTAAATCATTTACTACGCCACCAGAGTAAGTCAAGTTTGTGATGGAATGTGTCATGATCTTGTTAGGTAGAAAGACTGATTGGGCTACTGTTAAATCAACTTTGTAAGATGTAAATGGATTCATGTCTATGCTTATGGATTACAATGTAGAAAAGACTTCAGAAAAGATTTGGAAGAAAGCTAGAGACAACTACATCTCAAAGCCTCAATTTGAGGCCTCTGCTGTAAAGAAAGTTTCTTTAGCCGCTTCTGCTCTTTGTATTTGGAGTTCTGCTTCATCAAAGTATCAAGCAGTCACTAAAAAGGTCGCTCCAAAGAAAGCCAAGCACGCTGAAGTAACAGCCGTCCTGAAAGAAGCTCAAGGTGAGCTCCAAATCAAACTTGACGAAGTATAAAAAGTAAAAGATGCTGTAGCTCTTCTTGAAGCCAATTGCCAGAAAATGCAAGACGAAAAGAAAGAACTGGAGGACAACATGACCACATCCAATCTCAGAATGGGCAGAGCTGAGAAATTGGTCGTCCTCCTTAAGGATGAAGGAATCCGTTGGAAGGAAACAGTCGAGGTCATTGGTGGACAAATCGTCAAACTCGTTGGTAACGTCTTCTTGTCCTGTGCTTGTATCTCGTATTTCGGTGCCTTCACTGGAAAGTACAGAGACATCTTGGTCAAACAATGGGTTGAAGGCTGCCTCGAGAGAGAAATCCCAACTGATGAAGACTTCAACTTGGTATCCATTATGGGTGACCCTGTCGTTATTAGAAACTGGAATATCGCAGGTCTTCCAAATGATAAAGTATCCAGCGAAAACGGTATTTTGACCACTAAAGCAGAAAGATATCCTTTGTGTATTGATCCATAACAACAAGCCAATAAATGGATCAAAAATCTGAATAAGCATAATAGTTTGTGCAAATTGAAATTCGGACATAAAGATTTCTTGAGAGACACCATTGCCTGTGTCAGAAATGGCAAACCTCTATTGGTTGAAGATATTGAAGAAGGTGTTGACCCAGCCTTAGATCCAATTCTGCTGAAGCAACAATATAAAACCGAAGCTGGAATCATGCAAATCAGACTCGGTGACGCAAACCACGACTTCGATGAGCAATTCCGATTCTTCATGACCACCAAGATGCCAAATCCACATTACATTCCTGAAATTTGCATTAAGGTTACTCTGATCAATTTCACTGTCACATTTGAAGGTCTGCAACAACAGATGCTTGGAGATGTCGTCATTGCTGAAAAACCTGAGATCGAAGCCAAGAGAGACGGTATCGTGCTGCAAATGGCCGCTGATGCCCAAACGCTCAAAGATTTGGAGAACAATATTCTCAAGTTGCTTTCAGAAGCCACTGTCCTGCAAATTCTGGATGAAGATACCCTTATCAACGTACTTTAAGACTCTAAAAAGACCTCTACCGAAATCAACGAAAGAATGGAACAAGCCAAGATTGTTGAGGTTGAAATTAACGACACTAGAAATATGTACACAAATGTGGCCATCAGAGGAAGTATTCTTTATTTCGTCATCGCTGATTTATCAGGCATCGACCCAATGTACCAGAACTCCTTGGCCTACGTCAAATCTCTGTTTAACAATGCCATCAGTCAGGCTCCACCAAAAGACACAATCGAGGAGCGTTTAGATGTCTTGATAGATGGAATTACCAGAATGATCTACACCAATGTGTCCAGAGGTCTCTTTGAAAAGGATAAGATCATTTACTCTTTCTTGATTATCACCAGTATCTTGAGAAATGCTGAGAAAATTGATGAGGCTATTTGGAACATTCTGCTCAGAGGGCCCACAGTTTTCAGTCCAGAAGAAGCTGCAGCCAAGCTCGATTCACCTGACAAACTAATTCTCTCTACCATTCCTTGGGACTTAATCTGCTCCGCCGAGCTCCGATCAGCAGGGTAATTTGAAGGACTCTCACAACATATTTGTGACAGTTGGGAAGAATGGAAAGCTTGGGGAGTGCAAGAACAACCTTATACATCTCCCTGCCCAGGTGAGTTCGAAGAGAAACTCACCAAATTCGATAAGTTGCTCTTGATTAAGAGTTTCAGAAATGAATTGATTCAGATTTCGATCGCTGAATATATCATTGGTGAAATCGGCAAGTTCTTCGTTTTAGCACCTTCCACTTCAATGGACGTCATTTATGAGACCATGGACATCTGTACCCCTCTGATTTTCGTGTTGACCTAGGGTGCTGATCCAACTTCTATTTTACTCAACTTTGCCAAGTAGATGGATATGATGGATCGACTCTTCCCAATCTCTCTCGGTTAAGGACAGGGTCCAAAAGCGCAGAAGCTGATTACCACGGCCATGCAAGATGGAAACTGGGTCATGCTGCAGAATTGCCATCTGCTGGAATCTTGGATGAGCAGTCTTGAGAAAATCGTTCTCGAATTTGGCGAGCAAAAGGAAACCACAAATCCCGATTTCAGATTGTTCTTGACCTCTATGCCTTCCAAAGCATTCCCAGTGGCTGTCTTATAGAATTCCTCAAAACTTACAGTCGAACCACCAAGAGGTATGAAGGCCAACATCAAGAGAAGCTACGTCTCAGTGACTCAAGAAATCCTGGAAGAGACAAGCAAACCTGAAATTTGGAGGAAGCTTCTGTTCTCTCTTTCGTTCTATCACGCCGTCATTCAAGAAAGAAGAAAGTTCGGGCCACTCGGTTGGAATAAGAGCTATGCCTTCAATGATTCCGATCTTGAGACGACCTTCACGATGCTCAGACTGTTCCTGGAGCAAGACGAAGTGCCATGGGAAGCATTGATTTTCGTAACTGGTCACATCAACTATGGTGGCAGAGTCACCGACGACAATGACAGAGTGTTGCTCATGACCGCTCTCTCCAAGTACTGCTGCGTCGAGGCGCTCAAAGATGGATATAAATTCTCCGGCTCAGGTTAATACTAATGCCCACCTGATGGTAACTTGCAACATTATAGAGACTATATTGAAAGCTTACCTCTGAATGACCCACCAGAGATTTATGGTCTCCATGGAAATGCAAACATCAAATATCAAGATATTGAATCCAACAAAGTCATTGAAACCATCTTAAGCATCCAACCCAGACTTGTATCAGCCGTTGGAGGACTTTCACCAGATGAAATTGTCTTAGAAAAGTCACGAGAGCTCCTGGCCATTCTTCCAGGTATTCTGGAACAAAAAGAAGGCTTTAAAGAACTCTTCAAGGTCAACGAATAAGGCTTGATTCCTTCCTTGTCGACTGTGCTGGTACAAGAAATCACCAAATTCAACCGTCTTCTGAGGAAAATGAGACAATCTCTGGCAGATATTGATCAAGCCACCAATGGTTTCATTGTCATGTCAGAAGAGCTAGATTCTATGTATCTTAAACTTCTAAATAATCAAGTTCCTGATAACTGGGCTAAAGTTGGATATCCATCACTTAAGCCTCTTGGTTCTTGGTTTACTGACTTTATTCAGAGGGTGGCCTTCTTCGAGAATTGGTTGATGAACGGAAGTCCAAGTTCTTATTGGTTACCAGGAATGTTCTTCCCACAGGGCTTCATGACAGGTGTGCTACAGACCCATTCCAGACAATATAGGATTGCTATTGATAAACTCGCTTACTCATTCGAATTCTTGGAAGCTGAAGAAGCTGAAGACGTTGAAGAAGCACCAGTAGACGGTGTCTATATCAGTGGTCTCTTCATGGATGGTTCCAGATGGTGCAGAGAAAACCAGATCATAACAGACCAGCACCCTTCAGTCATGTTCGACACAATGCCAATAATACATTTCAATCCAAAGGAAGACTACAAACCCGAAGCTGAAGATTATCTGTGTCCTCTTTACAAGACTTCGCTGAGACAGGGTGTTCTTTCTACAACTGGTCTTTCGACCAACTTCGTGCTTCACGTGGCAAGTCCATCAAAGGAATCTCCAGCCTTCTGGGTTCAAAGAGGTGCAGCAATGCTCTGTATGCTTGATGATTGAGAGACGACGAAAGGTCTTTCCTTTCTTGAGCAATCAATGAAACCTTGATTTCTTAATAATAAATACAATAATATTTTATTCAATACACATTTCAATAATATTTTACTACTGTTCTCAAGTTTTAG